>ERZ772955.1040-NODE-1040-length-18839-cov-3.878247_pt1 | contig 18839 bp, 21 predicted proteins | sample MGYA00511133_ERZ772955 | MGnify/ENA primary metagenome ERZ772955 (study PRJEB29015, sample SAMEA2737914) | human oral metagenome | biome: human oral; feature: human-associated habitat; material: dental | place: China | collected 2149 ... | reverse complement strand
ATTATGTCAATTACATTATAAACCTTTCTTTTTCATTTGTAAATGGTATAGACCTGTTTTCTGGAGATATTTTAAAAGAGCTGGATTTAGCCAGTCTGACACTCAGCAGTCTAAAAGTAATCTGAGTTCACACATCTTATGAGTAAATTAAAAGACGGTTCAAAAAATGAGCCGTCTTTTTCTATTATTCGTCAAATATAAATATTGGTTCTTTTTAGTTAGTTGCCTTAAATTTGGCTAGAGAGATAATCTTAGTTTTATCTGGCAATATAACTAGACTGTAACTCCTTAACTTATTTTTCTTCTTTTTTCGCATTACGTTTTTCTTCGTGCTTATCCAAGCTTTTCGAAAAGAATTGCTGGATTAAATCCGTCAGCCAATCAGCAAAACGCTCGCCTGCAAATTGAATCGCAACAAGAATTCCAGTCACTACAATAAAAACCAAAATTAAGTAATTATCTAAATTAGCCATTCTAATTATTTTCTCCTTGTTTTCTTGCTTCTACTAAAATATCTTTAAAATCGTCATCTTGCCAAAGTGTGAAGAAAGTAATTCCGCCAACTACAACAGAGGCCATCACGCCCGTAAGGCTAGCATCACGCTTTTTCGAAACCAGTTTGTTTATCTCTTTGCCTGCGGATTTAAATAGCCCAGCCGAGAGATAAGAATCAGGTTTAAATACGGAACCTGCTGTATAGCTCTGCCCGTAATAAAGCACCGAACCATTGTCTCTGAATCCATAAAATAGAAACCCAATGATGGCTATTGTTATAATTGCTAATCGAATTTTAATGCTATTTTTCATTTACTCCACCTTTTATATTACTCGTAATCAATACCTTTTCTTGTTATCGCAACGACCTTTCCTTTACTAAGAAAAGCAATCACTGATTTACCGTCTTTTAATTTGTAGACGTAGTAGTCTGTGATGGTACCATTTATTCCCACAGTCCAATCTGATTTCTGAGACAGGATTGATTCACCACTGGATAAGTCCATTTTTAGTAATTTTTCATATAGCTGGGTAACATCGCTAAGAGAAGAGGACTTCTCGTGTGGTGTTCCAACCGCCTTAAGCAAGTCTTTTTCGGTTAGCTCATTCTGAATACTTGGAAAATTCGATAAAACTAAATCGTTCCTCTTATTTGCGCAAGAAACAAGTAACAGAATCATCACTAAGCATGTAATCACCATTCCTAATTTTTTCATCATTATTCTACCTTTTTAAATTCAAACTTTAACGAATTTTCTCCAATCATAAAACCATTCTGGTTACCAGAATTATCATTCAATGGCTTATTTTCGAAATATAAAGTCTTTTGGTCATCGGACAGGGTTGCAATTCCGGAAATATTTTTTCCTTCAATTACAATTTTGTCGCCTTTTTGATGCCATTTGGCGGAGAAAGTTTCGCCGTTGTCCATTGTTAAAGTTCCGTCTTTTTTTATCTCCATAGTAGCATTCCAGTGAATATATTTAGAGATAATTGAAGCAAGGTCGGCTTGTCCAGTTGCTTTACCTGCGATTTTCGCACCATCTTCTCTAACACTTCCTTGGTCGAAGATATCGGTCTTCCATTTGCCTGTGAAGTTCTTAGGAGAACTACAACCTAAAAGCGTAAAACATGACAGTAAAATTATAAATGAGAAAAATAACTTTCTTTTCATCGGCGTTCTTCCTAATAAATTACCAATATCTATCAAAGGCACTAAGAATATAGCTTAGGTCTTTGGATTGTTCTTTAATCTTCCCATCAATGATTAGTTGATATTCAATTCCGCCAAGAAAACCACCTGAGCTTTCAACAACCTCGACCAATTCACCACGAACAACTTTTTGATTTAAACGAGTATTCATTTTAAGCCTCTTTCTATTCTATCTCGAACTATATTGCATAATTCGTTCCACAATGGCGTCACGGCGTTTAATACTTTCAGACATTTTTATCGCACCATTAAGACCATACCACATCTTCGAAAAGCCAGAATCACCTAAAGCAATGAGTTGAAGCCCGCATTCATTCTCAAGTTGGTAAACATAAACCTGAACTGCATAAAATTGCGGAGAGAATAAGCCAGCTTTACCTTTAATGACGATTTCTATATCAGCTCTATCGTCAAAATCAGCTAATGCCCCCGAACTACTCTGAATAGCTTCTGGGGTTGTTTTCCACTCGGCACAAATTTCTTGAAGAATCACACCAATATCAGAAACCGAAAGTTTGGTTGTTACCTCAACTGAGTCGGCTTTTAAGTTGTTAAGTCCCATAAAGAACCTCCATTTTTTATTTTTCACTCAAAAAATCCCTGCTACAATAGGGGGTGAGCTTGTTTTAGTGAACGGTCGTCAACTAAAACAATGAAAAAATAAAAAATGCCAATTCAACAAGGTAACTAAAACCTTATTAAATCAGCATTTTAAATATTTTTATTGATAACTTTGATTGTTTTAACAAACGACCGTTTGCTAAAACTGTTGATAGGTTTAATTTACTATTTTTCTAAGGATTTGTCAATCAATTATAGGTGATTTTTTCTATTTATTTGAATACTATTGCGTCTTAACACATTATATATGGTTGCGGTGGAAATATTCAGCTGATTCGCAATATTTCGAACGGACATTTCTTTTTGCTGGTATTGTGTAATAATTTGCTTTTCTTTATCTTTCGCTATTCCTTTATTGCCAAGTTTCACACCTTTTTCTTTCGCTTTACGGAGTCCGTCTTTAGTGCGCTCAGAAATCGCCTGAAGCTCCCATTCTGCAACATAGCCCAACATCAAACAAAAGAACTTTCCAGTTAAAGAATCTGTTTCAATATTTTCATGAATAGATTGAAGATGAATACCATGTTTGGTTAAATCTTCAATAATGGCAGAGAGGTGAAGCATTTTTCTGGTAAGCCTATCCAATTTATATACGACAAAATTTGTTTTAATCCCTTGTTTAGCATAATTTCTAGCTAATTTTAACGCCTTATCAAGCTTCGGTCGCTCTTGATTTCCGCCTGAGTCTTTTTCGATATAGAGTTTATCGCAAAAGCCGAGTGCTTCTTTTTGAACAGATAACCCCAATTCTTGCCGATTATCTGTTGAACTAACACGAGCATAACCGATAGTCATTGTTTTGATATTTTCTAATTTATTCGTGTGATGGTTTGTCAAAATTTCTCCTTTCCTTACTATTGTAGCAGGGTGGCTATATTTTAGAAAAAAACTTAGTAAAAGAAAAGACTCGCAGTTTTCGCAAGTCTGATGGGTTATGTAATGTTCGTATTGATAGTACATTGTTTAGTACACGATGTTGCCATGAATTGCAAAAAAACAGTGTGACGCCTAATAGTCTAAACAATCTGAGTTTATACACCTTTTAACATTAAAAGACAGCTAAAATAACTGCCTCTATTTTATAGTCTTAGAAAGTAAGGCTATTAATGCTTCAGATTCTCCAGAGTTATCCGTCTTAACAAGACCAGTTTCTGTTTTACTGAATAAAGCATGAAAAATTATCAAGCGTTCTTCCTTATCTACATCTTTACCGTTATAAACTAGCGCTTGATAAAATCTTGTTAAAGCTTCTTTTTGTTCATATTCCATTGCCATATGTTGACTTGAAATAATAATCTTAATAATAATTCTAATAAGGTATATCAAAAAAGAAATCAGTGCGACGTAAATAAAGGATCGTGAAATAAATGGAATATCTTTTTCCGTTCCTTTTAGATAATCATGTATGCTAATCAATAAATTACCCGCTGAAAATATTAGTCCAACGATAAAAACTCCAAGACCGCCCATCCACCATCTAGTTTTGACTTTGTAATTTTTTGAACGTTCTTTCCATAATCTTTCGGGAGCTTCAAGCTGTAGTTTTTTCTCATAGGTATCTTCTAAAATCTTTATAGAAGTCTCTTTGTTATTTTGCCATTGTTCAAGATTGTGTTTAAATTCATCTACTTCACGAGAATGTTCGATAAAAAGTTCTTTAATTTTTTCATCATTCTTGTCAATTAAGTCAGCTGTTTGTTTAAAGTGTTCTTCGGCCTCTTTAGTTATGTTATCTATAGATTCAGAAACAGGCTGGACTAGGTTGTTCTGAATTTCTTTAATAGGAATCTTGAGTTTAGGTATTTCTCTGTTGAGGACAAACAAAGCAGGCAAATTTCGATATGATTCAGTAGATGAAAGATAGTAACCAGTATTGTTCTTATTCTTTTCAATCTCAATATAACTTCTTATAGCATCCAGCAGATAGTTTGTAGCCCAGCTTTTTAAGTAAAAATCGATAAATAATCTTATACTTACTATATCTTTATCTTTATTGATTGGACTATCAATATCTATTCGATAGATTCTTATTTCCGTTGAACCTTCACTTGAATAATACGGACTAAAATAGTTATTTATGAAATTAGCTATTTCTTGATAATTAAATTCATCCTTATTCTTGAGAAAATCTTTTAATTGTTCAAATTTCGTCTTCCAATTCGTCCATTTTTCAAGAATAGGAGTGGCTAGATCACTCTCTTCATTTTTTTGTTTCCAGTATTTATAATTAGATTGAATTGTAGACTCTAAATCAGAAAATGTTATCTTTGGTTGATCATAATTTAGACTATAGTTACTATTATTAATTTGGAATAAAAAATATTCATCCATAAAATTGGAAATTTGGGCATTAGTTTTTTTGACCATTTAAACTCCTTAGCTGGTTTTAATTTATTTATAAATTGTCTCTAAATTAGTATTAGCTAGAAAAATACCTATTTACACTCATTATATCATATTCTATATGTCCTTTGGATTTAAATATTTTAGTATACTTATGAACTTTCTCTTACCCCAAAAATAGTGTTTCTTTGAATTTCAGTGAAAGTTACAAGAAAAAAGCATAGAAAAGAGAAAATTAAATTGAAATAAAGATAAAAATTTTCATTAGAAAGCAATATATTCAATCTTGACATTACGACAAACTTATGTCATAATTAAACTAGGAATTCTAGGGGTATATACCATTAAAATATTCCTAGGTTAGAAAACGAGGAAATGCATTATAAAGATTGCTATTGAGATTTAGATGAAGCTACATATCAAAAATCACTTCTCATGGCAACGCCTGCTATTCAGTGTAGTTAGGCTTGTGGAACTATGAATTTGATTTTGATGTGTGCACATCTATTTTTAGAGCACTTCTGCGTAATGAGTTTCCTCTTTCTTTTATTATTCCTACCACCGAGTAGTTGAGTCACTTTCTCTACCTCTTTTACCGAGAAAGAGGTGATTACAATGTTGTTCTTTAGAAAAAGCGACTCTACATCACACATAGACGAGTTGAGTAATATTCATAAAGATATTTTTGGTCTAGTTTTTGCTTACCAAAAATCTCCAGAGGCTCTATATTCTCAATCCATTATCGGGATTCCTTCAATTCTTGAATCCGTTTATATGATTTTGCGAAAGAAGTGGGGTTCTCCGGAAAAATTACTGGATACAACTAGTGCGAAGAAACAAAAAGCTATACGACGAGTGTTATTCTTGTCAATTAGTATTATTCTGATTTTGGTACTTCATCCTCCAAATATTGATTTGCTTTTGATAAGTGTTTTTGAAAAAGCTTATCAAATTTTGGAAGTTCTGATTGAATTGTTTATGAAGAATTCAAATAAAGAACTGCCATGTAAAGGCAGTAAAAAACGGCTACGCAAGGATAAGCGTAACCGTAATAGATAGTTAATCTCACTGGTGGAGATGTGATTCATTTTATAAACTACGGCAATAGTTTATAAAACTACTCGGTTAAAGAACTACTTTCGTTTTTCGGAAGTGGTTTTTTATTTGAGTTACCATTTTATTAAATTGTCAAAAAATTCAGAAAAGCGCAGATGATGTATAAAATTAATCTGCTATACGTAAATAACAGATGTTTCTGTATTCAAACTGAATAAATTTCAACAAATGATAACCGTTCGATTATATCAAAAATTGTCTAACTTGTCAATAATAAAATTAGACGTTTTTAAAAGATAAAATATCTTTCAGATTCATTATACCACATATTCAAATAGATAGGCAATCTTTTATCTGAATAATTTAATTAATTTTAAAAAATCTTTAAAAATCATCCACACCCAATATTTCTATATCAATAGGTAACCCTTTAACTTTATCTTTAAACTTCTCTCCTAACTCTCTAAAAAACTCATCATTAGTTTCAATCTCCAAAATCTCAATCAAGGCTTTGGCGGTATCTGTTAGGTGAAAAGCGCTATATTCGAATGTTATTCTTTCGTCAGATTCAGTGGTAAAAGCTAAGACGAGGTTATCATTTTGGAAACCAGATAGTTCTCCTTTTTCAACAATTATCTCATGTCTGCCACCGCCAGAAATTAACCCATATTCAATCAGGCGTGAAACTTCATTGCCTTTAACGCCATATTTAGTGAACAAATCCAAAAAATCAGCGTGTGAGATTAAGTAGTGGTCTAAAACAACTTCGCCTGAAAACTCATCAAAAGAATTATCATAAAAAGTAAATGGTGCTATTTTTCTGAACAACTGAAGTTCTTCTTCTGAAAAACGGTTTAAGTCTTGAGTAATCCGCTTCGAATAACTGTTAGCTAGTGATACAAGCTCTTCTAATGATTTTGAGACAACTTCTGTTTCTTGGCTAAAGTCTGGCTCAATATACTGTTGCTGTTTGTTGTGCTGGCAAGCTAACGCATAAAATAAACACTCAGCCAGAAAAAGATAAGGTCGGTCTTGGTGATTGAGCTTGTAAGACTGCTTTAAGCCTAGTAAAACAGACTTTGGCAGATTTTGCGATTCTTCTATTAGTTCAAAAAAATCTTCTAAAACATCAGCCAACAAGAACTTATTTTCTTTATAATTGGTGTCGTTTAATCGCTTCTCAGCTTGAAATATGTAGCTGGAAAAGCCTTTTTCTGTTATCTCATCTTGGACGATCCCGTAAAGGGTTCGTCCTTTATTTCGGCCTGTAAATAGTTTATTGAAACTTGTGTCTGCCAGATAAGCCAAAGAGTCTTCGTGTAAGACGAGCGACAAGCCGATACTAACTTTCTTTCTATCAGACCAAGTCGTTTTATTGGCGTGTTTTAAAACAATAGAAAACAGACTAGGAATGTCAAACATCAAGCACCTCCGAAATTGGCAAGATTTTAGCACAATTATTGGCAACAAATCACGCTTGGACTTTTCTATAATAAAACCATAAGTTAGCTAACTTAAAACAATTATACCAAAATTAAAGGAGAAATCTCATGAATAATATTCAGAAATCACCCCAAAAAGTAGAACTTTCTCAACTTGTTAGCCCCTATCAGTTAGAAGTCGCTAAAACACTAAGTGAAGCAATGGCAGATAATCAAGTTTTGGAGCTTCTCGCTAGCGATATTTTATATAAAGTGGGCAATCTGGCGTTTACTCAGTCTGAAATACTCAAAAATACGCCAGAAGCTAAAGCATATACAGATTATATTCTAAAAGCATTCACTTATTACGCTACTGAAAAGATGAAATGAGGTAGCTTTATGATGGGTTACTTTATAGCTTTTATAATTATCGTTGCTGCTGTATTTCTTTGGGATTGGTTCGAAAAACCAAAACAAGCAAATGAAAAACACTGTAGCGAAGAAGAAATCGCCCTGGCGGAATTTCTGGAAAAACGGCAAGAAATCAATCAACTTTTCTTGGTTGCTAAAGCAGAAATACGAAAAATTTCAAGGAAATAAAAGACTTGATTGGACTAGACAAAAAGAAAAAATATGTTTAAATATACTACTGTTTCATTGCCTAAAATTTATTCCAATCGCTCTAAAAACTGAAGACAGTAAAATTTAACTTTTTACCAATTTTCTTGTATAAATGAAGTCAGAAAGGAGACCAGCTATGAGAAAACTAATGGCATATATTCTTGGACTTGTTGCTTGTGCTTGGCTTATCAACTGGGCGGTGAAACTAATTCTGGAAGTTTGGTGGTTCTTGGCTTTGACGACTGCGATTATTTTCATTGGCTGGTTCGCCTTTCGGATTATTAAATCTAAAGAATGGAGGTAGAAATGAAAAGAAAGTTCGAAGCACTATCTTGGAGCGAGTGGAATTGGCAACGTCCTTTTTCTGAAGAAGATGTCAAAAGTTTGCTTGGTCAATTGGTCGGTCTAACTCGGCGTAAAAGCATTGTTTTTGAAGTTCGCATGACTAAAAACCGCGTGCAGTATCTTCTGGGAACGGAAGAACAAGACAAACGCCATATTCATCAGCTGATTCAATCACATCGAGCTATTCAGTTTTCAAGAGCCTCAAAACGTGAAAAACTTTCGGTTGCGCGGTTAGTGAATATCAAAGAATCTCACTATGCTTTAAAAACGGACTCTGTAGAAAACATGATACGTTCAAGCCTTACAATTTCAAAAATACTTCAGCCAAATGAAACAGTAGTTGTTCAGTTGGTCATTGGTGCAGGCTCACCACCTCGCCCTCAACCAAAAGACCTAACTAATTTATCTGCTAAGTGGTATCAAGTAATCACCAACAATATTCCTGAACTATCCGAAAGCTCCAAGAAGCTTATGCGCCAAAAGTTGAACCAATCTACTTTTAAGTGTGAAATTCGTCTTGGTATCCAATCTCGCAGTATTTTGCGAACAAAGGAATTCTTTGATAGCCTACTTAGTAGTTTTCGCATGATGGAATCGAATGCAACCATTGATTTAAAACCAATAGCTATCCAGAAACTTAATCAAGCACAACCCTCTTGGTCTTTTCCATATAGTTTATCCGTCTCAGACTTAGCTTGTTTCATGCTTTTACCTATTGGGGAAGAAAATATTGCAGGTGTGCCAAATGTTCACCCTAAATTAGTAACTCCACCTTTGGGCTACAATATTAATCGGAAGATTCAGCGAAGTTTGGCGCAAACAGTTGAAAGTCAACCAAGACCAATTCAAATTTCAGCTCAAGCTGGCAAAAAGCACACTGTTTTTCTCGGCTCAACAGGTTGTGGAAAAACCACCGCTATGAGTCACTTGATTTTATCAGATATAAAATCTAAACATCATAGTGTAGTTGTGGTGGATGCCAAAGGTCAACTCACTCATGAACTATTAGAACGCACATCAGATGAACATGATGAAGATATTGTAGTCATCTCGCCAACTGCCAAACGAGTTATTGGTATTAACCCTTTTGAACTCACAAAACACGGTATTGAACCCGAAGTAATTGCAGATTATCTACTGGAGCTATTTAAAGGGCTTTATCCTGAACATTTTGGAATTTACTCACTGGATATTCTATCGCACAGTTTTCTAACGCTTGCTAGAATTCCAAATACCTCTTTAATCATGTTACCGAGTCTGCTGACTAATCAGTCCTTTCGAAATAAACTATTAAGAGAGTTAAAAGACCCAATCGGGCTGGAAAGTTTCTGGAACTGGTTTGAGCTACTCAGTGAAGCTCAACGTCACCAGATGTTAAACCCCATTTTGAATAAATTCCGACAGTTTTTGCTTCGTCCGCAACTTCGGGCAATGTTGGGACAAACTAATCTAAATTTCAGTCTTGCAGAAATCTTCAAAAGCCGAAAAATCGTATTGATTCCACTAAATAAAGCGGTAATTGGTTCAGAGTCTACGAAGCTAATTGGTAGTCTTATTACTTCTATGCTCTGGATGTTAATTTTGCGCCAGTCTTCGGTTGATCCAAGCAAACGCCAATCTGTCTTTATCTATATTGATGAAACACCAACTTTCTTAGGAATCCCCAATTCTAACTTAGACGAAGCACTTTCGCAATCTCGCCAGTTTAATGTTGGCTGGAATATCGGCTTCCAGCATCTTGCACAGATGTCACCCCAGTTAAAAGCTGGAATTGAATCTAATGTTGCGAATAAAATTGTTTTTGGCTTAAACCTAAATGAAGCCCGTGACATGGCAAAATCCACTCTTGAAATTAGCAAGGAAGATTTTTATAGCTTACCACCATTTTGTGCATATATTCGCACTGAAATCTCACCAAATACCTACCATTGGATTATCGGTAAAACCTACTCACCCAAACCCAAAATTAGAGATAGTCGTGCACCATATCTAAATAGCTTAACCAAATATGGGCAAGATAGTTCAACCCTTGAAGCCGAATTTGAAAGCCATGCTTTTTTAAAACCGGTCTCGAAAGACGACAATCCACCACAACAACTAACAGATTTTGGACGCAAAAAGCGTTCCAATCGCTCTTCGAATCGTGTTGATGAAGAAAATTCGTCCGCCTCTGATAAATAAAGGTTTTCAGAATTTTTACTCACACGACTTACTCCGTAACTAAGCACATTTTACGGAAGCACACCTTTAAATTTTAATGGAGAACAAAACAGATGAAATGGAATTACAAAATAAATAATGACTCGCAAATTCTTTACTTTTTAAGTCAAGCAAGATATGCGACTACCAACCAGTTAGCCAGATTATTTTTTGCCAGTAGCGTGAGAGCTGATACCGCAATTCGCCGAACTAATTTTGCGCTTCAAAGGCTGAAGAAAGCTGGATTAGTTTCACACTTAAAACGGCGAATTGGTGGTGCACGCCGTGGCTCTGCTTCTTATGTTTGGCAAATTACTTTTCAGGGACTAAAATTTCTTAAAAACCAAGATGAAACAGTTGTTTTGCGCTATAAAAATCAATATGAACCGACTCAGCACCACGTTGAACATACTTTGGCGATTACGGAAATCTTTGTTGAGATACTAGAAACCGTTCGAGATTCAGAAAAGCTATCGCTTGAAACTTTTTCCTTTGAACCGAACTCTTGGCGGAGCTACCAAAAACTCTCTGGTATTGGAATGACTTTGAAACCAGACGCTTATTTAGAGCTAGTTAGTCAAGAATATGAAGATCATTACTTTTTAGAAATAGACCGAAGCACGGAAAGTCTTGCGCGCGTCGTAAATACTTGTAAGAAATATATCGAATATTATTGGTCAGGTATAGAACAGCGACAAAAGGAAGTTTTCCCCTATGTTTTGTGGGTTGTGCCAGATGATAAGCGAAAGCTGGCGATTTCGAAAGCGATTCAAAAAGAACTATATAACTTTTGGGAACTATTCACTGTAATAACACTTGAAGAATACCCAGATTATATCAAGGGAGGAATAGCTAATGAATCAAAAGAATAAAGACCGAGATTCAAACCAGCCCTCACGCACCGCCGATGAAATTTGTCGAATTGGTCGAACGACTTACTTAATCCGTCACCGTTTTACTGGAAATCGCAATCTTGAAAATGTCCTAGAAAGGTTGATTTTAAGCGATAAATCACTACTTTAACAGTAGTAAAAATGGTATAATAGAAATATAAGGTGTGTGAACTCCAAAAGGAGAAAAACACATGAACAGAACTTTGACAATTTCAGATTATAGACAAGTAGACACTTCGAAACTTTCAGATATTACAGTGGTTTATTGTCGCCTAAGTCAAGACGATGGACTGGATGGAGATAGTAACTCAATTATCAATCAGAAGAAAATTCTGCTTGATGTAGTGATGCGAGAAAATCTCCCTAATCCTATTTTGTTTATCGATGATGGCTTTAGTGGCACTAATTTTGACCGTCCGGCTATTTCGGAAGCTCTTAGATTGGTAGAAAATCGGCAAGTTTCAAACTTTATTGTGAAAGATTTAAGCCGTCTAGGTCGGTCTTATATCAAGGTTGGTCAACTAACGGAAATTACTTTCCCTAGCTTTGATGTCCGCTTTATCGCCTTAAATGATGGTGTAGATTCGAATAAACCTAATGAAACTAATTCAATTTTCTTGCCCATTAAAAGCCTCATGGACGAAATGTATGCGGCAGATACTAGCAAGAAGATTCGGGCGGTGGTTCAAGCTAAAGCGAGAGCTGGCGAGCGGGTAACCACTAACCCACCTTATGGCTACCTCAAAGACCCAAGCAATCCTAAAAACTGGATTATTGACCCAGTTGCCAGTGAAGTCGTGAGGCGGATTTTTAAGGAAGCGAAAAGCGGAAAAAGTCTTTCAGAGATTTCGAAAGGATTAGAAAATGACAAAGTTTTCAAGCCAGACCGCCATCGAATAGAAATCGGTTTGAAGCCCATTTCCTCCAGTTCAAATGTGGAAACTTTGCCTTATTTTTGGATACGAGAAACTCTGAGTGCGATTTTAAGTCGTGAAGAATATCTTGGACATACTGTCAATCTTCGAACTCGTACGAAATCATACAAAGACAAGCGTAAGGTGGATAATCCGAAGGAAGGTTGGTTAGTTTTCAAAAATACTCATGAAGCGATAATTGACCAAGAAACGTTCGATATTGTTCAGAAGATGAGGAGCCATAAGCGGTCTAACCAGCGGTATAAAAATCGAGTTGGTCACGAGAATTTGTTTGCAGGATTAGTTTTTTGTGGAACTTGTGGGCGAAAGCATTATTTTTGCCCACAAGAGAAAAACGGACTTAACCACGACCACTACAAGTGTTCTGGCTACCGTAAGCCGATTGATGGTTGCGAAAATCCTCACTACATTCAAAAATCTGCCCTGATTGAGATTATAAGTGGCAAGCTCCGCCAAACCATTCGGGAAGCCCACTTTAACCAAGAAGCCTTTTTGAAGAAGATAGAGCAACAAAGCCAAGCTCAATTCAATAAAGACAACAAACGTCAGCGCCAGCAACTCCAAAAAGATGAGCATCGCTTTAAAGAGATTGACAACATCATTCAGAAGATTTACGAAGACAATCTACTTGGCAAAATTTCAGATGAACGCTTTGTGAAGCTAAGTCAGAGCTATGAAGAAGAACAGAAGCAGCTTCAAACTTCCATTTCTGACTTAACAGAAAAACTCGCCCAGCAACAAGAAGATAGTCTTAATATCTCCAAGTTTATGGCGAGAATTTCCAAATATACAGAGCTACCAGAATTAACCGTTGAAATAGTGAATGAACTGATTGACAAGATTGTGATTCATAAACCAACTGGTACGAAACGCAATCGTATTATTCAGATTGACATTTACTATAATTTCATCGGAAAACTAAACAACGAGAAAAGCGAGCCAAACGAATTGGCTCGCTAATATTAACCCAAATAACTAAACTGCTATGTGTCAGGTCAGCCTTCTCCAACTCTTTGATCTTATTTTGATTTCACAGGCAGTTCTTGAGCGGCCTTAACAGCAGCTGCTATCGTTTCTGCGTATAGCTTAGCACCTTCTTCGAGCTTGCTATTGTCATTCCCGAAGTGAACTTGGTCTGTTCCAGCCCAGATTTCAGGATGTTCTTTAGAAACTTTGTTCCAATCAGCAATGCTCACGTAAGGAGTCTTTTCTGCTAATTCCCGCGCATAAGTCGCATACTGCTCCACTGAGGTATAAGTATCCTTGCTCTTATCTCCCTCATAAGGTGTCACCAGTATCAGATGGTGTCCTTTCGGTAGATTGCTAACGATGCTATCCAAATCATTCTTGTAGCCTTCAGGATTATTGACCCCTGTTGCAATGACAACTGTTTTTAGCAGTGCCTTGTTCTGGCTGTTAAGAAGCATAATGTCATTGGCTTGCTTGGTCGTCCGACTAACCTGAGCATTAATATTTGCTTCAGGAAGGGCCTCCTGTAAGGCTGTATTAGCACGCAAGGCTACCGAATCTCCAATCAGACTCGTTCCCTCAGAAATTCCAAGTCGGCTAGCCTCTGCTTGCTCAGCAAGAGTCTTTGTTTGTACTATATTGGTCTGGGCTTGTTTGAAACCATTGACCATCAGGTCTGTCTCAAAAGCTCCAACTTGGGGAGATACAATAGTAATCACCAAAGCAATCACTCCAAGGAGTCCCATACTAGAAGCACTAATGGATTTGATATGAGGCAGTTTGCTGATTTTCCTAATGAAAGGATTGGATTTACCAGCAATCAATGGCTCAATAATATAGAAGGACAAGATAGCAAAGAAATAGGAAAAGATAACTGTCAGGATAACAGCGGGCAGATTACTCATCAACTGAGAAAAGATAATATAAAAAGGCCAGTGGAAAAGATAAACCGCATAGCTGGTATCCGCTAGAAAGGTGATTATTCTAGGTTCTTGTATCTCTGGAGTCTTCTCATGCAAGACACGCGCAGCAAAAATCATGACAACGGCTGCTAAGCTGGCAAGTAAGAAACCAAACAAGTAAGCGAACAGGTAGGTGAACTTAACAAAGAAAGTCAGAAGCAACAATACCAAGAGACCTGCAGCAAACACCAGTAGATTCTGACGAAGATCCCACGTCCGATCAAACTGCTTAACTAAATCGCTCGTCTGACGAACACCCACAACCGTCGCCAAAATACTTCCTAAAAAGAAGGGATAGATATGGGTTAAACTTGAAAAGTAGACAGACGAATGGGAACTAGCCATTAGACTACCAATAAACATGGAGAAAAAGCTAATGATGAAAGCTCCCGCAGAAAGGAGAAATACCATCCCTCTCAATTGACTACTAGATTTTGAACGTTTCGATAAGAACCAAACCGCTAAGCCCCAAAGGATATAGTAGTGAACCTCAACAGCTAGACTCCAGTTGTGAACAAAGAGATGCGGAATGAACTGGGATTCGTAACTTCCCCCTGTTAACATCTCATAGAAGTTGGTCATGAAACCAAAAACTCCCGCAATCTGACCGCCAATTCCAGCAACATAGTCTTGGCGAACTAAGAGGGTAAAGGGCATGGTCACCAAAACCATCAGAACCACAGGTGGTACGATGCGGTAAAACCGTCTCTTAAAAAAGCCCAGTAAATCAATCTGGCGTTTTTTCCCAAATTCTTCTAAAAGGAGGGCAGTGATCAAAAATCCTGAAAAAGTGAAAAAGACATCTACCCCAAAGAATCCTCCAGGAAAGATGGTCTGAAAGAAATGGTACAAGAGCACCAGTAGTAAACCTGTAATCCTAATCAAGGAAAACCATTTTATGCGCATACGAGTTTATTCTCCCTTTCGTTATACACTTTATTCTATCAAAAAAAGAAGAAAAATCCTACGAGAAAACGTAGGATTTTTAGCTTCCATAAATTCCATTTTAGAAATTGCGTCCTGACTTGTTATAGCCATATTTTTCTACAAAATACTCACGAAATTCCAAGAGATTGTCATCCATGATGGCTTGGCGGACCTGCTTCATCAGGTTGAGTAAGAAGTAAAGATTATGGTAGCTAGTCAAGCGGATACCAAAGGTTTCATCAGCCTTGAGCAGGTGGCGAAGGTAGGCGCGTGTATAGTTCTTACATGTGTAGCAGTCACACTCAGGATCCAGCGGTATGAAGTCCTCCGCAAACTGGGCATTCTTGACAACCAAACGCCCTTGGCTGGTCATACAGGTACCGTTACGAGCGATACGAGTCGGTAGGACACAGTCAAACATGTCCACCCCACGAATAACCCCATCAATCAAGCTATCTGGCGCTCCCACTCCCATCAGGTAGCGAGGTTTGTTTTCTGGGAGAAGTTGGGTTGTGAAGTCCAAGACTGCATTCATCTCTTCGTGGGTTTCTCCCACTGCTAAACCACCGATAGAGTAGCCAGGGAAGTCCATGCTGACAAGGTCGTGAGCTGACTGACGGCGAAGGTCTTCAAATCCCGCTCCCTGCACAATTCCAAACAAGCCTTGGTCATGTGGACGACGGTGAGCCTTCAAACCACGTTCAGCCCAACGACTAGTACGCTCGATTGATTTCTTAACGTAGTCATAAGGTTGATAAAACTGAGGACATTCATCAAAGGACATCATGATATCTGAGCCCAGATTATTCTGAATGGAGATAGCTTTTTCTGGCGATAGGAACATCTTGGAACCATTGAGATGGTTTTTAAAAGTTACCCCTTCTTCGGTAATATTACGGCTATCTGCTAGGGAATAGACCTGGAAACCACCACTATCCGTCAAAATTGGCTGGTCCCAGTTCATGAACTTGTGGAGACCTCCTGCGCGTGCGATGAGTTCATCTCCAGGGCGAAGCCACAAGTGATAGGTGTTTGACAGGATAATCCCTGACCCCATCTCCTTCAACTCCTCTGGCGACTGAGTCTTGACAGTAGCTTGGGTCCCAACTGGCATAAACATAGGCGTTGGGAAGGTACCATGGGGAGTGATGATTTCTCCCAAACGAGCTCCTGTGTGTTTTTCTTTCTTAATCAAACGGTATTTGATTGGTGAATCTGACATTCTTTACCTCCGAAGCTGGGAAAGACAGTCCCAGTTCATACTTTGTGCCCAAAGGCATACTGTATGATTTTATCAAAAAAAGCTGGAACTGTCACGAACTATGGTATAATGAGAGAATGAAATACCCAAAAATTGATTTAAAAACCATTCGTCTACAGACTAGGCAATTTCAGGCTGAAAATCCCCGCCTCCTTCTGGTCTATCTCCTTCCTAGTATGCTGGTCATCTTGTCAGGCTTTCTCAACCCCTTGGCTCGTCTCCAAGAAAGTGTTTTAGAACAATCCTTTTTCAGCATGCTAGCACAAGTTCTCCAAGCCTATCTCTTCCCGCTAGTGGTTTCTTTTATGAGCGCTATTTTTCTAGCAGGTGCTGCCTTTGCGACACTCAGACTCATCAAGGATCCTGATACGGAACTCTCAGTGAAATCTAGTCTGGTCCTCTTTGCTGAAGAGCGCTTTTCGCAAACCTTCCTAACCCTGCTCCTCAAACGTTTCTACCTCTTTTTATGGAGTATTCCAAACTTAGTAGGCGTTTATTTTCTCTTTTATAGCAATCTCTTGGCTCGGAAATTTGTCGCCTTACATCCTGAATTTCCAAAACTAGACCTCTCATCCGTTGAAACCGAGCAATTCCTTCTGACCTTTGGCCTCTACTTTTTCGCGAGTCTCATCTTGATGATTGTAGGAAACATCCTCTACATTCCGCAACATTACGCCTACTCGCAGGTAGAATTCCTCCTCTGCGACACTCTGGATTTAGGACAGACCAAACCCCGTCAAATCCTTAAAACCAGCCGTTTCTTGATGAAGGGTTACAAATTTCAACGCTTTGTCCTCGACCTACAACTACTCCCTTGGTACTTCCTCAACTGGCTCACTTTTGGAATTGCTAGTTTTTCAATCCTTCCCTATATCCAAAACAATCATATCTTCTTTTACAGAGTCCTACTAGCCCGTAAACGTCGAAATGGATAAGAGCATACAAAAACCAGCGTCGTTCAGGACGCTGGTTTTCTTATTTCAAAAGTAACATACTCAGCAGAGTCAAAATAGCAGGCCCACCTTGCTTCAGAATAATCTTCTTATCTGCTGTTAGAGAACCGTAGGTCGCTGCACCAAGCACAAATAAAACAAAGATGGTCACAATTTCCAAACTTTGTGAGAAATAAATCCCGTACAAGAGAAAGACCCCTATCAAAGCATTATAAATTCCTTGATTTTTAAATAATGAACTCACTGAAGGACGAGCCAGTTCTTCCTTATCCACATTAAACACGCGACTAGTAGTATCTGATTGCGTAGCTACACTTTCCAGATAAAAAATGTAAAAATGCTCGAGGGCAACAAGGGTTGCTAAAATTGTGGTAATAATTGACATCGTTTTCTCCTTAAAATTCTATTTTTTCTAGACCTGACACTAGTTTTGTCAGTAAAGTTGTTAGCTCTTTCTGCTCGGCTGTCGATAAGATGCTCTCCATCTGTTCCTTCACTCGCAAATGATGTTTAGGCGGACTGACTAAGAGTTGATTCTTGGCTTCTTGGGTTAATTCAACTAAGACTTCTCGCTGATTGGCCGGATTACGCTTGCGACTGACATAGCCCTCTGACTCTAGTATCTTAAAATGACGGGTCAAGGCCGCCTGGTCGATTTGCAACTTCTCCTGAACGGCAATCTGGTTGCAGGGTGACTGCTGCAGTAAAAACTGCAAGATTTGATAGCGGGTCAAACTAATTCCCAATTGTTTCTCAAAGAGTTGAGTGATCATCTGATCTGTTAAATGGAGCTGGTACAGTAAGTCGTTAATTTTTTTCATTTCTACCTCCTTACATACACTTGATTTATCAACTATTGACTTATCAAGTATATTATAGAAAGATTAAAAACGCAACCATTTTGCTTACTCACGCTTACTCACGAAAAATAGCCTCTTGGTTTCAATCCCAAAAGGCTATTATTTCTATATTCTAGATAAAATCCAGCACTAACCTACCAAATCTGCTCGAAGGATTTCTCCCTCTTTATCAATGACAACTTCGATGGCATGGCCTGCAAAAATTTCCTCGCTATCATCATAGTAGAGGGTCAATTCCCCGTCTTCGTTGATCGATAGTTCACTCAAGGAAAGAGAGTTGGTAAAATACTCTTCTGTTAACTCCACATCATTTTCATCTGAATCTATCCAGTCTTGAGCTGTTTCCCACAGTTCTTTGACAATATAGTCTTTAATCCGAGTATCTTGAACTTGGAAAGTTCCCATAAATTTCTTTAGATCATCAAAAGAACTTGGAGGGAGACTTTCATCTGCACTCGCAGCAAAGATAGCATGAATCTTACCACCCTCGTAAGTGATAAATCCTTCAAACCAAGAATAGGCTCTGTTTAAGGTGAATTCGCCAATATCGTCTTGAATGATGACCGGTTTTTGATAGGTTTCAATCAAGGTCTCTAACCTAGAATCTGAGGATTGGTCATCTAGGTATTCCAGCAAGTGGTAGCAGTTATTAGCTACTTCTGACATATATGGCTCTAACTCCATGAAGGGGCGTTTTTGACATTTGATATGATGAATTTTGTAGGGTTCAAAACTAAAGCCCCATCTCTTTTCTTCAAATTCCTC
>ERZ772955.1036-NODE-1036-length-18902-cov-7.808405_pt1 | contig 18902 bp, 10 predicted proteins | sample MGYA00511133_ERZ772955 | MGnify/ENA primary metagenome ERZ772955 (study PRJEB29015, sample SAMEA2737914) | human oral metagenome | biome: human oral; feature: human-associated habitat; material: dental | place: China | collected 2149 ... | reverse complement strand
TTGATTGAGCTTCTCATTTTGTTACAATTTAATTTCATACATTACTGCTGTAGCGCATCTGTTGAAGTATCCGTTTCCTTCTGCTCCGTTAAATAAATGTGTTTGGTCGCATTGTTTTAAGTTAATCGCTAAATATAATGATGCCTTTCATTTCTCCAAAATCCTTTGCGAACTGCCCTTTTATTGGAGGAACTCCAATATGTTTTTTAATAAAGTTCTTCATATCTTCAACCCTATACAGATACCATTTTTATCTTTTTCTGATGAAACTTTTCCATCGTATTGGCCGATAGGTAAACTAGAATAATTAAAGGCGGATGAAAGTCTTGTAGCACAGGCATCCTGGAATATATTAGCCTTGATACTTGCTTACACCTTTCCACCAATGAGACTGCCGACTTGTGAAGGTAGAAGGTCTTTCACTCTTACAAAATTTGAACTAAGTGTTGCATAAGAAATTGCTGCTATAATAATTTAGTACTTGTTTTTGCAAAGGTACTTTTTTCGGCAAAAAATAAGAAGGAAATAGAACAATTCATATAGAGAACATCGATGTAGATAATGTTGTATCTTGAGTACTGATACTTTGACCTCACTTCTCAAAAAGTAAGCCCATTTATGGTTCATAGGTCTTTATTTTATGGACAGCAAAAAACGGTAAAGAAAAGGGTGTATCAAAACTGATACACCCTTAATCGTTAAAGTCTAAGAGATCTTTCTATCGGTATATTCCCCAATAGAAGTCTGGTCTTATTTCAATAGCATCTTTTTGACGATTGTCTTGTTGCCATTCGTGTATTTGATGATATAGAAGCCGCTTTGGATATCGTGGTTAGGTATTTTCCTTCCGTTGGCATCATAGATGCGTACCTTACCTTCGAAGCCTTCAATGTTGAGATGCCCGTTGGAGAATGTAAACTCAGGAGCAAGGAGAGCGACATCTTCAGAAATAGAAAGGGCCGGATCAACCGTTACGTGTGCTGAAGCTGCATTCTCAATTTGTCCCTTGCTGTTGATGAGAAGAGCGATGAGGTGCAGACTGTCAGCATGCTGTATGCTACCGGGAACTTCTAATTCAGCTGCATATTCTACGATCTGATCTGCTTCTACGGTGGTCGGAATACTTCCCTTTATGCCGTCGAAACTGTAGTTCATACGCGCTACGTGGTCCATTTTGATGGAGGCGTAACCCGGAAGATCTTCGAAGCCACCCATTTTGCCTTGTCCGCCACCACTGAAGTTGTTAGCTTGGTAGTAGCCCTCGATACCATTCTCTACAAGGACGAAAGAAATCTTGTAGTCGACACTTGTTTGAGCGGCAAAGAAGCTGGCAGATGCGACAGCTTTAATCTTGTTTTTGTTATTGCCAACAAAGTTTGCCTTGACCTCCATACCTACGCGAGGGGACTTGCTGACCGCTTTATTGTGCGAAGCCTCTAACGACGCGAACTCCGGTTTAGCAACGTTGCTGAGGTCACGATTGATATAGCAAGATGGATAACCTGAGAATGAAAGTCTTGAGTATGAACTGGTCTCTAGCTTATCTTGCTTGTGAACAGCTATACCAATGAATGTCTCAGGATATTTTTTTGCCATTCCATTCAGGCCGACAATGCCTAAGGGGCACCATCCACACCAAGTTCCCGTGCCTTCCTCAACGACAAAACGCTGTTGGGGTACCGCATCCATTACCTTTACGTTGGTGCTGGTTGTATCGTTTCCGGCAAATGCATCGTTTTCTCCATCAACACTGATCAGTCTCAGTTTCACAGAGTGAATGCCATTCTCGCTGAATCCCGGATATTTAATTGCGAATTCCTTCTCAGCACCGGATCCCATAGTCGTTTTGAACTCTTCCGTTTGCTCTGCGCCACCATCAACGGTATAACCTACCAGTAAGGTTCTTGCGATGCGCGGACTCATATTCATTACGCCAAATCCGAACTCGCAGGGTGCGTTCTTCTTTACAATGGCGTCGCGACTGCTATAGAGCCACAAGTCTTTAGGCATATTCTCGCCAGCGATTTTTGCTTGTATTGTCAGTGCCAGAGCCTTGTACGCTTTGTCTGCCGCATAGTTCTTCCAGCCGTCGCCGAGGTCTGCCCAACAGCCATTTTCAGAATACATATCTGATCGCCCCATAGATAGGTTGTCACCCTCATAGCTATAACCGATGTAGAAGGGTTCTCCATCTATTGTATAGTTGGAACTCAGTTTCACTTCGTTCCAGCCGTTGTAGAGCATTCCGGCCGTCTTTGTTATGGTATTCTCACCGTTCAAGTCTTTAGTGATAAAGACCTTTACATTCTTGGCCATTGCAGCAAGTCCGACCTTAACAACAGAGATCGTCTTCCCTTGATAGAGCTTAGAGATCTCAGCGGGGATGTAAATGGCGCCTTTTCCAGTCTTTTTAGAGCCAAATTCGCCGGTTACTTTCCCACCACAATAGCCCCAGAAGCAGCTGCTGGAGGCTGCTCTTGCTTCAAAGGAAATGAGGCTGAGTAACAATGCTATGAACAATATTGTTTTCTTCATGATGATTGTTGTTAGTGGTTGATGCTAATTTTCTGCGTAATCACATTTTGACCATCAGTAGCACTTACGATATAGAGACCGTAGCCCAATTGTTTGGTGCTGATGCGGCGTCCTGCCATATCATAGATACCAATAAGATGATAGCCTTGTGGAAGAATCACGCTGCCATTCACAACGCTGATCGTTTTGTTACCGGCTGAATTTGCTTGTGAATTGATGCCGGAAGTGCCTGCTACTGCAGCTTGTGTCGAATTGTAGAGGCCGCGTTTCAAAACATTTGCTTCATAATTGCTAACGAATGAAACGATACGCATATTGGCTACGTTCCACTTGGGGTCTACGTCTACCGTGTAGTTTTTCTCAAAGTCGTAGTTAGAGATATCTAAGTTATCACCCCACGCGCTGCCGCTGAGCACAGCCCGCAAGACGCCATTCTGTGTGAAGCTTGCTTTTCCGGCTTGTTGTGTGCTCTCAATTTTGTCTTCTACAAGCCAAGTAGTCAGACGCAAGTCAGTTTGCAAAGGCATCTCATTAGTGCCGGCACGTCCGCTAACCTTAACATTGATCTGTTTGCCATCCGCACTAAGTTCTGGAGCGGCGGCTAATGTAATAAAGGAGTATTCGGACTTTGCGAGGCCAATCAAATTAGCAACAACTGTATCGTTGGCTATGAAGTATGCCGGTCCCGGATCTTCAAGTCCGCTGATTGCAAGGCGGTCGATACAGATTGCAGGCACAAAGGTCTTTGACTCACCATAGAGCGCTTCGTAATCCTTATCTGCTGCAATGCGGAACTGATCCTGATGCGATTTGTAGTCTAAGTGGTGCTTTACGCGAATCACATTGTCGCACTGGGCTAAGGCCTTGGTGTATACGCTGTCTGCAACAGTACATTCTTTGTAACCTTCAGAAGTAAATTCCTCAAAGAGTACGTTACGCTCAACCGGTTCTGTTCCTTCCTTCATCGCGTAACCTCTGAGACTTAATGCGTTGTCGTTCATATCCGGATCTGTCGTGCCATTGACCTTCGTTACCGTAAAAGTACCGACAAAGTTACCCTCAACCGGTACGGAAACATCCTCAAGTACGATCTTTTGTGGCACATTATTAGGAATATTGTATCCGTTGAGCGTCACTTCTTTGCTTTGTACGCCTTTGGCTGTAACCGAAAGTGAAAGAGATGTGATCGGGGTTGTACCATTATTTTGCACATAAGCCACGTAAGACTTAGGCTTATTTTGCTCAATATAATATCCGCCATCCTCGGGAGCTAAGCGAATCAAGGAAATGTCATTGTTAGGAACATTTGATCCCGAAATGATGGCACGAATACAAATGTTCTTACCAATAGCTGCGGTGTTGCTGAACCAGTTGCCATCATAGCCGTACCAATTCTTTTTCGTTAGCGAGTAAGGACTATTATCAAACAATAGACAGTCGTACATCTCATCGGCATTCAGATAAAGAATATAGCCGATGTAGAGGTTCATTCCCTTCGTGATGGTAAGCGATTTGGCAAACTTCTTCTTGTTCCAACCTTCAGAGTAGGACGTAGATGAGCCTTTTGTCAACGTGCTCTCTCTCATATTCTTCAAGTCGGTACACACGAAGTATTCTACCAAGCGTCCGCGTTTCGGTTTAATGGCAAACTCAATGGAGTCGATCTTATTGCCAACATATTTGTCTAACAACTCTGCCGGGAAATAGACAGCTGCGTGATAAGTGTGCTCTCCTGTTATCTGTGCAATGAGTCCTCGGCTAGGTTCTATGGTGCAGTAGCCGATGTGCATATTCTCACTACCTGAGGCCGGCGCTGCCATTTCGCGCTCTGATGGGCTCAAAGGAGTAAGCCGGAACAAATCGTCGCTCTCTGTTTGAGCAAACAAGTCTCCCCCAATCATGGAGAGACTTGTAAGCGATAACAGAAAAATAAATTTTCTGATAGAGTTCATATTTTTACTTTACATTAAGTTTCATACTTGCAGCCTTTCCATTTGCGGCTACCGTACGTACGATATACAGACCAGTCGGCATATCCAGTTTTACTTGCTTGTTGCTTACGTTGTTGAACGTCTTCACAAGTTTACCGTCAACTGTATATATGTTAGCGACTTTAACATCCTTACCAAAGTTCATCATGCCGTTGTTAGCATTGTAGAAGAATGTTTCGCCTGCAACGAATGCATTGTTAACGTTGTCATTAACTCCAAATCCAAGATATAGAACCGGAACAGAGTTGTATGCGTGTGATTTGGTTGCGCTGAAAGGTGATGCCTCAGCATATTCCAATTTACGGTAGATAGCGGAAGATGTGTCGTGGAAGACCTTATATAATGCACAGAACATCAAATTAGATGGTACTGCACCTTCCTTATCAAAGACAACAATAAGATTCTTCGTCTTGTCATACTTAAACGGCGTTTCGAGGTTAAATGCCATAATGTTGTTAACGCCAGGTTCGAGCGTGAACGTGCCATCATATACGAGTGTCATTTGCTCGGGCTTCAACCATTGTGAATAAGCAGAAGTGAATTGCTCCAAGTCTGTCTGAGCAAGGTAAATCTTAGCCTTGAACGGTTCTGTTCTGTCCGTCAAGTTGCTATTTGACGTGTAGAGGTATCCCAAACGAGAGATGAAGCCATCTTTGTCAGCTTTGATTTCAGATGCCAGATAGATAGATTGCGTTCTTTCGTAAGTATCGCTGTTGGTGCAAGGTCCGTGCGTATCTTCGCCCTCGTCATCACCGTTTACGATGTTTGTCCAAGGTATGGTGCCTTCCGGACTAACTCTAATGCGCGCAACACTTGTCGTATCGTTGCTGTGCTCTTGGTCGCCTTCGAGCTCTACAACAGCAAAGAAGTTGAATACTCCGTCCTTCGTAGGCTTGAATGTAACAGGAACGTTCTCCATCTTGCCTGCAGCCAACTCAGGAACATTCGTCGTTTCGCCGACAAGCGTTTTGGTTCCTTCATCATCGCAGTATACCTTGATGCTATATTTGCTCTGCGTCTTAGAACCTACGTTGCGAACCTTAACTGTGCACTTGTTATCGTAGCCTACAACAGCTTCTTGTATGCCATCGAGAGAGAAGGCTTTCAAGTCGTTTTCTGCGACATAGTCTACGTTAATACCATAGAGACGGAAGCTATTGTACTGGTTGTGCGTAGCAACAGACATACCGAAGTAATATGTGCCATCTTCCGGAGCAGTAAACATATCCTCGAGTTTCTCGCGAGTATACATATCAGGATAAGAGAAGTCTTTTTCTTCACGGAGAACCGTAGCATTTGTGAGGTCTTCACCATTTGTTCCCATTGTAAGTTTCAGGTCGAATGGCGTAGCTCTCTGATGTGCATAGAAGTCTGTAGTAATGCGATATGTCTTACCCTTTTCGAGCTTAAGCGGGGGAGAAGTAAGGAAGCCTTCCGCCTCTTGGTAGTTGCTATAGCCAATCATACACTTAGAATCCTCATCATATCCACCACAATAGTAGAAGAAGATAGAGTGGTTGTTGGGGCTGTACCAACGATTTGCGTCGTCTTGCGTATTGAACTTTAAGTCAATCGGCGTAGTGAGCGCACTTCCGGCCATAACTCCTTCAGACTCTGCAATAGCACCTTCGCCGGCTTGGCTCTTAGCTTGAATTCTGTAAGAGTACTTTTGTTGTTCACCAAGCGTGTTGTCCTCGTAAGTTGTTGCGTTAAGATCTTTAGCAACTACAACATTGTCGGGTAAACGTGTCAATGTATAGGTCAGCTCGTTTTCTTTGATATAACCATTGTTTAAACCTTTGGTCGGAGCTTTCCAAGTCAATTCAAGGCCTGTGCCTTTTCTCTTCAGTTGGATATCTTGAACCGCACCAGGAACATCTACGCCCATAAAGCAGCGGATGCTATCGGGTACACCTTTCTCGCCAGCAACACGTGACGGAACTACATAATAGGTATTGATACCAGCGTAGGGATGTGTGTCTACGAATCGCATAGCTTGGCCCATCTTGCCCGTAGCATCTACAGTTCCAATAAGGTCTGCATTTTCAGCAGAGAGAAGCTTTGAAGTCGGCGTGAGTTCGGTCGTTGCTACATTTTGCTTCTTGCGATAAACCAATACCTCTTTGAATTCAGTAAGGTCACTCTTGTCCCAAGTCTTAGTTGGGTTCACCCACTTAACGGTATCTACCATAGCGCCGTTAACATCAGCTTGTACGTCAATTTGAGATACTTGAGCTGCCGCTTTGCGTGAATCAGCGGTCATATAAGGAATTGTAAGACCAACGAATGAGTTACCAAGGCTAAACCAAGACTTACCCTCATAGATGCCCGTTTCTGTGTTTACGCTATAGAGAGTTGTTGCGCCTTGGTTGCCGACCGGAATCCACCAAAGGTTGCCAGTGGTATAGTCGAAACTCATAGTACCAAAGTATCTTTGGATATAACTCTCTCCCCATTGGCTCTTGCATTCAATGGCAGAAAGCTTGTTGAAATCAGAATCGAACTTAACAAGGTTTGTTCCGACAGCAACATCTTCGGTCTCGCTCTTCGTCTTTGGGCACACCATATAGCAATTGCCGTCGTAGTCGAAACAGAAGTTATAGTAAACGATCGGTAAGTCCATAACCTTGTCTATCTTACCTGTTTCTTTATTAATGATGTTGATTGTGGTAAAAGCTCTTACCACTTGCTCTTCACCATCAATGATTTTCGTTTCATAACCCTTACCAAGACCGTATATCTCCTTTGTTTTCGGGTTATAGCTCAGTGCATAGATATCAAATCCCCTATACCATTCACCCTGTTCAGTTTTATTAAAGGTGTAGATGGTTGTGGTATCGCCTGTAGCTACATTTAATTTTGCAAAATACAGCGGTTCTACGCCATAAGTGTAGGACTGAGCAAAAACGGCATAGCAATCTTTCCCGTCAAATGTTGAGCAGTATATACCGTGAGATTGAACCTGATCATTTGGCGGCGTAAAGTTCTTTATAGTGATATAGTCAGCGGCTTTGCCTGTATAGAACTTTATCCAACCACGCTTTTTGTTCTGACTTACTAACTGGCCAGCATACATAGTAATACCCCTCGACTTGTCGTCGATCGCCTGTGGAGTCTGAAGCGGCATCTGCGGGGCAGATGTTAGCATCGGTTTATCCCAGACGGTGGGAAACTTTCTTGCATTCATCTGTCCGGATGCTGGTAAAGCAGACAGTGTTGCCAATGCAAGACTTGCTAAATAGAGGTGTTTCATATCTCTTAGGATTAAAAATAGATTAATGTCTATAGTTGTTTTACTTAAGATGTGGCAAGACTCTCTGTCCGGTAAAAGCCGGACAGAGAGTCATTGCCTTTATCTTTATCGTTTCAATACAATCTTCAGCGTTTGTACGAGGCCTTTCTTATTTACTTTCAATACATATACACCAGAGGAAAGCGAAGTCAGCTGGAGGCGATCTGTATGGTTCGCTGTGCCTATGAGTGCACCGGAAGTGCTGAACAAGTCAACCCTATCACAAACTGATGAGAGGTAGAGCACGTTGCCGTTCTGATAAATGTTCAGTCCTTCTCCACCTACAGAGAGCATACCGGAAGTGTTACCATCTTTATATTCCAACATCATGAAAGGAACATAGGGCGAAGGGAAGATTTCAGACTCTTTTATGTTGCTCGTTTGGCCATCATAGTGTGCCGTGCGAGGCTTGCCTACAATTTCTTTCAAGTGCCATTCCGGATGCTGATTAGGCATAAGGCGTTTTCCGCCTGCAAGCGCTTCGAACTTCATATTCAGATTGCCGCCGGTGTAGTGGAATGGCGTATCAAACTTAATCTGCAAGTCTTCGCCTTCCTTTTGGCCAGAGATCGTAATGTTGCCATCGAATACCTTTGTCCAATCACCTTCTTCAAAGACGCCGATGTACTCATTGTCGTCTGAGATTAAGTTGGTGCGGTCGGTCTTCTTCATATAGATTCTTGCCGGGAACGTAAATTCGTTTTTAGCCTTACCATTATACTTCACCTGCATAGCTACGAAGCTAATGTCTTTCTTCTGGATTTCATCCTCCATATACAGACACTGTGCTTGTGAATAAGGCATTGAGACGAAGAAGGGAGAGTACCAACCATAAGATTCATCTGTATTGAGCGTCAGCCATTTGCTTGCATCCTTAGCCGCCACTTTAACCTTGATTGATGACGCAAAAGTGTTATCTTTTGGGTAGGTGTCGCCTTCTAAAATGACGCGTGCTGACACATTTATATCACCTTCCGTCGCTGGTATCCATTTGATAGACACTGTACCCGTTGCATCGGGAGCAACAGCAACGCCGGGAGCAGAAGCAAGTTCTTCATTCGTGTCTGCGTTGATGAGTTGAACGGTATAGTTACTTACCGTCTTTGAACCCTCATTGCTAATGGTTGCTACGAAAACTTGCTCTACGCCGCAGTTGGCTGTAGCAGAACCGGAAAGGTCCTTAAGGCTCAAATCCTTTTCGCTATATTCGCGTAATGATACATCTTTAAGATATATCCGACCGTGCATAGCATCTGAACAAGCTTGGAATGCTACGTGTCCGTTGCCGCTTGCGTCTATACTGAAGGTGTTCTTACCATAGTAGTAAGTCTCAGAAGCAGTATGGAACTCCTTCAAATCTACGATCATCGTTGTAAGACCCGCTGCGGTTGGCGTTGTGCCGTAGAAGACTTTCATCTTCTCCATAACCGGCTTGTGATCATCGGGGTTAACCCAATTGGCGGTAGAGTAAGTATAACGCAACTGATATTTTTTCTCTTTATTGAATGAGAGTGGAGGTGATACCAACCAGTCGTCAGCATTCTTCTCGCTACGATCATAGAAAGCTGAGGACGTGGTAGGATCAAACTTCCAAGTCATACCGTCATTATTGTTGTCGAGGACTGTCCATCTGTCAACTTCGTCTTTGGTCTTCAAATCAGAGATGAAAGGAATGCTTCCCGATGAACCATAAGCTACAGTGTTGGAAGTAGCAGAGAGGCCTTTCCCTTTTTTGCTGTAGGCCGTAACAACATAGCTGTAGCCTGCGTGTACGGTTACTTGATCCTCAACGGAGCGTGTCGTCGTCTTGGTTGCGATCGTTACGTTGTCCGGCATACGCACTACGTCGTAAGTGAGTGTCGCCTTGTCGTAATAGCCCTTATTAGCGCCCATAGCAGGCTCACTCCAAGTAATGGTGCCTTTTGTGTCGTTGGTGGTCAGTTGAACATTTACTGGTGCGCCCGGCACATCTTCACCTACGAAAGCTGATGCTTCCTTATATATACCATCGCCCTTTTGGTTGTAGGGCACTACCTTATATATATAGTTGCCTTCTGCAAGACCCGTGTCAGTCCAGTCCATACTTTTGCCCTTTTCAGTCGTTGATACTGTCTGAACAAGTTGGTCATTGCGGTAGATTCTGATTCCGTCAATGCTTGCAAGAGACTTATTGCTATAGTCGGTGTTCGGGGTTGTCCAAGTCAACGTAGCATTGCTCGCGCCAAGTTCTCCCGCTTTTACGGCAAGATTCCTCACATAAGAGGGGGCTTCTTCAGCTACATACTGATAAGGGATAGCCATAGAGAGCAACTGCAAGTCGCCATCTATCTGTGTCTGCGTGATTGCCTTTCCTGTTTCAGGATTCAGCTCTATCAAATAGGCTTTGCCGTCGGCAGCTTGTGCCGTCCACCATAGGCGATGCGTCGTTTTGTCAAACTCCATCGATTGGCTATAATTGCCTATACTGATTCCGGTGCCCTCCGCCGGACTTACATTGACCATTGTGCAAGTTTGCTTTCCGGCGTCAATGCTTTTTTCGTCTATTCTGACAAGGGTAGACTTGGTAAAAGCTTCATCAGATATGATCGCATATAAGTAGCCATTCTCCGCAGAGAGCGTAAAAAGGGCGTCGTTGATGGCCGCAACCTTATTGATGGCATAAGTTGTTCGGTTCACTTCATATAAATCAGTCGTGAAGCGATCTGTATCGTAGTGTACGCCGAAGATTCTGTCCGTCTTCGGATCATAGGTCATCTCGTCCAAGATAAGTATCGGTGCACCTTCGGGGAATACGCTCTTCCGCTCGCAAGCTCCTGTACTTGGGTCGATGACGCTAAAGGCGTAAGGCATAAGAACGTTTGCATACAGCGTCGTTTCGTATGCAAGATAATCTTTTCCAACGTATGTTCCGGCAGTAAAAATTGGCGTTTTGCCGGGAATATTGCCATAGTCTTTGATTAAGGAATAGGTGCTGGGTGTGTTCGTTCGGAATGTAGTCAAACCATTCGTGCGATACTTTGTGTCGTATCGAAGGTAGCCATAAACCGCTGCCTCTCCGTCTGCCACATCGTAAATCAAAGCCTTATGCTTATAAGTGCTTGTTTGCTGGGCTTGTGCACAGTTTGGACTACCTGCGCCTAATAACATAGGCAATAGTAGTAGTAATCTTTTCATATATAGAGTATCCTTAGTTACGTATTGCGGGGTAAATTTACGCACTTTACACAAATCAAAGCCAAATTTTTCCGAGAAAAATACTTTTATTCAGAAAATAACAGGTTGAGAAATTTTCAAAATTCGTCGTATATATAGAAATGTGCTAATAATTCTTCGCGATTGCGTATGTTGTTTGCTGTTAAAGTTGAAGTTTTATTCAATTGTCAAAAGTATGGACGTTGTTTGCTGTAACAAGTCTTAATAACTCGTCTGCACTATACAGCCTTAAGGAAATATCATTCAAGGACAATATCCTTTGTCCGTCAAGCCGGCTATGCCTTGAGGAATGTTTGCACCCTCCAATAGCGGAATAAACTCCTTTGTGTCACTGCGGTTCGCCGTAGTCGTTATCACCTTTTGAACAATGCCTTGACAATTGGTCAGACTAATCTTTCCGTTAGGTTTATGTGGCGTACCCACAAGACTTGCAACGACAAGTACCCCTTCCCTTACCGAAATGTGATGGCGGGGAAGTTGTTTGTTAAACTGAGACAATAGTTTGTCTAAGAGACCCAACTTCGTCAGTGCCGAACGAAATCGACTGATGGTGCTGTGGTCGGGAGAGACCGCTTCCATCTTCAGCCCCAAAAATAGGGAAAAGGTGATTGAATCATTTATGCGCTCCTCCAAAGCACAATCACTCAGGTTGTATCAGGTCTCCAAAAGCAACATCTTGAATAAGAGAATCACGTCATAAGCCGGGGCGCTGACGGCATTTTGTCGCTTCATGTATTTCTTGTTGATAGCGTCCTAATCGGATGCCAATCAATAAGCCTGTCAATCTGATTGAGAAAGTCGTTTTGTGCCTTGCGACAATGCCTTGAAAAAAGAAGTGTGTCTGCAACTGTTACAATGAAAAGCAAAGTGGTACTTGTTTTATATTTCAAGTAATTTGCATCTTTTCATGAGATAATTGAGATTTTAAACGAAATAAGGGCTATATAATCGATGTTTAGTGATAGTCTGTTTCGAGAAAGTCAGCTACAGAGGCGGGAACATATAGATCTTTTAAATCATCACCATCATTTGTTGAGATAGTTCCTCCCGCATTCCCATATTGAGCGTTTATTTTTCCGATTGGATTATCTATGAAAGAGCGTTTAGCTTTCAGATAGTTTATACGCGTTATATGTTCATAATCATTAGCAAGATAAACAGGCGAAATAGGCTTGGTCGTTTGCTGTATTCCGGTTGCTATAAAACTGTATTGCCCACCTTCTGCTTGGGCTTTAAGTATCAAGCCAGGAAGTCCATCGAGTTTCCAGGGGCCGTTTTGTACAGGAATTTCCGGAGCGAACCACGCAGTCCATTTCCTCCCGTGGTAATCAGTGATAGCCATGATACACTCATATCCCAAAATAACATTGGTAGAATCGCATATTTCCCATTTCCATGGAGTTATCAGCTCTTCATAAGTAAATTTTTCAAGTCCGACAGTGTCGTAATATTTCAATTTGTTGTTAGCAAAAGATTTGATAACGTATATAGTGCCGTCGGGTTTAGGAATACCATCTAAATTATCGGCGTTGAGGGCAGCCCTTGATATTTCAGTCAGTTTTGTCTTACCTTCAGGCGTAGAACTCAGCGAGTCAATATATTCTGTAATCGGAGAGTAGAATTTCGATTCTGTTATATTTGCTAACAGAATATACTTGTTTGTCAAATCTGTTTTACCATCTGTCAAATTTGGATGATGGGCCACGTAACTGACTTCGATATGAGCGGTCTGTGCTGTTACTGCTATTGCAATAAAACACAAAGCAATGAATGTAATTCTCTTTTTCATTTAGGTATATATTTATTTTCTTAGCGTTATTGAGAAAAGTAACTGACGACCACGGAGCGCGTGTTGGCTTTCAAAAGATGACAGTTGCGAGTATGTAGTGTATCTATATTGTTTGTTGTTGAGGATATTGGTCAGCGATGCCGACAGTTGAATCTGTTTGGTTGGCTTGAATATCAGCTTGGTGTCAAGCATCATAGTATTCTTGAATGCCCCCTCTGTTAGTTCATTGTAATAATGTTCTCCGCTAATCTGCCATTGCCATTTGGAGTGTGGTGTGAAATTAAGGCTCAGCTTGTTTATCATAGCGGATAGCCAGGGTGCCGACGTGCCGTTCATTGTCAAACGATTGTTGGAGTAGCTTATGCCATAGTCAAAACTAAACCACTGCCACGGTGAGCCATTGATTTTTCCGCCTATGCTCCAGCTGGTGCCGATTAACTGCATGGGCTGCTGCTGTGATAGTAGCTTTGATTTGTTGCGGCTGAAAGAACCGCTAATGTTACAGCTTCCACGCATGAAGTCGAGCGTCTTGCCGAGATTTCCCATTATTATGAGCGATTTTCCGTCGTTGTCAGCATCCGAATAGCTGTAAACGGCGTAATCACCGTATAGCTGTCGCGCCATAGTATAAGGCTGGTGGCTCCAAGAGTGCATCATCTGTCCGTTGGCAAATAGTCCGTGTCTGGTGTGCTTGTAGCTGAAACTTGCCGAAATATTCTGCGATGAGGTATTATAGAAATTGTCAACGCCAGATTTTAATGTGCGGTAGTCAGTCATTATCAGCCCTGGATGAATGAGGTCGAGGTTCATTGGTGAGCGGCCTACGCCCCCCAAGATTGTGCTGGAAAAGCGATTGTTCGGTTTCCAGTTGAAACTCAGCAACGAAGAGAAATATACCTCGTTATGGTTGACCAACGCCTTGTCGAATGAGTAATGTGCGTAACTGATAGGGAGATTGAGTGTGAGATTTATATGCTTGATCCAATATTCGAGTTTCGGAGTGGCATAGACGAAAAGTGAGTTTGTATGTATGACATTCTCGGTTATACCAGGCAGTTCCTTTGGCAGATTGTCTATATTTTGAGACAAATTAGAGTTCATTGATCGCCAGTAGGCCTTAATGCCACCTTCGAGGTTTATCGTAAAACCTTTGAGCGAAAAGGTGTGCGCCACACTTTCATGTGTATAGAAAGCGTGGTCGTTGATGTGCTGGCAATATTGATTGCCATTTACAGCCAAGTTGAGCACTTGCGGCAGCACTTCCCACTCGTTACGGCTTTCGAATGTTACAAGGTGCTTGCCCTTGAATCGCTGTATCAATTTGAATTTGTTACTGAAGTAATAATTGGGCAGGTTGACAGATTGCATATTGGGTATTGTGCCGGTTGTGCGCAAGCTGATATTGTTCCAATCAATTTTGGTCTGCAAAGTGTTGTTTATGAATGTCGTCTTTTGGTTGCGTTCGTAGATAAACTTACCACTTAATGAGTGTTCGTGTTCGGTTTCGTTGCAGTTCTCGGTAATTATTCGATTACCCTTGTCCAAGAAATAAGTTGTGATATTCGATGCGTTGGCGATAGTGGAAAAGCCACTCTACTTTGCCCCTTTTGGGCAAACAGGATTGCTCACTTTGGCCATAATATGATTGACCCTTTTGGCCAAAATAATATTAACCACTTAGTACAAGTGTCGTCAGAGTTTTTTTTGTGTAGATTTGAGACCCCGAGTCCTGGTGTAAGGGGTAATAATAAAATCTATTCAAATGAATAAAAGAATCAAGAACATTTTAAGATGTTATGCGGCAGGGATGGGTATCAAGGAAACAGCATCCACGTTCCATACTTCCCGTAACACTGTTCGCAAGTATGTCCGCCTATTCCTTTCAAGTGGGAAAAGCATCGATCAGCTTCTCTCCCTTTCCGAGGAGCAGTTACATGAGATGTTTGGCGGTACGGAATCCCGACGTCGGGGGCCATCTTCCAAAAGGATTGAGTTGGAGGCTTTGCTTCCCGGATATGTATCCCGCCTGACACGTAAAGGGATGAGTGTCAGGAAACTTTTCAAGGAGTATCATTCCGAGTATCCTGATGGTCTTCAGCTGTCTTCCTTCAAGCGGGCAATCCGCCAGTACAAGTTCCACATCAAGGTCGTCGGCCATGTCGAGCACTATACCGCAGACCAAATGTATGTTGATTTTGCCGGTGACAGGCTTGAAGTTGTCGATGAGATGACAGGCGAGACAAAGAAGGCCGAAGTCTTTGTTGCCATCCTTCCGTTCAGTCATTACACCTACTGTGAGGCCGTATGGTCGCAGCGCAAGGAAGACCTTATTAAGGGATGCGAGAATGCCATGCTGTATTTCGAAGGAGCTCCGGCGGCAATAGTACCCGACAATCTGAAGGCGGCCGTTACACGAAGCGACCGCAACGAGCCCGTCATCAATGACGATTTTGCCGCTTTTGCCGAGCATTACGGCTGTGCGGTCTATCCCGCCCGTGTACGCCACCCCAAGGACAAGGCCCTTGTTGAAAACGCAGTGAAACTTCTCTACCGTTCCGTTTACCTGGACATAGAGGGAATGACTTTCTATAGTCTGGACGATCTCAATGCCGCCATCCATGTTTCCCTGCACGATTTCAATGAAAAGGTGATGGCCGGCCGGGAGGCGTCACGCAAGGAGATGTTCCTGCGCAGTGAGAAGGACTACCTCCGCCCGCTTCCACTGAAACGCTACGTCATGAAAGAGAAAAAGCTGATGACTGTCGGCAGGAACTCCTACGTATCGCTGTTCAAGCACCATTACAGTGTTCCCAAGGAACATGTGGGGAAACGCGTGACGATCCTCTACGATGCCGACACGGTGGAAATCTACTGTGGCATGAACCTTGTTGCCATCCACGACCGCTGTGACATACCCTACACCTATTCATGGAAAAAGGAACACAACCTGCCGGGGCACTATGGTCCTTATGACAAGGATCTTGAGGAACTCTTCCGACATGCCTCGGAAATAGACAATATCGTATTGAATTATCTCCGGGAAGTGGAGCGTGTCATGCAATATCCTCCAAAAGCGTTCAGATCCTGTCGGGGCATACTGACACTGGAGAAAAAATACGGCCGTGACCGTCTGGTCGCGGCCTGCGCCTGCGCGGAACAGAAGCTACAATACGGGTATCAGGCCTTACGAGAGGTGCTTGAACAGGGAGACGACGCGGATTTCCTTCCTGATGAGGACGGGAGGGTACAGCCTGACATGACATCCCCGATACCACTGACCCACAAGAATATACGTGGACGTGACTATTACAGAAAAGACAAACAGGAACAATAAAGCTAAAATTATGGAAATAAATAATAAGACAGCTCCCGTAACGGGACAACAGGACCAGAACACCATATCACTGGATTTGATGAGCCGCATGAAATTACACGGTATGGCGGAGGCTTTCAGGGAAAGCCTTGCCGGCACCACTCCACAGTCCATGACCGCGGACACCTTCCTTTCCATGCTCCTTGCACGTGAATGGGATTACCGTGCCCAGGCTGCCATAGTGCGGCTTACCAGGAATGCGGCGTTCCGATACAAGGCCTATCTCGAACAGATTGACTATGCCACAAATCGGGGTCTTGAGCGCAATCAGATGGAACGCCTCGCCACCCTTGACTTTGTACATAAGGGGCAGAACCTCTTCATTACCGGCTCTTCAGGTACGGGGAAAAGCTATCTAGCATGTGCTCTTGGCCACGAGGCATGCAAAAGGGGATTCCGTACTTTCTATGCCAATGCCCCCAAACTACTTGGCGCACTGAAGGTTGCCAAAGTCAAAGGTACACTTGAAACTGAGCTCAAGAAGATTGAGCGTTGCCAGTTACTCATCCTTGATGACCTGTTCATTGTACCTCTTGATGCCAAGGAACGTCCCATTCTGCTCGAAATTATTGAGGACAGGCATGAAAGGAAATCCACTATCATAACCTCACAGTACCCATCGTCCAACTGGTATGACATGGTTGGTGATCCGACAATAGCCGACGCCATCCTTGACCGAATTATTCATACGGCGCATACCATAGAATTATATGGCGAAAGCATGCGTAAGTTAAGGGCTAAGAAAAGCCAGAGTATCTAAAAGGGTAAAATAAAATTGACCCCTGCACCAGGACTTTACAAGGGGCAATAATATTGTGACCAACAGGAGCAAATTCTATTTGCCCAAAAGGGGCAAAGTAGAGTGGCCTTTCCAAATATTCTTGCATTCCAGTCTATATTATGTTCTATTTTATGGATAAACTGCCGTTTTGCATCAGGGCTATCTTCTGCCATTAATCCAGACAAGACCAAACGTATTTTTCGGAAGGCATAATCCATATCACCAGCCTCCGATGCAAATACGGCATCAATCAGAAAATATGGAAAATCGGATTTCCAATATTTGAAATTTACATCCTTAACACCAGACAGTTTTTTACATTTATCCACACCACGTGCCAATATGATTCTACTCAGCAAATTATTATCCTCACAAACTTGGTGGAAAGCTCGAATAATATCCTTAACATTACCATCATCATACTTATACACTACAATCGGAATTTCTTTATCCTCCATTCCATGTGAAGTAATAGCAGAAACATTATTTGATTTCAGTTTGCTATACAAGTCTATTATACGTTGGTTAGAACGTCTACATTCAGATAGTAGCAAAACATTCCAGTCCCTTTCTTCCATCATACTTTGCAGCAACTCTGGCTTGGCATTATTGAACCCATAAATGGACTGGCAAATATCTCCCACAAACTCAAGGTTTTGTAAGCCAGATCTCTTTAACAGTTTGAAGAAATCAAAATGCAATTCAGAATTATCCTGCGCCTCATCAACAATAATGTATGGGAAACGAGCGACAAGAGCCCTCGCTATTTCCTGATGATTTTTTAATATATCACAGGCCATCCATAAAGCATCGCCACTTGTAATAAAGCCTTTACTTAATCGATAAGTAAATACGGTCTCGCAGTATTCAACTTCTTTTGCTTTGTTTATTGTATTATGATTCCATCTATACCCGTTCTTTTCTCTAGAAACCAAGGCGGGGCTTTTCTTATAAAGTACCTTGTCATATTGCTTTTTACCAAATTTACTCAAAGGTTGTATTGGATAAGAATTCCATTTCCCATTCCTAAACACATTGTTGAAATAAATTGGATTAAGTATCTCTTCCTCATTCACGACTATTGGTTTCTTCTTACAAGCATCGCAAAGATACCAAAAACCCCAATTCGGGATAAGCAGTTCTTCTTTTTCCTCAAAAAAGTTTCAATAAAAGCCTAAAAAGAGGATTGTTTTTTTGTATGTTTACTGTTGATAATCAATCATATAACAAAATAACAATCCTCATGAAACTTGTCAGCAAAGTTACGGAAATCTATTGTATTGCAGATGATTTCTGCAAAGAATATCATTCAGAATTGAACAAAACCTCTCTTTCTTTCTCATCCTCCTCTGCCAATAATCCAAAACATCGCAAGAGAAAAGGGCGAATGAGTGATGCTGAAATGATCACAATTCTTATTTTGTTCCACAGCAATACTTTTCGGAATTTCAAACATTTCTATCTCTTCTATGTTTGCCGAGAACTAAAAAAAGAGTTCCCCGATCTGCTCTCATATACACGCTTTGTTGAGCGTATGCCTCGTGTTGCAATACCCTTATTGCTCTTTCTCAAACTGGGATTAATGGGAGAGTGTACCGGAATAACCTTTATCGATTCCACACGTATTCCAGTGTGTGAAAATAAGAGACAATCCCGTAATCGCGTATTCAAAGGGTACGCTCAAAAAGGAAAAAGTACTATGGGATGGTACTATGGCTTCAAACTTCATCTTTTGTGTAATGAACGAGGTGAACTACTCAATTTTGCTCTAACCCGAGCCAATGTAGATGATCGTAACCCAAAAGTATTCAATGATTTGACGAAGGATTTATTTGGAAAATTATATGCCGATAAAGGTTATATTTCTCAATCACTTTTTGCTTCACTCTTCGATAGGGGAGTTCACATCGTCACGGGAATACGCACTA
>ERZ772955.1034-NODE-1034-length-18958-cov-2.655452_pt1 | contig 18958 bp, 11 predicted proteins | sample MGYA00511133_ERZ772955 | MGnify/ENA primary metagenome ERZ772955 (study PRJEB29015, sample SAMEA2737914) | human oral metagenome | biome: human oral; feature: human-associated habitat; material: dental | place: China | collected 2149 ... | reverse complement strand
CATCTTGAAGCATTGAAGAAAGAGGGGAAACGGGTTGCCTTCGTGGGCGACGGCATCAATGATGCGCCTGTATTGGCCTTGAGTGACGTGGGTTTTGCCATGGGAAACATGGGTGCAGACATGGCAGTTGAGACCGCAGATGTCATCATTCAGACCGACGAACCGGCTAAGGTTGTCGAGGCAATTGCCATTGGTAGGCGCACACATCGCATCGTTTTGCAGAACATTGTCTTTGCCATTGGCGTGAAAGTGTTGGTGATGGTGCTCGGAGTCTTAGGCGTGGCGACCCTTTGGGAGGCTGTCTTTGCCGACAGCGGTGTGGCTTTATTGGCGGTGATGAATAGCATAAGGCCGCTCCATCGGCCCCGATTTGAAGAGAAATAGCACCGCTTCCCAGCCCTACACCCAAGGAGAGGGAAGCAGAACGCTTTGAAAACAGAACATGAGAATGTTATGATTGGACAACAACCCGGCCCCCTTTGCCTTGGAAGAGCAGCCGGGTTAGAAACTTTTCTTCTCCTTTAGCGAGACGAGGTGGGCGAGGCTTTGAACAGCTTCTGCACAAACGCCGTCAGATAGATGCGCCAGTTGCGCCAGATATGACCGCCGTCGGTCTCCACATACTCGTATTTATAGTGGTTATCGTCAAGGAACCGGCGCAGATCGGCATTGGCTTTGTAAAGGAAATCGGTGTTTCCAATGGCAATCCAATACAGCTTTGGGTTGCTGTTGAAGAGCGTTTTCATCTGTTGTTGGAACGCTTTGTCGGCCTTCATCTCGTCATATAGCGACGGATCTTTCAGGTTTATGGGTTTTGAAAGATGCAATCCTGCGGAGAAAAGTCCGTAATAATCGAAGGTCAAAGGATATAACCGAGCGATGCCAAATGTGTGACCTCCGCCCATAGAAAGGCCGCAAACGGCGCGTCCTTCACGGCTTTTGACGGTCTTATAGTGGCTGTCTACGTAGTTAACAATGTCCATAAAGCTCTCTTCTATGGTCGCTTGGGGCGTTTTCGGACTGATACTGGCCATGAAAGTAGGCTTATACATGCCCTTCGACCACTCTCCCGGGGCCGCTTGACAGTCGGGATTGCCGTTCGGCATCACCACGATCATCGGCTTGGCTTTGCCTGTTGCAATCAGATTGTCCATGATTTGGGACGCACGTCCAAGCTCGCTCCACGCGTTTTCATCGCCTCCTGCACCGTGAAGGAGGTAGAGTACGGGGTAAGCCTTGCCCTTATCGTAACCCGCTGGCGTGTAAATTGTCATGCGACGTTGCATTTTTAGCGTCGGACTTTCATACCAAACCTTAGCCAAATTGCCGTGGGGAACCTCGTTGACGCTGTAAAGATAGCCCTTATCTCCCTTTGTTTTAGTGATTATAAAAATGTTGCTGTAGGTGCTGATGTCGCGGTTCATGTAGATGTTTGCAGGGTCGTTGATGTTCAATCCGTCCACGTTGAACGCGTAAGAATAGAGTTCCGGCGAGAGCACGGCGGTCGTATAGCTCCACATGCCCTGTGCGTTTTTCGTGAGTTGTGCGCTTCCTGGTGCATCAATTTCGCCTTTTGGGGTTTTCATTTTCACTGTCGGCAGGAAGTCTCCGCTCACACTTACCTGCCTTACCTGCGGGGCATAGAGGTTGAAAGTGACTGTTCCGTCGGCGTTCTTCACGGGCGATTGTACGCTGCTCCCATTGAAAAGCTTCTCTTGTGCCATGCCGCTTGCCCCGGTGAGTAAGGCAAATACGGCGCAAAATATCAGTTTCTTGTTCATCATCTATGGTTTTTATGATTGTTATTTTGTAGACATTTACACGAAAATCGCCCTATCGACGCAGCAATTCAAGTTTCTCTTTCGGTGCAAGCACGTTGTTTACCTTTGTTTCCCGTGCTTTTATGTCGGTAGAAAGCGTTGCCCTAATGTCGCGGGAAGAGGCTCCGAGGAGGAAATGATAGGCCCCTTCGTCGACTATCCAAGCCGATTTTGTCTCGTTAAATGATGCGAGGTCGGTTGCTTTTACGGTCAAAGTGACCATTTGTTTCTCGTTGGGTTTCAGCGTTCTTGTCTTGACATAAGCCTTCAATTCGTGTGTGGGTTTGTTGCGTTCAAGGCTGTTGGGTGCAGCAACATAAAGCTCTACGACCTCTTTTCCTGCTGCTTTTCCGATGTTCTTTACATCTACACTAACAGAAATCTCATCGCCTTTATTGTCTATTTTGGCATCAGAATACCGAAATTGCGCATAGCTCAGCCCAAAACCGAACGGGAAAGAGACTTGCTTTCCGAAGCTGTCAAAATAGCGATAGCCCACATATATGTCTTCTTCATAGTTGGTATAGTCCACGTTTTTCCGGCCGGTTCCTTTCTTACCTTGGCCCTTCAAATCGAAATCGGGTATGATATCGATAGGGAAATTCCTTGAAGAATAGGCGTCAGAGAAGGCGATAGGCCAAGTCATAGTGAGCTTTCCAGAAGGCGAAACCGCGCCCGTAATGACGTCAGCCACCGAGTTTCCGCCCTCTTGACCGGCCTGCCATGTGCAAAGAATGGCGTCGGGGAGGTGCTTCCATGATGCAGTTTCGATCACTCCTCCGACGTTTAAGAGCACAATAACCTTCTTTCCTTCTTTGTGATAAGCCTGACAAACGCTGCTAACGAGCTTGCTTTCGGCTTGCGTAAGATAGAAGTCTTCCTGCTTACGGTCGAGGAATTCACCGCTGATACGGCCCAAAGTGATGAGTGCTACATCCGATTCTTGCGCCTGAACAGCCAGCTGTTGGGTATCAATCTCCATCTCCGTCGGTCGCGGAGTAGGCAGGAATGCTGCCAACATAGCGACTTTCGGGTCTTTCTTTTTGGCTGCTTCGAGACGCATTTCCTCGTCGGCTTGGCACTTGGCAACATACTTTATGTATGCATTTTGAAGGCTTTTGTCTATCTTGTAGCCTGCATTCTTCAGGCCATCAAGCAGCGAAACCACGTAAGCATGGTTCACATTGCCCGACCCAGTGCCCCCGGCAATGAAGTCATAGCTTGAATATCCATAGAGAGCAATCTGCGTTTTAGCGGGTTTAGTGCACAAGGGAAGTGCATTATTGTTCTTCAATAACACCATTCCTTCGGCAGCACTTTGTCGTGTTACGGCTGCATGAGCCTTCAAATCAGGCTTGTTACTGTAGCGATAACCCTGAAAACGAGGTGTCTTTTCGATGAGATTAAGGATGCGAGAAACGTTTCTGTCGAGGTCAGCCTCTTTCAGTTTGCCGCTCTTTATGCCGTCGACTATCGCACTGAACTGCTCCTCTTTGCCCGGTTGGAGCATGTCATTACCCGCCCATACCTGCTTGGCTCCGTCCTTACCTCCAAACCAATCGGTCATTACTGCGCCTTTGTAGCCCCATTCTTCGCGCAGGATTGTGGTCAGAAGTTCCTTGCTTTCAGAAGTATATATGCCGTTGATTTTGTTGTAAGCAGACATGACAGTCCACGGTTCGGCGTCTTTTATGGCTATTTCGAAAGGCTTCAGATAGAGTTCACGAATGGCACGTTGCGAGATACGGGCGTCTGTATTCATGCGGTTAGTCTCCTGGTTATTGAACGCAAAGTGCTTGATACTCGTGCCAACACTGTTGCTTTGAACGCCCCGAATGTAGGCTGCTGCGGTCTTACCAGCCACTAATGGGTCCTCACTATAGTATTCGAAGTTGCGTCCGTTGAGCGGGTTTCGATGGATATTCACCGCAGGTGCTAGCAAAACATCAACGCCGTACTCTTTCACTTCGTTCCCCATAGCCTTGCCAACTTCCTCTACAAGCTCTTGATTCCATGTCGAAGCCAGCAGCGTTCCAATAGGGAAATGCGTGCAATAGTAGGTTGCCGAGTCGCCTTTCCGGTGGGCATTGATGCGCAATCCGGCCGGCCCATCGGCTAAAACGATGGCGGGAATGCCGAGAGAGTCAAGCGGATAGGTGGTTCCAGCAGCGCCGGGAACGATTGATTTTGTCGCTCCTATTACGGCATTATTGCCGTCCACATGCTCCATTCCCGTGCCAATGACGAAGTGAATCTTGTCTTCCAACGACAGTTTATGAATGATTTCTTGTTTGTCGATGGTCTTTCCTTGCGGCGAACATGCTGCGAAAAGCGATGCTATGAGGGCGGTTGAAAACAGTTGTTTCATCTTCATGGGTGGTATGATTTGATTGTTTAACGATGCAAGCGATTGAGTTTTACCTGCGGTTTCATAACATTATTTACCTTTTTCCTGTAGGAATTGACGGCCACCGGACATTCTGTTTCGATTTTATTTGCCGAAGCACAAATCATAAATCGGTAGGTTCCGGCATCCGTTTTCCATGCCGAAGCCTTCTCATCAAACGAAGCTAAGTCGGCTGTCCTCACCTTCATGGTCACCGTTTCGCGCTGTCCTGGCTGCAACAAGCTTGTCTTTGCATAGTCACGTAGTTCTTTTTCGGGTTTATTGAGTTGCTTGTTGTGTGGTGCCGCCACGAAAAGTTCGACCACATTCCGCCCGGGTAGGTTACCAATATTCTTCACTTCTACGCTAACGGTGTAGGTATCGCCCTGCTTATTGACTTTCATTTGGCCGTAAGCAAAGGTCGTATAAGACAAACCGAAGCCGAATGGGAAACTAACCTCCTTACCAAAGCTGTCAAAATAGCGGTAGCCTACATAGATATCTTCGTCATAATCGGTGTAATCGATATTGGCTTTGACCTCCCGTTTGGCGTCTTTTTTATCTTTGCCCCACATATACATCGTGGCTAAGTCTTTCACTTCTTTCACGTCGGAAGGGAAGTTTTTGTCGGAAGGAGCGTCACCATAGGCGATTTGAAAGGTTACCGGCAGTCGCCCAGAGGGGGTTATTGTACCGGAAATCACGTCAGCTATGCTGTTTCCTACCTGCTCTCCACTCTGCCAAGTACAAAGAATTCCGTCGACAAGATGTTTCCACGGGGCTACAGATGTTGAGTAGCACCACGACTTTCTTGCCATCCTTATGATATACCTCGCTTATTTGGCTGATCATCTTCCGCTCTTTAGCGTACAGATTGAACTCATCTTGCGTGCGGTCGGCCGCTTCGCCGCTCTTTCTACCAATTGTAATGACCGCAATATCGTTAGCAGCAGCATGCTCTTGCAACTGTTGTTTGGTCATTTCAATCTCTTCGGCGCGGTGAAGTGGCTGCAAAGAGAAGGGAGGAAGCCCATTAGGATAGAGTCTTTTCTGCTCAGAAGCGATATGTTTTTTGTATTGATTGATGAGTGGTTTGTAGACAGAGAAGCCTGCATTGCGGAGCCCTTCAACAAGAGAAACTGTGTAACGGCCCACTGTTGTGCCGCCAAAACCGGTTCCTCCGGGAATGATGTCATAGCTTGTACAACCATAGAGCGCTACGTTTTGGCCTGCAAGTAAAGGCAAAACGTTTTCGTTTTTCAGCAGCACCATGCCCTCAGCCCCGATCTTTCGGTCGTCAGCGGCATGTTGTTTCAGATCTGGTTCGTTGGAGTAAGTATAGTTGTTGAAGTTATGACACTTGACAATAAACTGCAAAATGCGTTTCACATTGCGGTCAAGAACAGCCATAGGCAGCCTTCCATTCTTCGCATTGGCAAGCAGTTCGTGATACTGTTTGTCCTGTCCTGGCTGCAACATGTCGTTACCTGCCACCATTGAAGCGGTCGCATTGCTTCCCGCATTCCAGTCGGAAACGACTAAACCTTTGTAGTTCCACTCGCCTCGGAGCACTGTTTCAGTGAGTGAAATGTCCTCACATGTGGGCTTACCATTAATGCTATTATAGGCAGTCATGACCGTCCAAGGGTTGCTAATCCGCACGGCTAACTCGAAAGTTCGCAAGTAAAGTTCACGCAAAGCGCGCTGACTGACGCGGCTATCATTCGCATTTCGATTGGTTTCTTGGCTGTTGGCTGCAAAGTGTTTGACGCAAGCTGCGGTTCCTTCGCTTTGAATTCCCATCACATAATGGGCTGCTATGGTGCCCGAGAGATAAGGGTCTTCGGAATAATATTCGTGGTTTCGTCCACAAAGTACATTGCGCATAAGGTTCATACTTGGTGCAAGAATCCAGTCAAGACCGTATTCTTTGGTTTCGTTTCCGATGCCTTTTCCGATGCGATAGGCGGCATCTTTGTCCCAAGTAGAAGCCAGTGAGATGCTCGTCATGTAGTCGGTACAGAAGTAATTGCGGCTGTCAAAGTCACGTCGGGCACTCATTCTTAGTCCTTGATTGCTGTCGGCACAGTAGGTTTTCGGTATGCCTAAGCGCGGAATGGCATAGGTGCTTCCTGCCGTTCCCGGAAACTTTGCGTCGTCTCCATAGCTCATTCCGCAGCCTAATACGAGGTGACACTTCTCCTCAAGCGTCATAGCTGCGATTACATCATCAATGTTTTCGGCCTGTAAACGGGGCTGTGAAGATATCGTGAGACTATGAAAGCAGGCTACAATGGCCATGATAAAGATGCGATGTCGTCTCATTATTTGAACAATTTAGGTAGGAACTCAGTTAAATAGATGCGCCAGTTGCGCCAAATGTGACCGCCTTCGGTCTCCATATAGTCATATTTAAACCCTTTAGAGTCGAGATAATGACGTAGGTCGGCATTGTTCTTATACAGGAAATCGGTCTTTCCAATGCCGATCCATAGTAACTTTGGGTGCATTGAAAACAGCTTATCGATCTTTTGTTCGCGGTCGGCATAGATTGTATCAAGCCCACCTTGTTGCTGTCGGTCTATGGCTGCGGAGAACAATCCCACATAGTCGAAGACGTTAGGATTGTTGATTGAGATGTAAAAGGAGTGGAAACCGCCCATCGAAAGGCCTGCAATAGCACGGTGGCCCTTGTCCTTTTGCACGCGATAAGTGGCCTCGACAAACTTGATAACGTCAGGGAAAGCCTGCTCAAAGTAGCCATCCATCGTCTTTGGGAGCGCCATTGTGGGTACCTTGAAGCCCTCGGAAGTCTCGCCGGGGCATGCTTCTTGCGAGATATTCCCATTGGTCATAACGACAATCATAGGCTCGGCTTTGCCCTTAGCGATGAGGTTATCAAGGATTTGGGCGGCGCGTCCGAGCTCCGTCCAGGCCTGTTCATCGCCACCAATGCCGTGGAGTAGGTAGAGAACAGGATATTTCTTGCGGCTCGTTTCGTAGCCCGCAGGCGTGTAAACGGTACAGCGTCGTGTCATTCCGGCCGTCGGACTGTCATACCAAACCTTTGAAACAGTGCCGTGAGGAACCTTGTTTACCTTATAAAGGTCGGCACGGTCGCCCCCAATAAGGAAGATGCTTGTGGTGTTGGCGATGTCGCGAATGGCATATACATTGGCCGGATCGGTCACCTTTACGCCATCGATAATCATGTTATATAGGTAGAGTTCAGGCTTCAGACTGCCTTTTGTGGTGAACGTCCAAAGGCCGTTTGCGTCTTTATTCAGGTCGGCTATGCCTGGAGCATCATATTCCCCATAGGGCGTATTCACCTTTTGTGTGGGCAGAAAGTCGCCCGTTATCTGCACCGATTCGGCCTTGGGAGCCATGAGACGGAAGGTGACCGAGTGGTCAGAATGCACCTCCGGAGAAAGTGGAGGCTGCTCTCCAAATAGGTTTTGCTGGGCAAAACAGCATGTTGTCAGCGTTGCCAAGCATAGGGTTGCGAATTGTTTTTTCATTTTATCTAATCGTTTTTTTTTATCATTTGGTTGTTGTTGTTTATTTTTTTTTGCCGGATTACAAGTTATTGACAGTCTGTCAGTTCTGCAATATGGGCTATTTCGTGCGGTTAAATGGGCTGTTTAAGTGTGCAATATAGCCTGTTTAACCTTGCAATATAGCTTGTTTTGTGTGGCAATATGGCCTATTTAATCTGCTTAAACAGGCTGTTTAATACAGTTAAACGGCCCATATTGCAAACAAGGGGAAGTAGATTGCTTTTTTACTTCGCCTCATTTCCATCCTTCATTCTGTGAGATATTCGGATTGAGCTCGGTTTCTTTCAATGGAATCGGCAGCAGTTTGTTGCGGTCACGGAAGCCGTAAGTGCTGTTCTTAAAGCCCCATTGCACGCCATTTACCGTGAGTGACGGTATCTGTGCGCCTTGTTTGCCTAGCACTTCTTTGGCATCTCCCCAGCGAACAAGGTCTTGATAGCGAACACTTTCCATGCAAAGTTCAAGTCGTTTTTCCTTTTTAATGTCCTCAAGGGTGAGCGTTGTGAGCGGAGAGAGCTTGGCTCGCTTGCGAATTTGGTTGACATAATCGAGTGCCTTGCCCGGGTTTCCGGCCTGAAGGTGGGCTTCTGCCGCCATAAGCAGCACCTCGGCATATCGCATGACGCGCGGGTTAGTGTACTGAAGTCCCTGAAAATAGGGGGCATCAATGATGCAATCGGCCTTCAACGGGCGCGTCTTCCACATAAAATATCCCTCATTTCCATAGACGAAGGCACCCGGTTGAATGTTGATTCCATAAGCTTTCATCTGCTCATAGGTGCGGAGCGTGCTGTTGAGACGGTAGCCGTTTGTTCCCTCTTCGGCCACGAAAGCGTCGTAAAGAGCCTTGCGCGGATTCAAAAAACCGTAGGTTCCCGTGGCGATTTCGGTAGCGGCTTGTCCGCTATAAAGCAGCTTGTCGGTGCGCCATCCCTGCATTAAATAGAGCATAGTCACCTGCTTCCAAGCTTGTTCTGGGTCGTTTCGCAGCTGTGCTTCGAGCAAATCCTCGCAACAATTGTTGTTGACTGCATGGAGGAGAAGGTCGTATTCGCCGGTGAAGAGCGCGTATTTGCCCGAGAGAATGACGTTGTCAAGCATCTGTGCAGCCTCTGCATACTTGCCTTGGAAGAGGAAAGTCTTCCCCAAATAGGCCTGAGCGGTTTCCTTTGTGATGCGGATTCCCGTTTCAGCATCGTTGACATCATGCTTCGATGGCAGCTCCCCTGTTTCGATAGCAGCCTTCAAGTCGCTCTCAACAAAGGCCCAAAGTGCTTCTGTTGTGGCGTTTCCTGGGTGATATTCCCGGGGCTTGAGCAAATGATCCACTATGGGTGCGGTTCCCCAAAGCGTCACCAGTTCGAAGTTTGCCCACGCGCGGAAGAAGCGAGCCTCGGCTATATCACGTCGCATATTGGGCGTGTTTGGCTTCACATGCTCGATAATCAGGTTGGCATTATAGATGATATTGTAGAGATTGACGTACACACTCTGCACCAAGTTGTGGTCGGTTCCGAAGGTATATTCGTTGAGTTTCTCCATTTGTGCGTTGTCTCCGCGCGATCCTCCGCCGCACCAAACGTCGTCAGCAAGCAGGTTTTTGACAAAGAACCAATTGAAATAGTTGGCACGGAAGCTGATATGGAGAGCAGCCAGCGCCTGTTCAGCCTCTTCATCTGTCTGATAAAAGGTCTCTTTACTGCCCATATTGCCGTGCTTGGGAATGTCGAGACGGTCTTCACAGCTCGTTATTCCGAGTGCAAGACAGGCCGTCAGCATGAGTGAAAGATATGATTTTTTCATAAGTGTTCGTCTAAATTACAGGTTATTAAAAGTCAATATTGAAGCCTAAGACAACCTTCTTCGACATGGGATAGGCTCCCTTGTCTATGCCCATGCCCGAGGTTGCATTGGAAGATGCCTCTGGGTCGAAGCCTTTATACTTGGTAAAGGTGAAGAAGTCATCGAGAGAAAGGTAGATACGGGCGTTGCTTACGGCGACTTTGGCGGTCAGTTTCTTTGGCAGGGTGTAGCCCAATTGTATCTGTTTTATCTTGAAATAGGAGCCATTGAAGACCATAGCGCTCGAGCAAGCATACTTATCCATGTCCGAAGCACCAGCCCGTGGCTGGGTAGCATGGGTATTTTGAGATGTCCAACGGTCGGTATAGAAGAGCGCTTTCTGCTTGTTTGCAGCGGCATAGTCGGGTCGATTGATGCAATTGAAGATGTCGTTGCCCTGCGAACCGCTGCCGAATACGGTGAGATCGAAGCCTTTATAGGCCGCTGTAAGCGTCAAGCCATAGGTGAAATCGGGTATGGCATCACCGATATAAGTGAGGTCTCCATCACCGATATCGCCGCTGTTGTCGAGGTCTTCAAACGTGGGATTGCCCGTGTTTGGGTCGATTCCCGCAAATTTATAGCCTCGAAAGTAATACACGGGATAGCCTTGTTCAAAGTAAGTCACGGTATAAGTATGGAAAGTTGAGCCTGCCAAGCGAGTGATGGAGGGGTCAATATAGGTGACTTTATTGCTGATAGTGGCCAAGTTTGCACGTATTCCGTAAGTGAAGTCCTTGATATGGTCGCGCCAACCCACTTCAAATTCAACGCCTTTATTGCTCACATTGCCTGCATTTATGGGCGAGGTTTTGCCGCCAATCTCAAGAGATGGGGTAGTATTCCAAATGAGAAGGTCTTTTGTTTTCTTGTTGAAATAGTCGACACTGAGGCTCAATCGACTGTTGAAAAGGTAGGTATCGAGGCCGATATTAGTCTGTTCAGAGGTCTCCCACTTAAGGTCTTCGTTGCCCATTGTGGACGGACTGACCCCTCGAACATAGTTGATTCCAGAGGTAAATGGGTAGAATCCCGACTGAACCATGTCCGTACTGTAGGCATATCCGCTTAAGGCGGAGAGACTACCGTTCTGTCCCCAGCTTGCACGGAGCTTCAAACTGTTGACCGTTTTGCGCAAGGGAGCGAAGAAATTCTCCTCGGATAGTGTCCAACCCAAGGAGGCTGCGGGGAAGTAACCCCACCGGGTATTCTTAGGAAGCAGGGCAAGGTCGGCCGCATCGGCGCGCAAAGAGAACTGCGCATAATACCTCCCAGCATAATTATATCCTAGACGTCCGAAGTAAGAAAGCTTTGCTGTGCGTGTCTTTTCGCCGTCGACACTCTTGGTAGCCGAGGCAGATCCGTAGTGAAGATAGTAGAAAAGAGGGTCGTTTTTGAGCAAGGCATGTTCGCCATTAGGGGCAAGTTCGCCTTGAACATAGTCATAGGTAGATTCCTGATATGACATACCAAGCATGGCATTCACATTGTGTTTGCCAAATTGTTTCATGTAGTTTGCAAAGTTTTCCCACTGATAATAGATTGAAGTTGAACTTTGACTGCTCTGCCCAACGTAGTCTCTACTTTGCACACCGTTGCCGTAAAAGGGGAGATTTGTGGTGCTACTGCGTGTTCCACCAAGCCGATAACCGAAACGAGACGTGAAAGTTAAGCCTTTAATCGGGGTGAAATCGGCATAGAAAGAGCCGTTGATAGCGAAGCCACTGTTTCTTGAAAGGTTGTTATCGCGCATGATTAAGGGGTTGTATTGTTCGCCCGCATAGAAATTGGATATGCCATAATAGTTTCCATTGGCATCTGTAAGAAGATGCTTTTTGGTGTCTAAAGCATGCTGAACATGGAAAGGAAGCGGTCTTCCAACGTAGGTTTCGGGAGTCAATGGGTCGAGCATCATCACCGAAGTGAGCAGGGACCCATATTCATTGTTGCTTGAAACTTGTCGCACATTGTATTTCTCAATCTGATTGGTAGTGCCAACTTTGAGCCATTTCTTAATCATGTATTCCGAATTAATGGTCGCGGTAAGGCGTTGATAAGTATCGGAATTGCCGGTTACGATGCCGTCGTTGTTCAGATAAGTGAGTGAAAGATAATAGTTACCACGGTCACTTCCGCCGGTAAAGGCGAGGTTGTGCTTCCGCATTTTGCTATTCTCAAAAGCCACATCTGTCCATTTCGTGTCGGTTTTTCCGTCCCAATTAGCAATCAGATAGTCCCGGGTAAAGGTGCTTCCTTCGGTCATATATTGGATATACTCGGCTGCATTGAGCATCTCGGGCACCCGAGCAAGCGATTGACCGGCGTATTGAAAGCTGTAACTGATGCGTCCTTCGCCGGCAGTTCCTTTCTTTGTGGTAATCAATACGACGCCGTTTCCGGCTTCTGCACCATAGATAGCGGCGCTAGCCGCATCTTTTAGGATTTCCATGGAGGCGATATCGTTGGGGTCGATGCCGCTGATATTGCTCAAACGGACACCGTCTACTACATAAAGTGGCTCCGAACTGACATTCGAAGAGAAGCCGCGAATGCGCACAGTGGGACTTGCTCCCGGCGCAGCCGAGGCCGAAACGATCTGCACACCGGCCGTCTTTCCCTGTAAGGCTTGCTTGGCATCAGTGATTGTTCGGTGCTCTAAGTCTTCCGATTTCACTTGAGAAATAGCGCCGGTGACCGAACTTTTCTTCTGAATACCATAGCCAATGACGACGACATCCTCAAGGATTTTAGAGTCTTCTTGCAGTATAATCTCCATGTTTTGCGCTGCTTTGGCTTCTTGTGTGGCAAAACCAATGTAGGAGATAACGAGCGTTGCGCCCCTATGGGCTTTGAATTTAAATGCTCCGTTGAGGTCTGTAACGACCCCATTTGATGTTCCTTTTTCAACAACACTCACGCCAATCATCGGCTCTTTCAGGTTGTCAACGACACTACCTGAGACATTTATGAGCTCTTGCCCCCATGATGTCTGGCACATAATCATTAAAAGAAACAGGGTAAATGACCTGATCGATACTGTTTTCTTCATTTTTGTAGTATTAAATTGTTGCGAGACAAAGGTATGATGTATTCCAAACAAAGCCTTTTTCAGCCGTTCTTTTATTTTTTATATTCGTTCAAAAGTTCTTTCAGGTGCGTTCAAACATTTTCCTATTTGTTCAGAATGCTTTGGTGATAAGGGTTTTATTCGTACATTTGTATCATTATTAAGCACATTTACATGAAGCGTTTCCAATCACAATCTTTTCTTTCTTTGCTTTTCATCAGTGTTGTCTTCGGCTTTGTTTCGTGCGCGAAAACTAAGGAAAAACCAGCCTTAACAGACGAAGAACACGCCATGGTTGTGGCGGATGAAATATCGAATCACAACATAAAAGGGTTTGCGGAAGATGCCCATGGGCACCTTTGGATGGCAACATTCAGGGGACTTAACAAGTTTGATGGCAACAAATTCTATCAGTATTTCTGCACAGATGACTCGACCGGTTTGCCAGATAACAACGTTACGGGGGTGTTTTGCGACAGAAACAAGCGGATATGGGTTTCTACTGTGAACGGTGTTTGCCGGTATACTGACAAAAATACCTTTGAACGTATAGCCATGGACGACAAGAACCTCACCGTTGTTCAATTGCTCATCACGCCGAACAACCGCATAATAATATACACAATAGGTTCCTTATTGGAGTATGATGCCCGCAAAAACCGCTTTGTCAAGCGACTTGGGAACCTCGATCCGCAACATAATTTCATGGGGCGTGTCATCATAGACAGGCACAATAGCGTGTGGATTCAGAACTTAAACTGTCTTCGTCGCTATGAGGGAAAGCGATTATCGTTGGCAGATTCCATCGCTATGCCAAAGGGTTTCTATCCTACATACGCTTACATGGAGGACGATGGGCGCATCTGGTTGTGTGGTGACAACCGTGTTCTTGTTTACAATCCGGCCGCGCGTGCTTTTGAAAATGCGCCAGATGCGATTGCCGGGAGCCCTGTTTTCAGCCATGATCAGATATATTGTATCCACCCATATAATAAAGGTGGACTGCTTATCAGCACTTCTAAAAATGGCATTTTCTATTATGATAAGGCATCAGAGACGCTACTTTCTCCCCAAGAACCGGGCTTCCCGTTCGACGAACCCTATTTCAAAGTTACACAAATGTACACAGATTCCAAGAATAACTTGTGGATGGGATCTTCCGATCAAGGTTATAGTGTCGTCTATCAGTACAATAAATTTTTCAATACCAACAACTTTTTGGTCAAAGCAGTGGGCCATCAATCGGTGTTAGCCGTGGCAGAAGACAAGGCAGACAACCTGTTTATATCAACCAAGATGCGTGGCCTACTGGTGTATAACAGGCGTGACAACACGCTGAAATCGCTTTCTTTGGAAGGTCTTAAAGTGAGCGATTACAAGAATGAAATAGGGAGTTTGCTTGTTGATAGCCGTGGATACTTGTGGATGGCCAACGGTTCAGAAGTCGTCAAAGCACGCTATAATGGTGAAACATTGGTGCCGGAGAAACGCTATCCGGTCTTCTACACCATGTCATTGACGGAGAGTAAGGGGGGAATCGTGTGGGCAACGTCAGCCTCAAATAGGGTTTTTGCATTCATGCCTGACGGAGAAATGAAGCCAAACACGCTCTATCCGGCAACCTTTGTCTTCGTTCCTGTGGCGTTGCCACTGCGTTCCGGCGGACTACTCACAGCTGCTTTCTTACAGGATCTGGTTGAGATAAATCCTCAAACGTTTGAGGCAACGAAGTGGAATGTAGACAATAATGATTGGAAAAAGAGCCTTCCGCGATCGGTTTTCATTCCTACAGACCTCTATGAAGATTCGCATGGGAACATTTTTGTGGGCACTGTGACAAACGGTTTGGTGTGTATTGCCCCCGATCATGTGCGGGTTCATCGCGTTGAAGGGCTTTCATGTAAAGACATTTCAGCGATAGAACCCGATCAAAATGGCAATATTTGGGTGAGCACAATGAACGGTCTTAATAAGATAGATGGGCTTAATGGCGCGATAACTTCTTATTATTCGACCGATGGGATCGGCGGAAATCAGTTCAATGACCGCGCTTCTTGCTGTTTGAAAAGCGGCGAAATGGTGTTTGGAGGAACCCATGGATTGACCATATTCAACCCGGGTAACCATTATACGAGGCAGAATATTCCGCTGGTTTTCGAGATGTTGAAAGTACATAATGAGGTTGTTTCGCCTGATAGGAGCGATTGTATCGATCGCAATCTGGAAGACCTTCCGACGGTTTATCTTAATTATAAGCAGAATAGTTTCAGCATTTCGTTTGCCGCTTTGGCCTATGGTGATTACGAACGGGCTTGCTATTCGTATCGAATGGAGGGCTTTGACGAAGATTGGATAGATGCAGGTAATAGCCATGAAGCGTTTTATTCGAATCTCCCGGCAGGCCGTTATACGCTCAAGGTGAGGGCGAAAAGCAAGGGAAACAATGAGTTCACGGCCAAGAACGAACTTGAGATCGTTGTCAGTCCTGCGCCTTGGAACACGTGGTGGGCGTGGACTTTGTATGCCTTTATGTTTGTGATTGTCCTGCTCTTGCTGCGCCGTTTGCGCCTACGATCGATTAAAGAGAAGGCCGAAATGCATCGGGCAATGGAGGAAAAACAGCAGGAACAGCGTATAAACCGTATGAACATGAGTTTCTTTGCGAATATTTCACATGAGTTCCGAACGCCGCTTACGATGATTTCGGGGCCTGTTTCCATGCTTTGCGACGACCAAACTATCTCTGAATCCAACAGGCGTTTGTTGATGATAGTCAGGCGTAGTGTGTCTCGTATGCTGCGTCTTGTGAACCAATTGATGGACTTCAACAAGCTCGAAAACGACACATTACGCTTGAAAGTGCGCCACATGGACATCATCGCTGAGCTGTTTACGATCTGCGATATATTCAAAGTAAATGCTGAAGAAAAGGGAATAACATTCAAATCGGTCGGTTTAGAGGACTCATTTCTGATGTTTCTTGACCGAGATAAGTTAGAAAAGATTATGAATAATCTGCTTTCAAATGCCATGAAGTTCACTCCTAAAGGCGGAACCATCGTTGTTAGTCTCGATGTTGCTGCCGGAAAGGCGACCATTATGGTACAGGATAGCGGAAAAGGAATCCCTGATAGTGAGCTTGAAGACATTTTCCAACGGTATTACCAGCTTGACAATCAGACGAAAGGAAAGCTGAATTGGGGCACAGGTATCGGCCTTTATTATGCCCGAAAGCTGGCCGAACTACATCATGGAACATTGGTTGCCGGCAATAAAGAGGGCGAACCGGGAGCCGTGTTCACCCTTTCTCTTCCTGTTGATGACTGCTGTTATACCGAAGACGAGCGTGCTTTGCCCGAAGAAAATCAGGAAGAAATGTTCCCCATCGCCCCTCTTCGCGATGCAACCGCAGTCGAAATACACGACACAGAGGGTCGTCCTACAATCTTGGTTGTCGATGATGACACCGAAGTTGTGAATTATCTTCAGACGTTGTTGATGCCTTATTATAATGTGATTTATCGCTTTGATGCCGAGAGTGCTTATAAAGCTATCGGCGAAGATGAGCCAAACTTGATCTTAAGCGATGTCGTCATGCCCGGTAAGACAGGCTATGAACTGTGCCGGGACATCAAGGATAATCTGCAATTATGCCACATTCCAGTGATTCTTGTCACCGCAAAAGCAACGGTAGAGAGCCAAGTTGAAGGACTCAACACGGGTGCTGATGCTTACATCACAAAGCCTTTTGACCCCAAATTGCTGCTGGCTATGATTCATTCACAGCTGGCCAACAGAGAGAAAGTCAGGCAGTTGCTTGTTAGTTCCACGCAGACCGATGCCATTGATGAAAAGGTATTGTCGCCCCAAGACAAGCATTTCATGGACGAGCTCTATAAGATTATGGAAGCAGAATTGGCCGATTCGGAACTTGATGTGAGGCACTTGACGGAACGATTACACGTGTCGCGCACCAAATTATATTATAAGATGAAAGGCTTGACGGGCACAAATCCAAGCGTATTCTTCAAGACTTACAAGTTGAATCGGGCTGCAGAACTCATTCGAGAAGGCGGATATACGATGGGAGAGATAGCTTATTTGACGGGGTTTAATACGCCGAGTCATTTTTCAACAAGTTTCAAAAAGCAGTTCGGAGTGTCGCCGAGCGAGTATAAATAAACTGTTTTGCAACTCTGTTTTGCCCAAACAGGGCTGTTGCTCCCGCCTTTTCGTAGTGCTAAAGTAATAAAATATTGGGGAGAGGGCATTGATTTCACAGAATTTTTTAATAAATTTGTGGAAGGGTGGGAGAAAGATCATAGGTGTCATTCCCCGCGTGGTTGAAAAGGGCGGACGCGTCAGCAATTCGGTTGATGTGAATATTGCATGTGACAACCTGAGCGACCGCAAAGACCTGATATTGGCCCAGAGCGACGTGCTGATTGCATTGCCAGGTGGCATCGGTACGCTCGATGAAGTGTTCACTGTGGCAGCCAGCCGCACGATAGGTTATCACGCAAAAACAGTGATTCTCTACAACATGAACGGCTTTTTCGACTCGCTTATTGGCCTGCTTGACGACCTACAACAGCGTGGAATGATTCGCAGAAAGTGGTCGGATTATATCCAAGTTGCAACTGATTTGGAGGGCATTCAGCGCCTGATTGGGCGTTTGTAAGGGTGAGTTCTCGTTGTTCTCAGCTTCAAATGAGAAGCGGTTTTCATTATGATGGGTCGATATGAAGAGCCATTAGATAGCCTTGTCTTCCAATCGCATTGCAGCCGTAGTGTGATGGGCAAGAACCTGTGCATTGTGGGCAAGGCTTGCGGTATCAGACAGAGATTGTCGTACCATGTTGCAAGGCACACTTTCGGTACGATGAGCCTAAGTGCAGGCATACCTATTGAGAGCATAGCCAAGATGATGGGGCACGCTTCCATATCAAGCACGCAGATTTATGCGCAGGTAACGGACAACAAGATTTCGGAGGATATGGACAGGCTCATTGCCAAACAATCGGCAAAAGAGAAAGAAACTATGGAGAGAGAGGTTTATGAACCAAACTCTGCTAACTCGTTGTAATTAAATGTCCTATCAATTTTGATATATCGGTAGTGTGGCATTTTTGTCACTTAAAAAATATCTGCAATTATTTTGCTGAAACAAAAATAATACTTACCTTTGCAAGCAGAAAGTTAGTTGTGGTTTTCCACACTCAAAGATAACAGTACTCGCTTGGCATACCGTAAGATCTGCTGGCGAGTCTTTTTTTATAGATACTATGGCGAATAAAGAATCACGTTCCATTCAGGAACAGATCGATTTACTGAAGCATAGAGGCATGATTATAGAAGATGAGGAGTTTGCCCATCTTCATTTAAGTCATATCAGCTACTACCGTTTGAAGGGGTATTGGTGGGATATGCAAACTGACAAAGAACAGCATATATTCAAGAATGACGCCAATTTTAAGGACGTTATTGCACGATATTTCTTTCATAAGGAGTTGCGTCTTATCTTGTTCGATGCTATAGAAGCCATAGAGATAGCGTTGCGGACGAAGATGATTTATCATCTTTCACAATCATACGGTGGACTGTACTATATGGATAAGGGACTTTTTAACAATGAAGAGCTCCAACAGCAACATATACATGATCTGATGGGCGAGTTTATGCGTAGCGGTAAGATTTTCATAAAAGACTACAAATGCAAATATGGAGTGTGGGAGGACAGAAAATGTATATCTCTTACCCAACAGCCTGACGCATGGATTATTTTTGGAGTTGCGACTTTTGGAACACTTTCAAAGATATATAAGAATCTTAATCATCAGTTACCTGAAAAGGCAAGAATTGCCAATGAATTCGGACTTAATATGCATACAGAACTCTCAAGCTGGCTTGAAGCCATCTCCTATTTGAGAAATATTGTAGCCCATCATTCAAGAGTGGAGTCGAAATATGGTAAAACGCCCAATGGATATTAGTAATCCAAGAGGCATTTGGCTGCAATATCCTCTTCCGGAATTCTCTAAAAAGAAGCCATTTCTAATCATTACTTCCATGTTATACTTGTGCAATGCTATCAATGCAGGGGATACATATAAGAGAAATACAATCTCACTGATAGAGGAAAATCCTGACATCCCTATTTATAAGATTGGTTTTCCAGACCATTAGAATAGGGAATCTATCTGGCGATAATTTTGTACGGGAATATCAATCGCAATATTCCCGTACTTTATTTAACGTGAGTTCGACGAATTCAGAACAATGC
>ERZ772955.1022-NODE-1022-length-19106-cov-2.527111_pt1 | contig 19106 bp, 21 predicted proteins | sample MGYA00511133_ERZ772955 | MGnify/ENA primary metagenome ERZ772955 (study PRJEB29015, sample SAMEA2737914) | human oral metagenome | biome: human oral; feature: human-associated habitat; material: dental | place: China | collected 2149 ... | reverse complement strand
CACCTGTCACAACAGAGCAAGTCACAGGTTTACGTAGTAGGTCCCAGAACTCCCAGGAACCTGCAGGACTCCAGCATCATGAAGAACCTTGACAGCGGTCTGCTTTCCTCGCCTGCCATCAAGAGCAACAGTACTACCATTAGTGTGCACGTTGACCTTATTGCGATCCTTGCTCACAGTAACAGCATCATTGCCATACCTACCAGCAAGTTTGACAACCTTCCACCCGTCACTCACGAAAGCCATGATACACCTGCTCATAATCTTCTTCTTGGCGAGCACATCACTAATTGCCCTGTTCAGAGTGGTCTCGTTGAAGTTCACGTAGCCTGAATAGAACTCAAGAGTAAATCCCTGAACAGACATGCTGAGGTGCACGTCAACACCATCTCGATTCGAGACAGAAAGAGTTCTGTCATCACTCTTGAATAGCACATCCCCACTGAGATTGTAGTCAAAGGATCCAGGGAATCCGTACTTGTTAGCAGTGCTCTCAACAAGACTCTTGGTGTCCATCATCAACTCCTCGTGTGTGATGTCTTGAACCTCTTGTTCATTGACTGATGGCTCAATACTAAGTCAAGTCACTCAGCAAGCGCAACCCTGAAACCAGTGATCTGCATCACATCACTCATACACCATCTTCAAACATAGGTAACAGAAATAGTTGTCCCCTTTGTCTGTAGAAAGAAGCAGACACAGAAGCGCTACTAGTTAGTGGTCAATCTTCTTCACAAAAATGCATTTCCCAACATACTTGAGTTCTTTTCCATCACACTTGAACAGAGCGCGAGTTCCAGCAGGTAGAGAGAAGTCCTCCTTATCAGTTGTTGACAGCACTGAGAATTTTGTGCCATCATCAAGAGTCACCTCTGTCTCCTTGTCAAAAAGAGAATGACGGCTATGCGATTGCGTTGTCTCTCCTATGCTTACTATAGTGCCCTCAACTTGTGGCAGGGTATTGTTTGCGGAGAATCTGAAATAAAGCGATCCAACTATCAGTGCTAACATAACCAGTACAGAGGAGAAGAAGGCAATAACCTCATCAAATGTCAAATCGTCTTTAGCATCACAAAGAGTTCCTTTCTTCCTTATTAAAAGACAGGCGACAAAAAACACAACTAGGGCGGCAACTGCGAACAGTTTTTCCATTCCCATGTTATATGTGTCATAAACCCCAGGATAGAAGTTTGTTCCGAGTGAAATCATCATGGTTCTCCTTGTGATAGCAGCAACAACATAGAGTATCTTAGCACATGATAGAGAATAGCAGCATCTGACCACAGGAAGAGAACCTAGTGTCACATGTAGCAAGAATGAGGGCAGTCCGCAACATGACTGTCCTCATTCTGTAGGTAATGTCTCAAAGATGAAACTGCTGATCAGATGTCCTCAGAGTCCATATCACAGTGAGCGCTCAGAACCGACAATAGGTTGTTGTAGTCCCCTGAGGTGGCCTTGTCAGCAACCTTGTTAATGTCCTCGTTGCTCCATCCCTCACGACGTGCCTGACGCCGCCAGCCACCCAGCAGAACGAAGGCGTTACCGTCCTGCCCAATGAGGTTGAAGTTGATGGTCCTAGCAGGGGTGAAAAGGTTGTTGGTCATTGCGTTCTCCTTGTGTCATGTGCACTCAATGCGTTTGGCTTGTGCTTCAAGTGTAGGATAGAACGGAGGAGTGCAGCAACCCTGAAACCAGTAAAACAGGTCACAAGAATGTCCTCGCGGTTGTCCCCTATACGCCTTGTAAGTGCTGGCTTCATGTGCTCTGTTGAACCTATGAGCAAGGAATCAGGTGTGAAGTATTGGAGCCAGCCCGAAACATGTCACAGGAGGCCGTAGGAGCCCTGTACAGGCACTTTGCTGGCTCTACTGGCACCCAGGTTACATAATGACGCTATAAGAGCCGCACAGACCTTTACACGTGCCCTGCTGTCATAGGTGAGTCTGCCCTGACACCATGACTTGTCAGCCAATTCCCAGTTTCTTGACCTCCTGAGCGACACTACCATCCTTGAGCGCCTTGACAACCTCATCGTGTCCGTGCCACTGGAGATTGTCAGAAGTTGACTCACCAAAGAGCACAAGATAGGTGTTCTCATCCTGAGGGAAAGTGGTTCCACCGAAAAGGACCGCAGCGTCGTCCCCAAAACCACCAATAAGGAAGTTCTCGTTTCCAGGGCGCTCGATCTCCTCTACCTCAGAACCGAAGTCCTCCGCGACCTGATAAAAAGCAGAGACACGAACAGGTTCCCTGATGCGCTCGTTAGTCGTAAACTCTACAAGCGGGCAGTCCATAAGAAACAGCCGCTCAACAACCTTGATGAAGTCCTCAACCGATTCAAGGTTAAACTCAGCACGAAGGAACGAAACGCGACTCTCATTCCTGTCAGGATTAAGAATGTCAACAACCTCATACTTTCCAGTCACCATGCTTGCAACCAGGTTGATGCTCATTACTTCCTCCATAGATGAGTGTGACTGTCTTGAAGTCGTCTCTTTTCAACTGACTCAAGAGTACGCCCTGCACCAGTCAGGAAGCAACTCCTGAACGTGTGAACTGGACCACATGATCACATCCTTCAAGCAAGGAGCACAGCAACAGAGGTCACATGACTACCTTGAGAGACAGGCCATTTTCGGTGTCCCCTGACAGCATGGGATCCCGTTTCAAGATCTTCCTGTGCCCGCTTCTCGCCACCTACAGAACTACTGAGAACCCGTCGTCATAGTTGCGAACGATAAAGCCTTTGAATGGTTCACGCAACTCGGCAATCATCTCACGAGCACCTTTCTGAGGCCATATGCTCAGCAGTACGGCGTCAGGATTGTTCACGTCCTCAGAGACCTCCACGAACTCGTGCCGCCCACTACTGAACGTGACCTCAACAGTATTGTCAACGGGTTCGGCTCCTGGAATGTAGTGCAGCAGTCGGGCGATGACTCTTGCCTGACTGATGAACCTGTGAACACTGGCAGAGATCTCTTCGTCCGTTACTCCGCCACCAGAGCCCTCAGGAAACATCGAAGCCGGTAGCAGGGAGTAAGACAGAATCTTCTCATACTTGTGCATGGCTGTCAGCAGGATAGACTGCCATGAGTCGCTATCGTCATCCTGATAGCAGATCACCTCAATACTGATGGGATCCTGTGTTGGTAGTAGTGAATTTACGTCTGTAGTAGATCTGTGTGTGGTAACCGTTTGCGAGATTGCCTCAGCACCCGAAGCCTTTGTCAGGGCTGTATCCAGTACGGAGAACATCTTGCGGGCACTCATTTTGAATTGTCTCCTTCTGTAGTCTGTTGTGCTGACTTGCCACAATCTTGACCTCTATTGGGTATTGAAACTAATTGTAGCATTATCTCTACTAATAGGCCAAGCAAAAGCATGTTCAATGACAGCAACATGGGTCACACCTCACTACTTGAAGATGTGACCCATATTATCTGTTGCAGGTGTTGTCGTCCCTTTAACTACACAGAGGTTCACTCACCTCATGCCAGAGAGTAGACACCGCTGTACCCACCAGGAACCTGCTTGTGGCTGGAAAGCACACCAGCATTGTGCAGAATCTTGGCAACAGTCCTGCGATTGGATCCACTGAGGTGGACATTATTGCTGGAGACCGTCAGGTGAGCCTTCTTGCCATTCTTGGTTACATTGACCCAGTTGCGCGTGTAGTCAGGGTTAACAACCTCCAGGTCCCAGCCATCGTCAGTCAGCGCAGCAACGCAGTTCTCCATGACCTTGCGCACCTCAAGCAGTCGCTCAATAACCATGTCAATAGAGTGCTTCGCAAAATTGCAAGCACCGTCTTCAAACTCAAAGGGCTGGCTATTGATTGTCATAGTCAGAGTTGCCTCAAGCTCGTGCCTAGCAACAACTCGGAGCGTCCCATCATTGCTGGTGAAGGTCGTTACGTTGTCAACCTCCTGAACACTTCCAGCAAATCCGTAGTGATCAGCGATCTCAGTAATGTCATCTGCGATGTAGGACATGTCCACTCCTAATTTCTGTGAGGCTTGCCTGTCGCTGTCCTCGTGATGACTCAATCGTACACCTGCAGGAAAGCGTATAGCAACCTGTCAACACGTGAAGTGAGTCACAGGTTGTATATGATTGGTCGTCCCTTGGTGTGAATGTAACTGGTAATCAGATTGTCTTTCAGGATGACTACTTAACAAGGCAGTAGTCCTTAAAAGATTTCACACATACGTTAACAAGAGCCTCACGGATCTCCTCAAAAGATGGATTGTAAAGAGAAGAGGAGGTAAATTCGCCGTATTCTCCAACATAGTAAGATGATACAATAACCTTTGAAGAACTCTCCTGACTTATTAAACCAACTCTGATGACATAATTTCCGCTTTTGGCAACAACACTTTCACAAAGAACACTACTACTAGAAGAATTCTTTTTGCGTAAGAACTCTATTTCAGCCCCAGGAAAGCAGTCTGTAATAACTCGACCAGCACGAGATGATAGATAATGAATCTCGCTAGAGGAAACAGGAGCAAAGTCTTCTGGAGTCATTTCTCAGTCTTTCTGTGAGCGATTATAGATTCAGGTATATAGTAGCGCACAACCTGTCATCCTGCAAGCACATGAGATGTAAGATAGCACACAAGGAGCACAAGACAGCAGGTACACAAACAATAGGAACCACCAAACAGAGCATCATCGCCAACCTTTCAGCACTAGCAACCAAGGTTGGCGATGATGTCTATTGAGATCTCTGTTTGAGGTCAGAGTTGGTCAATGACCTCCTTGTTGTCAGAGTCTGTAGTCAGGTCCACCAGCCAGTCCAGGAGAGCGATCTGGTCCTTCACGTCCTTCCAAGAGGCGTTGTTACTCCGGTAGGCAGCATGTGCGTCTGCAAGCATTCCCTTGGCGACCTCAGCAGCGCGCTTCATGTCCATGATTTTCTCCTTCTGTGCTGCCGGTTCAGCCCTGTGCTCTCCGGCCTTGATAAGACAACCATACATGCTCAGCACCAGCAATGCAACCTGAAAATATGTGAACCATGACACAAAGACCTAGATGCAACAACACGTCCTCCTGTGAACTGAGTCACAATCTTTATTGCTGAACTAAGATTCTTTCAAAGGTTAATAAGACGACTGTGTTCTAAACCAAACTCTTCTTAATCTTTATCGTTATCCCTAGTTGCTATACAAGCAATCACTACTGCTCTCATTAGATTGTGTAAGAGTCATGAGAGTAAAAAGACAGCACCCTCTTGTCCTGAGGACGACTTGAAGAGAGTGCTGTCTAGGTTGACTATATGTCAGAACCGGTCATCGAACAGACCGTCCTGAACTCCGTCAATAACCTCATACAGAGAGCATCCTTATCCCCGTCAGTCAGAAGATTTCCGAGACGCTCGTCAGCCGGGTTGAACTTCCTGAACTCGTTTGAGTTTTTCTGTGGTTGTTGCACCCTGAACTGACGTGTGAGACCATTTCAGGTGGTCTCTGGGCTGGTACCACTGGTGGTGGTTGCCAGGGCTGCTCGGTGCGGAACCGGCACGCCAGGCCGCCTCTGACGAAGCGGCTCCCGAAGTCTTATATCTGTACCTCTCAGAGCAATCTCCCTGGATGCAGCAACATCTCTGTTGATTCTGAATCCACAAGAGGTGCACACATTATCTCGTCCTGTGTGTCTGACAGAAGACCCGCATCGTGTACAGGTATTTGATGTGTCTCTAGCACTAACGAACGATACAGGCACGCCTTTTCTATTGCAAGAGTTGGTGATTGCGTCCTGAATCTCACGGAAGTTCCACCTTCTTCCTCTGGATCCCAACCAGGACAGGTTCTCCATGACAACCTCAGCGTTCATTCTGTAGGCCGTCTCAGCGATCTCATGACCTATCTGGTGCATGGCCTCGTCCTTGACTCGTCTGGCCTTGTCTCTGATGCCTTGTTGGTGCTGAGCAAGAGCATTGGCCTTGTCCAGGTGGTTACTTGCTCGACATCTGTTCTCCTTGTCTCTCAAGTGTGCTGCTCTGCTCATCAGATTGTCATATTGACGGCCAAGATCCTTGACTCTATCAGCGGCGAAGAAGGGTGCTGAGTACCAGTGCAGCGACTCGTCTATGATTGTAGCAACGAACGGCTCTACCTTTCCAAGGTCAACACCCATGACCTTAGTTCTAGTGATGTCTGGTACAATGTACTCAACAGTGAACTTAAAAACTAACCTGTTGTTCACTATCTGTACTACTGGTTTAGAAATTTTGTCTCCTTGAAACCTGTCTCCTTCTGGAATTGTGAATCTCAGTAAGACCTGTCTACCAGCAGTAGGTAGATTACGAAACTTCAGAACAATCTCTCGATCTGTGTGAGATAGTTTTAGATAGTGACCATCACAATTACTCAGATCAATCTTTGATGATGCTCCTGGAAGACAAGGAGTCTTCTGGTTCTTATCATGAAATCTGTGAATGTGTGATGAGACTTCGTAAGGATGTGGGACTCGTGAATTCGGGTATTTTTCCTTGAAAAGATCCTTTACTCGTCTTGCGTTTGTTTCTGCTGGGTTGTCTGCCATTACAGAGAACAACCCGTAACTCATCGCATATATCTCAGCACGGCTCATGACCGAGGATCGAAGCATCTCATTCATGTTGTATGAGTTGCAAGGAAAAACTACATCAGGAACCACACCGCGACCACAACGGTTCTTCTTTCCAGACACCTTTACCTGTCCAGAGAGAATGCTCTCAGCAAGATTCTGGTACTCAGGACTATTAACAAATGATGACTCAGCGTCCTGAATCTGGTGAATCATCTCTGTCAGATTCTCAATAACCTTTTCCTTGCTGCTGTTGATAACCTCAAAACTAGATAGAGACAGTGATGTTCTGACCTTACCCATCTAACCTGTCCTTAGCGATGTCTAGAAGACTTCTCTGCTCGTGCTTGCTCCTCAGCCTGTAGTAACGTCCAGAGAACGAGGCGAGAATAGCCATGAAGTCAGACAGGACCTCTTCACGATCCGTCTTTCTGTCATCATGTAGAGCCTCAACCTCTACATCATGCTCACTGAGAAACCTCTTGATGAATGACACCCCGAAACGAGACAACCGATCCTCGTGAGTCACACATATCTTGGTGAACCTACCCGTTGCAGCGTCGTCAAGCATCCTGTTCAGGTTGCGCCTGTTCTCGTTAAGTCCACTACCAGAGTCTCGGTAAACCTTTGCTGGCTCACCAAAACTTCTGGTCAACTCAGCCTCTTGCAAGTCCATTGCCTTCTTGTCGCCTTTGGATGACCTGACATAGAAGACCACTGACTCCTGTGACGACTCGCCCTTAAACCGCTTCACGTCATCAAGACTGAACACCCTCTGACCGCCAGGAGTAAGAGAGCACGACAGACGACCTTGCTTGACATACACTCTCACCATAGAGGTAGACACACCAAGAATCCTGGCGACCTCACCAATCTTCAAAGGCTTATCAGACTTAACCATATACTACTCCAATACCTGTAACTGCAAGTTATCAAGGAACTGTGTTAAGTATATCACATCAACTGTGTTTATCAAGTCACGATAGTGTAACAGATCTGGTTACTGCAGGCTACGGTCAAGGATGTTGGACAGGCTGGCCTGAATGTCAGTGCTGTTCATTGTGTTCTCCCTATGTGTCTTGCTTGGGCTCTGTTGCCCTTGGCTGATGACTAAATACTAGAACAGGACGATTGGCGAACACAAGTATAAAACAAGTGAACTGAGTCACACCTGTAGAACCTACCTGAATGACAGAGACAGGCAGCACAACAACTCAGCACGAGTGCACATATGAACCAGAACGCATTTAAGAAGATGAAGAGTACACACAACTTCACCACGTCAACCAGCAGGAGAGTCGTTGTCCCCTGCAGTATAAAGAAAACTGGACTGCCGTTTCATTCCTAAAGCACAGCAGAGATACATAAAGGCATGAAGCACACAAAGAAAACCCCTCATGCAAAGACACGCTGTGCCTGTGCATGAGGGTAACTGTCTAGCGACTCATCACTCAGAAGTCTGTGACGATGGTCTCACCAAATTCCAGGAAACTATGTACATCAGCATACACTCCGTAGTCCGTCTCCACAACAGGATAGATGGAACGAGACAGATCATAGAGAGTACAGACATGCTGCGAGCATCCATGAAGTACACACAACCGTCACTGCGTGAGATCGCCTTAGCAGCATCCATCACAGACGACTCACTGACGTCACCAATGGTCTTCAGTGTGAACCTGACTGAGTAGGCGTCCTTACCTGAAATCTCAAGGTCTGTGACCTCGACCTGACTGTCATCACCAAGAGCCGTCTTCAGGTCCTTCACAAGAGGAGTAAGAGAGTCAATACCCATGTAAGCAGTAACGCTACCCCAGACCATGTTCAACATTGCATTCTCCTTCAGGTCTTGCCGTTGGGCTCTTCCCTTTGGCGATGACTCAACAGTACACCAGTCAGACCCACAAGCACAACCCCAGAACAAGTGAACCACATCACAGAACTATCCCTGAGAGCCCACACAAGCCACAAAAGACTTTCGCTCGACCCTAGACCTCAAAAGGGCTCTGCAAGGCCGCACAGTAAGTCACAGAGGTGCTGCAGGCTCAAGGCGTCCACAAGGACACAGCCGCTCAACCTCCAAAACAGGACAGAGCACCACAGTACGTAGCACATTCACCAGAGATAAAGTAGTGCATCTCACTCAGATCGTAGACTGAGGATCCAGGAATGCTCATCATCCATACCCAGTAAGGGACGCAATAGTATAGGGAGGTGGATCGCGCTCTCTCAATTCAGGTAGGAGTGAGCAGAGAAGTGCTCTGCCCTTAACCAAAGTTTCTTCTGCATGAAAGACGACACAAGCAGCACGCCTGTGTCAGCAACGAACAGGCTCACCACCACGAACCAGCAGCGTCGCCACACGAACCCCACGAGAGTCGATGAAGTGCATACCCCAGTCAGAGGACCAGTCGTCCCCCAGCGTGAACATCATCGTCTGGTAGGAGTAACCAACCACGTCACCACCAACAAGCACTCCAGGGAAGATGGTGCCACGTGAGTAGTGATCTCCCTGTCCGATACCGCCATAAACCTTCTTGTAGTCAGCCTGAGAGAGGAACGACGTGAACTCCTTGACCTCACCGCCGTCAGCACTACGTCGGATCACGTGCACCTCAGCAACCATCTTCTTATTCATGCTGTTGACGAAACCCTGACGAAGATCGGTTGTCGTGCTCATTGTCTCTTCCTTCTTGGTGCTCATGCAATCGGCTTGCTCCGTTGTCCTGATGAAACCAGTGTAGATGGCAGCAGGCACAAGCAGCAAGCAGGAAACATGTGATGTGAGTCATAGCACCACAAACCCATCTACTTCAATATGACTCAGTTCACACAACTCAGGATTGCACGGTGACAGGCAGGTACACTAAGATTGAGTCAACAGCCAGGAAGCAAATGGCCGCTGGCAGAACCTGAAAGGGAAGTAATGCTCACTGCGAACGAGATTAATGCTATCACCATCCGACAGACCATCATCGAGGCTGTTGAGGCCGCAGGTCAGGAGAGAGGCGTTGACATGCTTCCCAAGAAGTGCTTCAACACCTCCTCGAAGTCGCTCATGCGATTTGCAGGATCGTATGGTCGTGATGAATACGGTATCACCATTCGTGTAACCCGCAAGGAAGACACTCTGTCATGGTACATCTTGATGAACGCAACCAGCGGTTTCAGTGGGGTTCGTCAGTACCAGCAAGGAACAGGCAGTCTGACTGACCTCAGGGCAGCCGTTGCTGATGCTACGGACCTGACCCTGGCTCAGCCCTGGGAGTGGTCCCTTATTGACAACTACATGGCCGCCTGAGACAGGTATCCACCACTCCACTGAATAAGCCCGAGTGCTGTCACCACTGAGAACAGGAACAGGTGGCAGCACTCGGGCTACTATCACGCCCTACGTCAGTCTTTACCACAGCGACACACTACTAGCACTGCAACCCATGAACAAGCAAACCACTATCACTACCTCAGAGGAAGAGCAGAACAGACTCATGCGGAACCGAGAAGGCTGGCATCCTTTTCGTGCTTTGTCTGCAGTCCTTGCCGTACAGCAGGGTTCTTCTGTAGTCAGAGATCAAAACACTCCTGACTCTCCTACAAAGGCATAAGAGTCGTTGTCCCCTGTTTGTTGTACAAGGACCAGGAGAACCTGTGTCACTCCTGTTGCACAAGGAGTGGAAGAAACCTTGAAGACCTAGAACAGGAAGACAAGCAAGACACAGCGCAGAGACGCAAAAGACTCCTGTTCTGGTCTCAGACGACTATCAGCCGTACATCTTCTCAAACCTCTGCTCACGGCTCATCTCATCGCGTTCAAGCAAGTCACGACGACGCCTGCTGTAGATGTTTCTGGCACGACGGATCTGCTCATCCGTAGGGACGGTGAAAGCGTAGTCAGAACGAAGATCGAACCTGGACCACTCCTTCTGGCGAGTGTACTTGATACGGGACTGATGCTTGTAGTCGTCCCTGTCCTCCAGGATCTGAAAAAGGTCAGACATGAGAGACCGGAACTCAGCACTGCTTCCAGTCTCCTGAAGGCCACCGTTCAACGAGTTCTTGAAGAGAACCGACTCAGACGAGATGATGGCAAACCCGTCACGACAGGAAACAGTGAGTAAACGACCACTCTTCTTCCTCTTGGCGCTGACTCCCCAGCGACCACCAGAAACCAGACCAGCACGATCCATGTCGAATGAGTTCAGCCCACCCAGCCCCTTGACAAACACACTCTGAACAACAACACGCTCTCGAAACCACCGCTTAGACTTCGGAGTATAGTTCCCCACACTATGAAACTCGTAGAAGTATGAGTTACCAAGACGACAGTTGTCATCCTCGGAACAACTGAACCTCACTCCGGTAGCCATCGCCCAGATCTCCTTCAGAGCGAGAACAGAGAAACCAATCCTGCTGGCCGCAGAGTGGTTGTCATTGACGAACCGAGTAAGATCTGCATGAGTTGGACGCATGATGACTCCTGTCCCAGTCTGGTGCTCATCGGACATGGTTGCCCTTGGACTAATGGTTGTAGTCCCATGCTACAAGGACCAGCAGAACAACTCAACACAAGTACGTGTGAACTGGAGCACATTTAAGGAAGTGAAGAGTGCTGGGTGTCACCTCCGCCTGTTAGACAGCAGAAGAGTCGTTGTTCTTTTGTGGTATGAAGAGCACCGAACTTGACTGCTGCAGAGACATGTGCAGACGCAGAGCACACAGAGCAGCACATACGGGTTCAGCGCTCGTGGTCCTCCTCTTCTGAGATATGTTCTCGCTGCCCTCTCTAACTAGTGTATGCCACTATCAACATGTTGTACCTGCCTTAACTCACCTGACAACATGAGTCACGACTCTGTGCAACCCCCCATGCTCCAGTGAAGAAACATGTAGGCACATGTACTATCACATTAGCATAAGTACATTTAGTGACGTGAGATAGTCCTAGACCAGAAGAGTGATGATGCTGAGAGCAGACAAAGAAACACGCCACTCATCGTTGTCCCCATTGTCTTACACCAACATAATAGAAAAAGAAGGTCTCACCCCATCCATCAGAACAGGGCGAGACCTTCAACCAGCGGGGATACAGGAACTAACCGCTACAGGTACTTGACACCAGCAGCAATCACTCGCGCCGCCAACTGGATCTTGCTGACACTCACAACCTCAGCAGTCTCCAGGTCAAGCAGGTTGTACGAGTCATCATCCCCGCGACCAAGAATCACAAAAACAGGACGCTCGTTAACAACCTGCCACCCAAGACTGATCACCACCCTGGACTCATCAGAAACCATCGACACAGCACCAGGAAGAAAGTCTCCAATGATACTCCTCAGGTCCATCAGATCATACCTGAGGTCATTCAGAACACGCTCAACAGTGCTGACAGACACCCACTCAGCACCATCAAAAGACAGCATCCGAGACTTAATCAGATCCTTCGCAAAATCCGCCAGGTTGTTCATCCTGTTAGTAGTCATACCTGCAATCAGGCTGTAGTCACCACCTGCATCCAGAGCACGATCCCGATTCTCGTAGATGGAAGCAATGGTCATGGTCTCAGTAGCGTTTGCCATTTTGAACTCCTTTAAGTTCCTGTCCGGCGGGCTCTTCCCTTCCGGCGATAACTCAACCATACACCAGCCAGCACCACAGCACAACCTGATACCAACCCTAAACCTCCTCCAACAACTCAGCCTGACGCCAATCCTCAACCCTATTCAGCGACTCACGCAGTGCCGTCATCTAACAACACCACCAATCCAACCTCAACAATCTTGGACGCTCCTTCACTGTCTCGCCCATCTCTACCCTTTTCAGATCAGTCATCTCGAATTCAGATCGGACCTAGCCCTGTTCACATCTTTCAGGTAAGGACTGGAGATTTATGAAGAGATCCGAGCAGGTGAGCGACATGAGCAACCATACCGACTCCAACTCACAGCGCTCGCGGCCCTCAAGGAGAGATCTGGCGACTAGGATCTCATCTCACCTGTCTAGGGGCGGGAGTGGTGCTTTTCGTTGTCCCCTTCGTTCCTGAAGGCTGTTTGCGGCATGTTCTCAGAGCGTTCTTGGCATCTTAAGAAAACACTGCTGTCTAACCGCTGTTCCGAGAGAGAAAAAAGATGAGGTGCAAGGGTTAGCAGTCCACACGATTTCACGCATACTTGTGTACGTCAGCCAGCCTGTAAGCACATGACGACAACCAGCACATTAGAATCATGCAGTACAATGAGTACGCTCCTTCACAAACAATACCCACACAACAAACATCCTTACATGAGAGCAGCAGACGACAGGAAGCAACCAGCACAGAAAGAGGACTACGAGAACTCATCTCATTTTGTCATAAACGGACCTGCAATCAAACTGCCGTAAACGAAGGTGAGACCCGCAATCAAAAAAGGGTGCTCAAAAAAGTCTTCAGTCAGCAGGAGACATCTGCCATCCGCTGCAGGTACTTGACCCCAACCTCAGCAGCAACCATACGTCCAGTGGCGATTACATGTGCTGTTAACGCACTTCCATCTGGACCTTACCAACATCTACTGAGATTCACAGCCTCAACCGAGATCTACAACCCTGAAGGAATCCAGAACAGGCAGACTGCACACACCATGCACATCCTTATTTGCAGTCCAGAGCGCCAGCATCACACAGCCTAGAGCCACAAAAACAGGTGAGTTACAAAGAGAGAGGGCGGTTAGTCATAAGAAAAAAAAGAAGTGTGCTCAGTTAAGTGAACCAAGCACACCTCTTTGAGAACCAATTGCACCTCTCTGGCTAGGTCAGCCCTCAGAGTTCAACCAGCGCCTTAACCTCACTGAGAGCGAACTCATGCGTCTTCAACTCATAGTAGAGGTAAGCCTTCTCGAACAGGCTATCTGACGCCTTGATGCGAGACTTGATGTTCGCAATCTTCCGCTCGTAACCCTTGATAAGTTCGTTCATCTTGTCCTCCTTGGGTTCCTGCCTCGGAGCGGTTCTCCTTGGCTGATGACTCAATACTAGAACAGGGTAGCCGACAGGCGCAACCCGTCAGCAAGTGAACTGAGTCACAAGACGTCCCCTGCTACATCTTCCATCTACTTAAAAACACAAGGACGGCACCAGGAAGAGCACAGGCACATGCACCACACCTTCAAACTCGCAACCAACCCTTGCAGCAAACCGCTATCACTGCCACCAATCGCTGTCAGTTATCATTAACCATCACTATACCTGCAAGAAGACTCATGCACTGACACTGAAAGAAGACTCGCGTGAAGCAGAAAGAAGCATCTACAGCCTTTCAGTCTATCACACCATCCCACATGATGACAGCAGAAGAGCAAAAGCCAGCAGTGTGAGCATCAAGACAAAGCACAAGATGAAAAGAACAAATCAAAAGAGAAGCAGAGAGAAAGCAAAAAATAGTCAGAGCGCCCTTTAACAAAAACAGGTAGAACACTTTCAGCCAGCAAAAATGCCAACAGTCTTCAGCAGCAAAAAGAGAGCACAACACAGAGAAGAAACAACTGCTGGAAAGAGGATCCAAAATCTGCATAAAAAGGATCTGTGAAAAGAAGAGCCCAGAACACTGCCAGCACCAAAGAATCTGTCAGCATTGCAGCACCTTAGAAGCAGCAAGAACAAAAAACGAGAACTCACAACAGACAGAGGACACAGCAATCACACAACGAGAAGCAGTCTTAAAGAGTACGACTATTCCTTAGGACAAACACAACGCTTAGAAACCCCTGTCTCCAAGACCATTCCGTCGTCCCCAGTGCCAAAGAAGTCAACAGCACATGCCAACAATGAATGAGACGAGTACTATAACACTTCCTGAGTGCCACAACATCCTTGCGCTTTTACTCCTGAGCCTAAACACTCCCTCAGTCTCCTCTTCATCTACCACACAAGAAGAAGAGATGATCAAAAAAGAGAAGAAGAGACAATGCTCACACAGAACCAGGTGCAAGACAGCAGAACAGAGCAGGTCGTCAAGTACCAGATCCAGACAAAGAGACAAACCTCACACACAAGATACACCATCAAAAAAAGAGAGACGAGTGTCACATCAAAAAAGAAAAACAGACAAAACCAGTCTACCACCAGCGAGCGCGCAAACACAAACCATACACCCGAGAGAAGAATCACACCCCAAAGAGACAAAACAAAAAAAGAAAAACCACACGACACATTCCCGCCTCACCAACCACAGCACCCCGCGACTCCAGCCGACACAGACCCACATCCAATCATCCTGTTCTCCACCCATCTCCGCGCTCCCGTCCTCATCATCTCCGCAACTGCCCACACTCTTAACTACACCTTGCTAACAACCCCTTGTCCACATACTGCCTGCCGCCACTGTACACACCACCTGTTCTACCACCCATCGCCACTGTACCACCACCCGTGTCTACATTCTTGCCCGCAACTGTACCCATTCCTGTCTCGGTCTCGCTACCGCTCGCCCTCAACCTGTGCTCCGCTCCCTGACGGTCGCTACGGTCCCCCGCCGCCTGGCTACCATATGCTCACTTGTATACTGCTACTCAGCCACTGCTATCTGCATACTGTTCACATGTCTGTCTGCACTACTGTGCTCACCCTGCTACAGCACCCCGACTACCGTCTTGGGTTCAGCCCCTGTGCTCACCACTCTCCATCATTCTCACCTTCTGTGTGTCACCCCAGTCACCTGCGCTACCACCAGTCCCTTACGCGAGTCCACTCACACTCCCTGCCGGTTCCACCACCCTTACCGCTCGCTGACGCTCGCTCACAGGGTGGTTCCACCGTTGGTCGTTCCCGTTCCCTCGCTTGCGGTCTCTGGTGTCCGCTTGTCCTGTGTGGTTCCCCTTGCTGGTGAGTCTCCGCTCGCTGACGCTCGCTTACCGCCTCACCCCAATGGTCACCTGTTGCTCGCTAAGCGCTCGCCCACACATCATGCACCACTACTTGCCAGCACCCCTCTTGTACGCATACATGTCAGCATTCTTGTTCACATGCTTGCTACCAATTCTGTCCACACCATGCTTACAGTACTTCATCCAACCCTGCCAGCATAACGCTGCGAGCATAGTTCACCAGATACGGCAGTCACCCCAGCCACCAGTACAGCATATATGCACACATAAAGGGGGCGCAGCGTGCGAGCGCCAGCGAGTACCAAGCCCACGTGTGCATATATGCTTGTGTTAACATGATGCTGGAAGTCAGGGTGAGCGAGCGCCAGCGAGCGAGGCCGTCACCGGCTCGGGCTCGCCTAGTTACGTCAGGCTACTTTGACTAGTCACCCGTCAGGGGTTAATAGTCTCCCAGGTTTATCCTTACTTGCTTGTCAGCGCTTACTTGTGTCCGTGTTAGTTAATTGCTATTCTTGCCTGCATGTATGCGCTGACACTTGTTCCTTCATTATATGTTGTTAACTGTGTGCGCTTACCTGCTTGGCCTGTTAGTTAATAGATTTAATCCTTGATGTTCTCATGACTTTAAGCGCTCATATCTTCTGTTGCTCCTTCTTCTGTCTGTATGCGCTTACGTCTCCTTCCTATACCAGGTCTCACCCCTCTTAGTTAATGGTCTTCATTCCTTCACCCTGTGTCAACTGTTCTTCTTCATGATTTGCTTATCTATATGTATGCGCTGACATGCTTGTCTACCTGCCTTGTATCCTTTTCTACCTTCATCTATTGGGACATGTCCTAGTTGAACTATGCTCTGTCTTAGGGCACTTTCAGGTTCCCCTGTTTGTGTCTGCCCGGCTGGACGTTATTTTGACCCGTGTAGAAACGGATATTAAGTTTTTGGGTTTCTAGTCTACCAGATAGTTGCTTTTATCTGGTCTGTCGAAGCCTTGTTCTGTGATGTTTGTCACTACATACGCTGTCACTCTGTATTTATGGAGGTATTTTTGATGATGTTTGACACACTCGTATACTTGTCATGACATTATCTGACTTACTTTGTTCATCTTGTCTGCATTACCGCGAAACAGTTGTGATTTATGTCTCACATGTCTGTTCTTACGCAGGAAGAAATAAATTCATGTTCTGTTTACCATTCTTGAAGCGGTTTTCACTCATTCCATATGAATTCAGTCCGCCTCGCTGCTAAAAGCATTTCACATATTCACAGCCTGTCTGAAATACCAGTATGCGTCTTCTGTGTGCTTTGTGTCGCAATACATTTAGAAGAACAGAGACAAAAGATGTTTTGAGAATACTTAGTACGAACAGCAATGACACACAAGTCATACTGTGCTCGACTTCTCGCTCATGCTGGATAGAATAACAGTACATCATTTTCATTCAGTTCATCTAACTGTCAACTAATCAAGAATACTGACCAGTTCATTATTCTTCCTGTCTGTCACCACTTCACCCTTTGGAGGTCCTAACCGCTATGAGGTCTGGAATCAACTTCAACTCACCTGATGGTTCTGCGTCGATTTCACGTCCTGGTGATACTGGTCGATTGACTGAGAACAAGAGTGGTTCTGGCTATGGTGACAGTATCCTTGATGACCTTTTTAGTGATGATGACAATAGTTCATCCGGCCGGTCTGACGTTTCTGCAAGAGGAAGTAACAACCTTTCAGGTAACTCGAATCAGTCAGTAGGTAATGACTACAACCCCTTGCTGGATGATGATGACGATGATGTCAACACGCCAGAGAAGACAGTAGGCAGTTATCGCTCCGCCTCCAACTCTTCAGGAACAGGTGCTCATAGTGCCTCTGTCAGCAGAACCCTGGCAACCACCAGTCAGGTTCTCGTGTGTCTCGTCATTCTGTACATCAGCCAGTCAAGTCAGACAGTGTTTCACGTGGAACCATGCAGCGTGAAAACATGCAGACAGAAGGTACTGCCTCAAAACGTGCCCCTCTCAGAAGACCAGATGCTCAGCATACCCATAGCGGACACGACTCTGTAAAGGGTAGTTCAGACAATAGACGACCTCTGCCTGAACACAATGAACCAAGCCGTTCCTCTGCTTCCTCTTATAACGCCCAGGCATCTTCTGAAACACCTCAAACAACACACAGAAGACGTATCGGCATTCCGTCTTCATCCCACTCACAAGACCATTCGGAAAGCACAAGAACTGGTAGTAGTGAACCTCAACAAGAGCCTCAAAACGTTCAAGGTAGTACTGGCAACAGTTCTGCAAGACAGTCACAAACAAGCAATGACTCGTTATCGAACTCAGTAGACAATCGCCCTGACTCACATAGTACACACTCTAGTGATTCATTAAACAATGCCATCAGAAACACAGAGAGCAGGTCAGACAGTAGTGACAGTACCTCCAACTCTCTTGGTAGACGACCTGTTGATTCATCTGCAAGGCACTCGGTAAGCCGTCCGTCAGAGTCAGAACCACATCGTTCAGGTGGTGGACAAGCATCTAACACACCTGTTTCTGACAGACATGTAGACAGTGTTTCACGTGAAACATCGAGTACAGACTCTACTGACAGTAAAGATGAATCAGGCTCGGACAACTCATCTTCGATTCAGTCAAGCACAACGAACACAGACTCTTCAAGTGGTCACTACTGGGTTGGCAGTAACGTACCAGGCAAGAAGAACACAGGCTACAGTGCTGATGAAAATGACTCCACAGGCATCGACGAGGACGGTTCTGAAAGCAACAAATCAAGTTCTGACCCCACTCCACGCAAACGAGGTAGAGGCAGACCACGCAACTTTCTGAACACCATCCTGCCTGAGAACAGAGGAAACGACTTCGCTGAGAGAAGATGGCAGGGTGCCAGACAGACCAAAGACTTCGCCCCACACGTTGGCTTTCCCGTCAGATCCAAGGAGGAGGAAGCAGAGTTGAGGCGCCGCCAGAGATCAGGTGAGACGATTCCTGGACGCAAGAAACGTGACCCGAATAAGAAGTACCACCGTAAGACAATCACCGAGAAAGACATCCTCGTCTTCGAGTTGGCAGCCATAACAGGTGCCTGCACGTACAACCCGGTAGCAGTCCTACTGGGGATGAAGCACGCCTCCAGTGCCCGCAAGAGGATACAGGGGCTTAAAGAGATGAAGATGCTCCGTACTGCTCATTCACTGAAGATCGACGGAGTGATGTTCGATCTCACGCGCCGAGCAGTCAACCAGATGTACAAGCACGGCTCAGGTGTGGACAAGGACTGCATCTCCTTGAAGAAGGACGTCACAGGTCTAAAATCACGTGAGACCTCCTATCATAACACACTCCTTGCCTACACTCTTGCCAAGGAGTGTGCCCTCCATGGTCTTCGCCGGGCGAGTCAGGGCTGATGCCTGGACTCGACGTCGTCTGGCCGACCTGGGAGCCCAGGATATCGTCCAGATCTCCGATCCTTCAGAGCCGCTGGAGACGTCTCTGCAGAGGGGCCCGGATCGTCTGCGCAAAGCGGTTCTGGATGCTGTGCGTCGGCGGGTGGAGCCGGCTGGTTGAACCCACACGGTTTAGCCTGGCTGCATGAGACTAGAGATACTTCATACAGGTACAGTCCCAGGGGGTCGGCAAAGTCGGTGGGT
>ERZ772955.1017-NODE-1017-length-19158-cov-4.541957_pt1 | contig 19158 bp, 15 predicted proteins | sample MGYA00511133_ERZ772955 | MGnify/ENA primary metagenome ERZ772955 (study PRJEB29015, sample SAMEA2737914) | human oral metagenome | biome: human oral; feature: human-associated habitat; material: dental | place: China | collected 2149 ... | reverse complement strand
TAAGCATCTGGCGTATCATAATCTTCTAAGAAGCGACTATCAAATCTCGAGAAAGACAACCAGTCTACATCAAAAGGTTTGATATTAGCTTCCCATGAAAGACCCAAACCAGAATAGTCAGGACTCTCCCAATTAACAGATGTATAGTTAAGCGAGAAGAAGTTGCCCAAGTTCCATGAATTAGACAAGAACTGATCAAGACTCTTGTCATAAAGCGTTGCCATCAGTTGAGCATTGGCAGCCTTGCCATCAGGACGATTAATGGTTACTGTCCATTCCTCCTGCTGACCAGGGATAAGTTTATTACGGAAAGTCTTCCATTTCACAATTAAGCTCTTATCTGGTAACAGACGCATAATCCTCTCTGAATGAGAATACATTATGCCATTCTTTACCCAAGCATAATTAAGAAGTATCTCATCACCATACTCTTCCTTATATACAAACTTGCGTGTCTGTATACTATTGCTTTGATTGAAAGAACCTGTTTCAATCACTTTATTACCTGAGAAGATAGAATAAACAACATACTGATTCTCATCACTTGAACCCACCTGCATATAGATAGGACCACCATCGCGAGGGAATTGGTTTCCACTCAGATAGAACCAGTCATGTGTCTCAATAACAGGACGCTTATCGTCTAAAGAGAAGACAATAAAGTTCATGTCTATTGTATCCGTTCCACAAATTGCATGTAGATGATAATCTCCAGAAGGCAAAGCCTTTATAGCAATCTCTTCATTAGCCTTCACAGTCGTGTAATTGCCATATACATACTTACTCTTATCCTTCTTCTGTGCAACTATCACATATTTCACAGTACCTTCAAGAGAATTTCCTGCAACATTATAGTAACCGAACTTTATAGTTTTAAGGCTATTGCGCAGATTCTTATAAGGGAGATTACAAGACAAGAACGTCTCTTTAGTGCCTATTGGTAACGACGTATAGCCCTCATGTGTCTCACCGGCAGCATCAGTCACCGACGCTTCCACTCTAAAACGATAGAATAGTGAGCGAAAGTTTTTATTACCAGCTTCTATTTCCTTATTGACCTTGTCAGACAATACAAAAGGTACAGTAACAACGAACTCACCCTTATCATCTGTCATAACGTCCTGTTCGTTCACGCTTGCACCACCTTCATAGAAGCTACACCAATAGCTTGTATTACGCGTGACAACGTAATGCACCTTTGCACCTTGTACTGGTACACCAGCAAAACTCTTAGCATGTCCAATCAATTTGATAGAGTCACCGATAGCATACTTGTCCTTATATTCGTCAAAACTTACGTAAAACGTTGGGCGCTTATACTCATCTACCGAGAATGACTCATACCCTTTTGTACCATAATCTGCATTGATAGAGAATTGTCCAGTCAGTCCACTTGTAGGGAGCTCAAAGTCGGCTGCAGCAGTACCGAAGCTGTCTGTAGTCACTGACTTACGTCCAATCTCCTTATAATTAGCGTCACGTAAGATCATATCAAAGGTTAGTCCACCTGCAGCCTTCGTCTTATACCCTTGCTTGGTATTCTGATAGGCAATAACAGAAGCGTGCACTGTCTGTCCAGGACGATAGATACTCCTATCCGTGAAGACCTCAGTTACCAAGTTGTCATAGTTTATCCCGCTGTAATCATACGAACTTTCCAGTCTTACTTCTCTAAAGGCTTTGTCCTTACTCGTAGCGACATAGATCTTTGGGGCATTACTTTCCGTCTCAAACACAACCTCCCCTTTCTTATTCGTTACCTGCTTCTTGACAACAGAGGGCTTTCCATAATATTCTGAATAGGTAGCTCTAACCTTTACATCGGCTACTGGTTGCCCATCCACAACATTGACTACAACATACCGTGATAGTCCCTTCGGCTGCTGTTCAGACATAACATAGAGGTCACTAACATAGTAGAAAGCATACTCTGGTAGGATATCCTTATTAGAACTCTCTATCTTAATAAGGTAGACACCCAATGGTAATGTAGGCATTAAGAAGGAGTCCTTCACCTCTTCATAGTCCTTATGACCAGTGTAAGTACGGCTGATTGTCTGCTTTGTTGCGGGCAACAGACTTGCCTTCAACTTAGGCCAATCCTTCTCAACATTGACACGAAGGAGGTGATCTCCAGCCAGACTCGTACGTGTAACAGTTACGGTAACATTCGACAAATTGCGTGTATTCAGTCTAACCCAGTTATTCTTCTCCGACGAACTAACATTAGACTTATCAAAATGAACGTAGAACTTCGGTTCTGTCAGTGACATACGGATATTACGTAAACGCACTATTCGCTTCCATGATGCCCATCGAACGAGGGCATCATCAATATAAGCTATCTTCTTCTCAACGGGTGTGTTCTTGCCCATACATAGATAACGTTGTATTGCAACTTCTCCACTTATCGGTAAGTCGCTATACTCTAAAATGAGTGAGTCGAGCTTTGAAATACTCTCTTTCTCCTCCTTTATTCCCATCATTGCCGTGTAGCAAGCTGCTTCACGGTTTCCAACGCTTTTATAATAGCTATGCAGTTTGTCGTAGTTACCCACTTGCATACCAATAACATGCAACAGGTCACCCTTGAAGATATCATCGTTATTACCTATCTCTATTAAAGGCTCAAAGTCGGCTGCTTTCTGACTTGCCAGTAGAGAAGGGTTTGCCAGAGCTTTCTTGAAGTAATCGTCAGTGTTTCCATCATCAGCATTCCGACCTATCACACCCAAGATACAGTTGTAGACAGCCGACAAGACTTCATCCTTCCCTTCTACCATCTTTGCCTTTGCCTTCAATCGCTTTAACTCCACCTCAGCAGAGTCTGGTACAATCTCTGTCTGTAACCTTGAAGCTAACAGACTTGCAGCCAAGATTTGCCCATAGGCTTTCTCTTTCTGTGCTTTCTGTTCAATCTTCTTTAACAAGCTGATTTGTGTCTTTGGTAAGTCTTTTTGCTCAGCTTGATTTACTTGTTGCCATAAGGCGTCGAAGCTCTGTGCTGTTACTGTAATTGGCAACAACAGAAATATAATTGATAAAATGACAAGTGACTTTTTCATACTCTCTTTCTTTTATTAATTGCAAAGATAATGCTTTTCAAGTAAAAAACGAAAGATGAGCTATGTATATTGTATAGGATTAATTCTACTATCGCACAATATAATTAAACTTATCAAAGTTTGTAAAGCCCATCTCTTCCAACTGTTGCTGGCTCTGCTGGCGGTCTTCATCTGTGTTATATTCAGGTATCAAGGGTAGACGGATGATTATCTTATCAGCATATCCATTCGCTGCTAACCATTGAAGATTACTGATTACCTGCTTATTCTCTTTACATCCATATGCTTTGTAGATATCAGGGTTCATATCCTTAATATCTACATACCACATCTGCACCAACGAGGCAATAGCTTTGACATTCTCAAGCGGCACGTTGAGCGATGTCTCTATTGTCAACTTCCATTCGGGATTCATTATCTCAGCAAAGGCTTTAATGAAGTCTGAACGTAAAAGGGGTTCACCACCGCCAAAGCAGATACCGCCACCCGTTGCCACAAAGTAAAGGTCGTCTATCTCCACCTCACTATACAACTCACCGGGTGTCAGCCTGCACCATACACCATCAGCCTTCAAGCACTGCGGATTTAAGCAGTACTGGCAATGAAGCGGACAACCATGAAAGGCAACCAATGTTGTTACGCCTTCCCCATCAGTAGTGAGCCTGTGCCGATTAATGGCAATAAACGGTGCTGTTACTTCTGATTGCATTTCTCTTTATGTGATTGCGGTGCCGTGCTGTCGGATAATTCTTTCTCTAAATAGGCTCTATCTATCTCCCCTACTACGTCAAGAGAAGGTTCTAAACGGACAACCATATCATCAGGATTACGAATAGACTTCACTGCTATCACCTTATCCTCAAATCCATAAGATGAAAACACGAGGGAGTCATTACGATTAACCTGCAATACAAATCTTCCATCTTCGCCCAAAGACAGTCTCTTCTTACCTCCTAATAGCATAACATTAACTTCCGGAGCAGCCTTACCAGTAGAAGAATCGAGCACTCGTCCAATAATAACAATAGCATTCTTCAAATCTGCAGTGAGTACTTTTGGTATCACTACTTTCTCGCCCCTAACTGGCATATCAGTAGAATCCTGAGCTTTATTCTCAACGTTGCAAGCTTTGGGAGTGTTCTGACATGATGTAAGCGGAACCGTAGCAACACAAAGACCAGCAGCCAAACCAGCCACTTTCATACCCCATCCATTGCGTTTCCGTTCTCGTAACTGCGTCTCTAAATAGCGTATCTCCGTCTCACAAGCAGGGCAAGTACCCGCACACTCCCCTTCGTAATGACACTCCTTAGGCTGATAACTGATTCCATTCGCATCCGCTATCTGTTGCCGAATATCCTTTAGTAGCTTACAAGTACTTTTTCCTTTTGTCATAATACTAATCTTTACTTACACTTCTTTTTATTCTTCTCCTTATGCGACTTCGGCCTGTAAGTCCTACGACCATACACATCATCATAGTTTGGTGAAACAGATCCAATTCCTCCTACTATCACCGACACATCATAGGCTTCCAGTACAATAACATTATTATCAGAACGCAAAAGAGAACTTACACTAACCGTTTTCTGCTTGTAACCAATGAATGAGACAACCAATGACGTGTCTGGTGGTAACTTCAAAGCAAACAAACCATCTATATTTGTTGCCACACCCTTGGTTGTTCCCTCTATTAAGATAAAAGCACCTATCAATGGTTCCTTATCATCACTACCTATTACCATTCCACGTACAACCACAGGTGATACACAACCATCAGAAAGGTCTACTACCTTTACATCGCCTTTCTTAGCTGTATGTATAGGACGATTAGCCGTACTATCAGGCTTAACAGCTTGCGCAGCAGCTGTCATCGGCATTACCGTAGCGCAGATACCAGCAGCGATACCAGCCACCTTCATACCGAAGCCATTACCCTTACGTGCCTTTAACTCACGTTCAAGATAACGTATCTCCTCCTCACAAGCAGGACAAGTACCTGCACAATCCCCCTTGTGATGACACTCCTTAGGCTGATAGCTGATACCATTCGCATCCGCTATCTGCTGCCGAATATCCTTTAATAGCTTACAAGTACTCTTTCCCTTCACCATAACCTTAATCTTTACTTACATTTCTTCGTCTTCTCCTTATGTGACTTCACCTTATAAGTCCTACGACCATATACATCATCGTTATATACTGTCTTCACAACTGTAACAAGTTCTCCATTTAACAGCCTCCCATCGCCTTTAAGAATAATAACATTATTCTCTGAACGCAAAAGAGAACTTACATAAACCTTTTGCTTCTCGTATCCTATTAAAGAAATAACCAACGAAGTGTCTGGTGGTAACTTCAAAGCAAACTGTCCATCTACGTTTGTTGCAACGCCCTTGTTTGTTCCGTCTATTACAACAGAAGCACCTATCACTGGTTCTTTATCTTCTGCGTCTATGACCATTCCACGTACAACCACAGGTGATGCACAACCATCAGAAAGGTCTACTACCTTTACATCGCCTTTCTTGGCTGTATGTACAGGACGATTAGCCGTACTATCAGACTTAACAGCTTGCGCAGCAACAGTCATCGGCATTACCGTAGCACAGATACCAGCAGCAATACCAGCCACCTTCATACCGAAGCCATTACCCTTACGTGCCTTTAACTCACGTTCAAGATAACGTATCTCCTCCTCACAAGCAGGGCAAGTACCTGCACAATCCCCCTTGTGCTGACACTCCTTAGGTTGATAGCTGATACCATTCGCATCCGCTATCTGCTGCCGAATATCCTTTAGTAGCTTACAAGTACTCTTCCCTTTTGCCATAACTTTATTTCTTATTACACTTCTTTTCCTTATGCGACTTTGGTCCTTTCTTCGTCTTATGCTTCCCGAAAATTTTATCGCATCCACCCAAGACTACAATTTCATTCATCATCGCCGAGTCCTCAGTGATATAAATATCATTATTCTTTTTATCTAAGAGTTCTTTAACTGTCACACTCATTTTATAATAACCAACACCTCTCACCTCCAGTGTATCAGTTGGCAGAGCTTTCACAGCATAGCCGCCCTCAATATCGGTGACATCTCCTTTTTTTGTGTCCTGCGACTCAACAACGGCTCCAATAATAGGCTCCTTTGTCTTTGTATCGAACACCTTCCCACGTAATAGCACAGCATCAGGGTGACCATTGGTCAGGTCTTCTGCTCTTATAGAATCATTCTTTATCGTCTTAGCCGTCAAGTCAGAGCTTGTATTACTCTCTGTTTGTACCATAGCAGCCATTGGCAATACTGTCACACAGACACCAGCTGCGATCCCTGCCACTTTCAAACCTAAACCACTATGCTGCTTATTCTTCAGTTGTTCTTCAAGATAACGGATTTCCTTCTCACAGCCAGGGCACGTTCCTGTACATTCACCCTTATGGTGACACTCTTCAGGATGATAGCTTATTCCATTCTCATTTGCTATTTTCTGACGGACATCCTTCAAGACCTTACAAATAGTTCTTCCCTTGTCCATAAATTATTATTTAAGCGTTAGTAAATAAAAGATTTTCCTACAAAAATATAAAAAAAAGAAGACAAACAAAAACAAACTGACATTTTTGTTATTACATAACAATAAATTTAATCGTTCACTATAAAATACACATGAAAAGTATTAGCTTATCAACAGATGACAAACTGTTTACACCGCTTACTTAAAAACACACCTTATATGTCTACTATTTGTATCTTGCCTCAAATAAGATGATACTTATAAAGTCCCCCTATCCTGTTCAAACCTCGTGCGGAGGCTCCGCACATGTGGTGCGAAGGCTTAGCACCATTCGTGCTGAGGGCATATTACCTTATAATATATCACTGAGATACAAGCAATTTATCTTCCAACGACTGATTAGAGGTTAAACTCTGATAACTTGGTGATACAATTATCCCCTCTGCAAAACCTTTCATACGGTCGATGCCGTTGGTTCAGAGAGGGGATAGTATCTTTCTTTTAAATTCGTCAAGCTATGTTCATTAACTCTCCACAACAGTAAATTTGGAGAAATCTGTCATACGAAGCAGTTCCTCATAAGAGGTCTTAGGGTTCTTCTTCATATAGTTGTCTACAGCTTCCTCATAGCGACTGTGGTAGGTTCGCTTTGTCATTATCTGATTAACAATCCATTGTATCTTTCCAATCTGCAAGTCACGCTCTAACTGCGGACGTGATTCAAAATGCTGTAAAGGATAGATACTCATCAAATAGAATGTCATACAATCTGGAAGAATGTATTCACGTGACATCTGTTTACGCTGTGTTGGCGAATAAAACTTCGCATACAAAGGGTAATTAGGACCGAGATACTTGTCGAGCGAGATACCGATAGTACCATTACCCACCACAACACTTTGGTCTAAAGCCGAGATCTGCGCATAGACTCTTGGAATTGTAATGTTCGGCAAAGCCTGCTTCAGATGTCTGAAAGCTGTACTAAATTGATGATCAAGGTCTTCTGTATTCGCAAACTCCGACTCTACAGCAGCAATGACAGACTGTAAGGTTGTGTCTTGATAAAACTTCAAGAACTTTGTATTGATGTCTGGATCGGTTATCTCACCAATCTTTACGACATCCTCTATCAGTGTACGGGTCTCTATCGGATACTCTGTATTCATCTGCTGAAGTGCAGAGAAATCACCTGTTGTCAGGTAACGATATTCCAAACGGTCATAGCGATCTATCTCTAATAACATCGAATTATCATTCGAGCCAGCAGATGAAAGTTTGAACTGACAGCCTACGCAGACAAACAGAACAACTAATAATATGCAATAGAGATGTCTCACAGGTTACTTTTCTGGTTAGTTTTTACAATATTTGAATATTAACTACAAAATTACTAAAATACATTTTAAAACGCAAGTATTTTGCTAAAAATATTAAAATAATATGCAAACATATCCTATTTTCATTCAGATAAACTACTAAACAACTTACGACCTTTCACATAGTATTGCCAAAGAAGGGAATATTTCTTACGTCCATCATTCGTACAAGAGGGGAGATTTTCTCGATGTTTTACTACCCCATCAAGACGAATTGGTAGTCGCTCAAACTCATGTCTCCACTGTTTAAAGGCATGACGAGCTGAGAGGATTGCCTTAAATTCACCCCAATTATGATTCAGAATCAGCGTTTGAAATGCAGCCAAATAGTCTAAGAACCATCTTATGCACATGACATGCTTCAATTCATCTTCTGGTAAGTTCTTCCATAACATGGTCAAGTTATTACGGAAGTTCAGGAAGGTTTTACGTGGGTTTGACTTAGGCAATGTGCCGCCTCCAACGTGATAAACATAGCTTTCAGGGAAACAGAAGATACGCTTACCCATCTGATGCAGACGCCAACAGAGGTCTATTTCCTCATTATGAGCAAAGAATCTGCCGTCCAATCCACTTGCTGCCCAATAGTCTTTGGCACGTATCATCAAGCAAGCTCCTGTTGCCCAGAGGACCTCTTCACTATTATCATACTGCCCATTATCATCCTCTACGGTGCCAAAGATGCGTCCACGACAGAACGGATAGCCATAACGATCAATGAAACCTCCCGATGCACCGGCATACTCAAAAGCGTCACGATTAGCAACAGAGAGCAATTTTGGCTGACAAGCTGCTATATCCTCATGGGCATCCATCTCCTCGATGAGGGGCGTAAGCCAGTGATGCGTCACCTCGACATCACTGTTTAACAACACATAATACTCGCTCTCTACTTGCTTTAGCGCACGATTATACCCCTCTGCAAAACCATAGTTCTCAGCTAATTCTATCACTCGAACATGTGGATAGGTTGTTTTCAGCCATGCGACAGAGTCATCTGTTGAAGCATTGTCGGCTATGATAACCTCTGCCTCATCACGTGAATAATTCAGCACGGAAGGGAGATATTGCTCCATCATGCTTCGTCCATTCCAGTTCAATATGACTATCGCTACTTTCATAAGAGTTCTGCCTTTAATGAACTTTGATCGAAATTAAACTCTCCCAATCGTACTCGAAGAATCTGGTTGTCATATTCTTCCTTTGCCTGATCGGGCGATAGTTCTACACGAATATAGTTATCTGTAAAGCCATGCATAGCCTTTCCTCGTGCCGCCTTCTCAAAGAGGACGTCTGCTTCTTGCCCTATATGCGCTGCATAGAAGGCACGTGTCTTCTCATCAGAGAGTTTCAAAAGCTTATGTGCACGGTGCTTCTTCTCACGGTCATCTACCACATAAGGGATTGACAATGCCGCTGTTCCTGGACGTTCCGAATAAGGGAAGACATGGAGTTGGGTGACTGGAAGGGAGTCAAGGAAGTTATAACAATCCTCAAAATACTCTGGACGCTCGCCACGAGAACCTACCATCACATCCACACCGATAAATGCATCGGGCATCTTTTCCTTAATAAGTTTTATCTTACGAGCAAAGAGTGCCGTGTCATAACGACGGTGCATCAATTCCAACACCTCGTCAGAACCACTCTGAAGTGGGATGTGGAAATGTGGCATAAACGCTCGTGACTCTGCACAATACGCTATCAACTCATCATCTATCAAGTCGGGTTCCAGCGAACTAATACGGAAACGCTGTATTCCCTCTACCTTATCTAATGCTTTTACGAGGTCTAAGAAACTCTCACCTGTGGTCTTACCGAAGTCACCTATATTAACTCCCGTCAACACAATCTCCTTTCCACCCTCTCTTGCAGCCTCTTCTGCCTGCGCAACAAGCGACTGAATAGTTGGGTTACGTGAGAATCCACGAGCAAAAGGAATCGTACAATAAGTGCAGAAGTAATTACATCCGTCTTGCACCTTTAGGAAGTAGCGTGTACGATTACCACGTGAGCAACTTGCTTGGAAACTTTTAATATCCTTCGTCTTAACAGAGTGATACTCTCCCTCTGACGCCTCTTCTTTAGCTGTATCAACCTTGTTCCAAGCATCACTAAGATACTGTACGAGGTCGGCTTTCTCATTACTACCCAACACAAGGTCAACACCTTCTATCTTCGCTACCGTCGCACTCTCAAGCTGAGCATAGCAACCTGTCACGATTACGAAAGCACCTGGGTTCTGGCGCACCATACGATGGATGATCTGACGGCACTTATGGTCAGCAACCTCAGTAACCGAACAGGTATTAATCAGACATATGTCTGCCTGCTCAGTCTTCTTCGCTTCACGCACGCCCATATTATATAAGGTACGCGCGAAGGTACTTGTCTCTGAGAAGTTGAGCTTACAACCCAACGTATAGAACTTGGCTGTCTTGCCTTGAAATGCTGCTGTATCTATCATATAACTTGCAAAGTTACAGTAAAATGAAGACAAAACCAAAGAAATAACCCCGTTTACACATCAGAAAAAACAAGAAAAAGACTGAAAATAAGATTTTACACGCTAAAACAAGGCTTTAAAGCCGCTAAAAAGAAAGGGTTTTTAAATTGTGTAGGCACACATTAAAACCTTTAACATTTATTTAATATTCATATCGTATTGACTATCAACAGATTACGAATTTGTTACAAAAGAAGAACAAAAAAAGTTCTAAAAATATTATTGCCGTATAAAAAAAATACTTACCTTTGCATCGTTTTAACAAACAAATGATTGTTTTACAGATTTAAAAAGCAAAGAAAATGAAGAAATTAGTTTTAATGTTCGTAGCTATCGCAGCTATCTCTTTCGCATCTTGTGGTGGTAACTCTAAGCCAGCTCAGAACGCTGACTCTACAGCAGATTCAACTGTTGATTCACTCAACTCTGACTCAGCTGCTGCTGACACTGTTGCTGCTGATTCAGTAGCTGCTGACTCTGTTAAGTAATCAGAGAACGAACAGAAAAAGAGAGAAATTGGCCGCAGGACATTGTCCTGCGGTTTTTTCGTTTATAGACATGAGGTAATCAGAACCATGATTAGCTTTAATTCAGAATTCAAAATTCAGAATTCATAATTATGATTAGTTTTAATTCAGAATTCAAAATTCAGAATTCAAAATTATAATTACCACTATTGCTGCAGACAAGATGACTAAACTACTTTGAGACAAAGTAAGATTAAGACAGGGTAACAGAAAAACAAAGACAGGATAAAATAAAGACAGAGTACCAGAAGAACGTTTCTTTGGTTGACAAGGTAACGAGTTGACAAGGTAGCGAGTTTAATTGTAGACAGGATAAAAATAAAGACAGAGTAACAGAGAAACAAAAGAAGGGGGAATAGATAGACAAAGTAACAGATGAACAAAGACTGAATTGTCTGAAGACAGGGTAACAGAAGAACTTTTCTGTTTTTACACTTTCACCTTATTCTCTTCTCTATAGCTTTTGCAAGAAGAATGAATTTTGTAAAGAAAAATCTAATCTTAAAAACAAAAAGAGCGTAGATTAGCTTGTTATTAACGCCCTTTTAGCTTGCAAAAGATGCCCTTTTGAAGTCTAAGTAACGCCCTTTTGAAGTCTTACTAAGCACCTTTTAAAACGCAACTCTGCAAGTATCTGATTCTATGCAACTTACAAAGGCTGTCTTATAGCTCGTTTTTTCGCCTTTTAAAGCCCAAAAGCACCTTTGTATTGTAAATAAAATTCAAACTTATTCTCGTATTTTTAGCTTTGAAAAATAGGACTCAAAATATCTTTCTTATTTATAGGTTGTTTCCTGATAAGCACGAGGTGTCAAGCCCGTTTCGCGTTTAAAAAACTTAGAGAAAGCAGAAGCACTGGGGAAATTCATACAATTGGCAATCTCATAAGCCATCATTCCATTGGTTTTCAGCAGTAGCTTTGCCTCTTGTATGGTGGCTCGGTTTATCCAATACATCACACTCTGACCACTTGCCTTCTTTATCGTCGCAGAAAGATGATGCGGTGTTACATGCAGTTGAGAGGCATAATAAGGAATTGAGCGTTCCTGCATACAATGCTGTTTTATCAGCCGTTTGAATTGAAGGAACAGTTCCTGAGTACGTGTAGAACCTTCATTCTGAACCTTTTCTGACAAGAGCTCGTTTAGTTCTTGTACATCAGCAACAATCGTTTTAGACAAATATTGTACGGTCTTTCGACGATAAGGAGAAAGGTGTACAACATCCCATAAAAGATAGTACATCCTCAGTAATCTGTCAAATTCTGCAGGGGAAGTTTTGTATACCACCTCATCAGACATCTCAACACTATCCCTAAACACAACAGCCATCACACGAGCATCGTCAGAAATTTTATTAACTTCAACGATTGTGTCGGCAGGACTCAACATAACATTTCCTTTCTCAATGTGATAATCCTGTAGGTTGATACAGACCTCTGCACTACCTTCCAACAAAAGAATGAAACGCGGCTCTACCATCTGGTAGATTTCTTCTTTACTAAAAACAGGAATCCGCTGTACACTTCCATTAAGGATAAGAACCAAATCGTCGTTGACAAAGAACTTATCTTGATGGCTAAGAACTTCATTTAAATTCAGATTATCTACCGAAAGATGGTTTATAACTTTCGTAGTGCTCATAAAATGTCCTTTTTGTATGATTTAATTGCAAATTTACTATTATTATACTGATATGAAGAATAATTTTAATACTAATCGTACAAAAAGACAATTTTATCTAAATTTTGGATAATCAGATAACGAGAAAGATAAGATAAATTTGCATCGTCCTGATAGAAAAGGAATTAAACCACAGTAAATAAGCATAAAAATAAAGATATGAATATGAAAAAGATTATGATAAGTCTTGCCTTAATAATGCTATCTTCCGTTAGTCGAGCACAAACATTGGAAGAGTGTCAGCAGGCAGCAGAAAAGAATTATCCCCTCATCAAGCAGTATGGATTAATTGCTAAGACTACGCAACTTACGGTTAAGAACATTCAGAAAGGGTGGCTTCCACAAGTTACGGCTTCAACTCAAGCAACCTATCAAAGTGCTGTTACGGCTTGGCCAGAGAGTATGCAGAGTATGTATCAGCAGATGGGACTCAATATGAAAGGGCTAAGTAAGGATCAGTACAAGATTGGTATCGACCTTCAGCAGACTATCTATGACGGAGGTGCTATTAGCAGTCAGCGTAACCTTGCACAGCAAGAGGGGAAAGTACAGGAGGCGCAGACGGAGACAAATCTATATCAAGTGCGTCGACGTGTCAATGAAATGTATTTCTCATTGCTGTTGCTGAACGAACAAATCCAACTTAACGAGGATGTAAAAACACTGCTACTGTCAAGTGAGAAAAAACTTTCTGCCATGGTAAAAGGCGGTACGGCTGCTACAAGCGACCTCGACAATGTGCGAGCAGAACGACTCAGTGTTGAGCAACAGAACGAGAATCTAAAGCAGCAAAAGCAAATGTTACAGCATATGTTAAGCGTCTTCTGTGGACTCGAGGTGAACAATACACAGAAACCAGCACCTGTCCAGATAGCTTCGTCAGTAAATAATCGCCCTGAGATGCGCCTATACAATAGTCAATTAGAACTTACAGAAGCAAAGGAGAAAGCCTTAGACACACAATTGCGACCCAAGTTAGGACTTTTTGCACAAGGCTTTTACGGCTATCCGGGACTGAATATGTTTGAGGATATGATGAACCGCAAGTGGAGTCTTAATGGTATCGTCGGCATCAAATTGTCATGGAATGTAAGTGCTTTCTACACACACAAGAACGACAAAGCAAGGCTAAGCGCACAACGGGAAATGATAGAGAATGCGCGAGAAGTATTCCTTTTCAATAATAAGATGGAGGAGATACAACAAAAAGAGAATATTAATCGCTATCAAACAATGATGAAAAGCGACGATGAAATCATCGTATTGCGTACGAATGTACGTAAGGCAGCAGAATCAAAACTTGCTCACGGAATCATAGATGTCATTAGCTTGCTACGAGAGATAAACAATGAGAATGCAGCTAAGACACAACAAAGCATCCACGAGATTGATATGCTCAAGGAGATGTATAACTTGAAATATACAAACAACGAATAAAAAAAACAAACAAAGGATATGAAAAAGATCGTTTTATTAACAAGTCTTGCCATTATCATGGCATCTTGCGGAAAAGATAAGAAGGATTACGATGCTACAGGAACATTCGAAGCAACTGAAGTAACGGTATCAGCGGAGTCTACTGGTCAACTGATAAGCTTCAATATTGCTGAAGGACAACTGCTTAACAACGGACTAACAGTTGGCCAGATTGACTCCCGCCAACTCACATTGAAGCGTGAACAATTGGCTACAAGCAACGAACAACTAACTGCAACACATAGTCAGCTCGAAGCTAACAAGCGTCAGTTGCAAGCGAATAGACAAGCAACAGCAAGCAGACAGTTAGACCTTGAGAAGCAGGTGGCATCTATTCGCCAACAAATTGCTAATCAGCAACGTGAGCGTGAACGCTTTTCTGAACTCTTAAAAGACGGTGCTGTGCCACGTAAACAGGTTGATGACATTGATTATCAGATACAAATACTACAGAAACAACTCGTAGCTACGCAGGAACAGATTGCCAGTCAGAATGCATCTTTAGCCGAACAGAATAAGGGTTTGGCTGCTCAAATGGACGGAATCAGCTCACAGCAAACAGGAGTAAGCGCACAGCAGGCGGGAGTTCGCAATCAGCAAGCCCAGATTGACGACCAAATTGCTCACACCTTTGTGAAGAGTCCGCTCACAGGAACAGTCTTAGAGAAGTATGTTGAACAAGGTGAATTTGTCTCTGTAGGCAAGCCTTTGTTCAAAATAGCAGACACCAAGCGTATGTACTTACGCGCATATATCACCTCTGAACAGCTGAAAAACGTCAAGTTAGGACAGAAAGTAAAGGTGATGGCAGACTATGGTGGGGGTGAGAAAAAGCAATATGATGGTGTCGTTACATGGATTTCAAGTCGCTCAGAATTCACTCCAAAGAGTATTGTCACTGATGATGAACGTGCCGACTTGGTCTATGCTATCAAGATACAGTTCCAAAACGATGGTTATGCAAAAATTGGAATGTATGGCGAAGTGAAGTTTTAAAGCAAGAAATAAACGATGACTGCAATAGAAGTAAACAACATATCAAAGCACTACGGAAAGGTTCAGGCACTGAAAGAGGTGAGCTTCTCTGTGAAAAAAGGTGAGGTCTTTGGACTCATCGGACCTGACGGAGCTGGCAAGACTTCTATGTTTCGCATCCTTTGTTCGCTGCTTTTGCCTAAGACAGGAACCGCTACAGTAGACGGATTTGACGTGGTCAGCCAGATGAAAGAGGTACGTAAGCGAGTCGGTTATATGCCAGGAAGATTCTCACTCTATGAAGATTTGACGATAGAAGAGAACCTTCACTTCTTTGCCACACTCTTCAATACAACGGTAGAAGAGAACTATGAAGCCATAAAACCTATCTATTCGCAGATCGAACGATTTAAGGATAGAAAGGCAGGAGCACTCTCTGGGGGTATGAAACAGAAGTTAGCACTCTGCTGTGCATTGGTCCATCAGCCAAGTGTTCTCTTCCTTGACGAGCCGACAACAGGTGTTGATCCAGTCAGCCGAAAGGAGTTTTGGGAGATTCTCAGCCAACTGAAGGAGCGCGATATAACCATCGTTGCCTCCACACCTTACCTTGATGAAGTGAAAAGTTGCGAACGCGTAGCTTTCCTTTCAGAAGGAGTTGTGCAAGGAATAGGCACTGCAGACGATATTCTTACTGAGTTTAAAGACATCTTTAACCCACCAACTATCGAACGAACAACGAACGATAAGGCAATTAACGCTACAAACAAAGAAGCTGAAAATGTCATTGAAGTAGAACATCTTGTCAAAGCCTTCGGTTCTTTCCATGCTGTAGACGACATCTCCTTTACGGTGAAGAAGGGTGAAATCTTCGGTTTCCTCGGTGCTAATGGAGCCGGAAAGACCACCGCTATGCACATGCTTACGGGCCTCAACCAGCCTACTAACGGCACAGGAAGGGTTGTTGGCTTTGATATCCGTACCGAATATGAGCAGATCAAACGACATATCGGCTACATGAGTCAGAAGTTCTCGCTATATGATGACCTCACCATTGCCGAGAATATCAGCCTTTTTGCTGGTATCTACGGTATGAAAGACGACGAAATACGCCGTAAGACGGATGCGTTATTAGAGCGTCTAAACTTCTCAGAACACCGCAATACGTTGGTAGCAAGTCTGCCTTTAGGATGGAAACAAAAGCTTGCTTTCTCTGTAAGTATCTTCCATAATCCTGGTGTTGTGTTCCTTGATGAACCTACAGGAGGCGTCGATCCCGCCACACGTCGTCAGTTTTGGGAACTTATCTATGATGCTGCAAGGCAAGGGATAACGGTATTTGTGACCACACACTATATGGACGAAGCCGAGTATTGCGACCGTATTTCCATCATGGTAGACGGTAAAATAAAGGCTTTGGGTACGCCCGACGAACTAAAACAAGAGTTCAATCAACCCGACATGGACCACGTCTTCACCTATCTTGCACGTCAGGCAACTCGCAGTTCGGATTAAGCACACACATTCAATATAAATAAGTAATTATAAATGAAGCAGTTTTTTTCATTTATTCTCAAGGAAACTAAGCATATTATCCGCGATAAACGCACGATGCTAATGCTCTTCGGTATGCCTATCGTAATGATGCTTCTGTTTGGTTTTGCTATCACCAATGATGTGCGAAACGTACGTGTTGTCATCGTGATGAGCAATGCTGACAATGCTACTCAGCAGGTTGCAGATCGTTTGGCAGCATCTGAATACTTCACACTAACAAGGGTTGTGGCAAATCCTACCGAAGCCGAGAAAGCTATCCGTGACCAAAAAGCCGACATGGCAATCGTCTTTTCACAAGATTTTGCAAGCAGAAAGTCTGGTTATCAGCTTATTGTCGATGCCACAGACCCCAACATGGCACAACAGTGGACCACCTATGCCAATGCCGTTATCAATAATACAGAGGCAAAGGCTGTGAACACAAAGCTACTATATAACCCTCAGATGAAGTCTACTTACAACTTCGTTCCAGCCATTATGGGTACGTTGCTGATGCTTGTATGTGCTATGATGACGTCCATCTCCATAGTCCGTGAGAAGGAGAAAGGGACCATGGAGGTGCTACTTGTATCACCTACAAAGCCCTTAATGATTATTGTTGCGAAGTTAGTACCCTATCTTGTGCTTGCCTTCACCATCCTTTCAATCATCTTACTCATGTCATCCTACGTATTAGGCGTACCTATAAAGGGTTCCTTATTCTGGATATATGTGGTTTCAACTATCTATATCCTATTAGCGCTATCATTAGGAATCCTTGTGTCAACAATAGCCGAGACACAACTCGTTGCCCTCCTCATATCAGCGATGTTATTAATGATGCCTGTCATTATGCTCTCTGGAATGATGTTCCCAATAGAGTCAATGCCGAAGATATTACAATACATCTCAGCCATTGTCCCTACTCGTTATTACATCAGTGCGATGCGTAAACTGATGATTATGGGTATCGGAATTGAAGAAATTTACTTTGAAGTGTCCATACTAATAAGTATGCTCATAGCCTTGATGTCGCTTGCACTGGCAAAGTTTAACAAACGATTAGAATAGAAAACTATGATACTAAAATATCTTTTAAGAAAGGAATTCACCCAGATACGTCGTAACTCCTTTCTGCCAAGACTTATCATTACCTTCCCAATAATAATTATGTGCGTTATGCCGTGGGTAATGAATATGGAGGTTAAGAACATTGTTGTGGATGTTGTCGACAGCGACCGATCTACCCTCTCCCAACAATTGGTACACGAGATAGAAGCAAACAAATACTTCATCTTCCATGGGCAGCAGCCTACCTACGCACAAGCACTCAAGAATATAGAACATTCTGAGGCGGACGTTGTGGTTGTTATCCCCCAAAACTACAGCCGTGACTTAAACTCAGGACGTGTTCCGCAGGTTCTGATTGCGGCTAATGCTGTCAATGGAACAAAGGGAGCGTTGGGTTCGGGATACCTTTCTCAGATTGTTTCTGCAAATGTCTTGCCCTCTACAACAGCCATAAAGTCAAAGATTGACACGCTTTATCTCTACAACAAACATCTTAACTTCAAGGTTTTTATGATTCCTGCACTGTTGGCTATGGTGATGATGATGATAACTGGTTACCTACCAACACTTAACATCGTCAGCGAAAAAGAGAAGGGAACAATTGAACAGATAAACGTGACACCTGTGAGCAAATGGGCTTTCATACTTTCGAAGTTGATTCCTTATTGGATGATAGCTTTCTTCATCGTGACGGTTTGTCTGTTGTTGTCTTGGCTTCTCTACGACATCACCCCAGTGGGGAATATAGCCCTCATCTATCTTCTTTCGATGTTGCTTGCACTATTCTTCTCATCCTTTGGACTAATTATTTCTAATTACTCCGATACCATGCAGCAGGCAATCTTCGTAATGTGGTTCTTCATGGTCATACTCCTGTTACTCTCAGGACTATTCACCCCGACACGTTCGATGCCACCTTTTGCTTATCTTTCCACTTATATCAACCCTGTGAGCTACTTCATTGAGGCGATGCGTACCGTATTCATCCGTGGTGGAAACATCAGTAGCATAGCTCATCAGCTGCTTGCCCTCTCGGGAATAGGTCTCTTTATGGGAACTTGGGCGGTAGTGAGTTATAAGAAGAACAAAAGATAGAGTAACGTTTGTTTAGTTGACAAGTTAACGAGTAGACGAGTTAACGAGTTAATTGTAGACAGGGTAAGTTGAAGACAAACTAACGTTTATTTAGTTGACAAGTTAACGAGTTGCTTGTAGACAGAGTAAATGGAAGACAAAGTAACAGGAGAACGATTATTTGGTAGACAAGTTAACGAGTTGCTTGTAAGCTGGAGAAAAGAAAGACAGAATAACAGAAAAACATTTCAGTTTTGCATACTTCTGCCTTTTAAAATCTCTATAGCTTTTGTAAGAACGTAGGGTTTTGTAAATAAAATTCTAATATTACAAACAAAAAGGGCGTAAATTGGTT
>ERZ772955.1013-NODE-1013-length-19255-cov-23.328802_pt1 | contig 19255 bp, 10 predicted proteins | sample MGYA00511133_ERZ772955 | MGnify/ENA primary metagenome ERZ772955 (study PRJEB29015, sample SAMEA2737914) | human oral metagenome | biome: human oral; feature: human-associated habitat; material: dental | place: China | collected 2149 ... | reverse complement strand
ACAAGATCATGCAGAGCGGTATCGCCGACGAACTCCACGTCAGCAGCCAGCCCGGTACGCCGGCTGTCGACACCGCCATCAAGGACGAGGCCGTCAGCGCACTGACCATGCTGGGCTTCTCCCCTGCCCCATCGGCTAAAGTCGTCGTGAGCATCCTCACCGACCAGCCCGACCTTCCTGTGGAACAGGTCGTCAAGCTGGCGTTGAAGATGATAAAGTAAAGCCTCCCCCCGGTCCATCATCGTTTATCACTGCTCATTACCATCTATCATCGCTTATTACCGCCCACACATCCCCTCCTCCGGAGAGGCTTAAGGAGACCTTCCATCACCTGTCCTCTTGAAAAAAAAGCATTACATATCCCTCTTTGTCATCATGCTTCTCGGCAGTATCTGCCTGCTGGGGTGGGGACATCCAGCCCTCAACTTTGCGCCATTCGCAAAGCCGGCCAGATCCGTTGCACCCCCGGACACCGTCAAGAAGGCAAAGGCGGTCGATGTGGAAGTTGACGAGGAAACCATCCCCGATTCGCTGCTCCATCCCCGATGGAAGGTGCAGCGCACTACCCCTATTACCTACGACGACCTCAAAGAGAACTCCACCGATCTCATCCGTCCGGAGAATATGCGGCAGACCGTGGAGTACAACGATTCTCTCGACCGCTATATCATCGGCAACAAAATCGGCAACAGCTACGTGATGGCACCGATTATGATGACGCCGGAAGAATACCGCAGATGGACGGAGAAACGCAGCTTTGCTGATTATTACCGCTCGAAGAACCAGGAGATACTGAGGGAGAAAGGAAAGGACAAGTTCGACTTCACGGACATGCACTTCTCCCTCGGACCGGCCGAAAAGATCTTCGGGCCGGGCGGCGTACGCATCAAGACACAGGGATCGGCAGAGCTGAAGTTCGGTGCCAATATCAAGAACATAGACAACCCGTCGCTGCCCATCCGCAACCGCAAGACGACAGCGATGGACTTCGACGAGAAAATCAATGTCAATGTGAACGGAAAAGTGGGTGACAAGGTGAACATGAACCTGAACTACAACACCGATGCGACGTTCGACTTCGATACACAGAATTTCAAACTGAGATATGAAGGCAAGGAAGACGAGATCATCAAGCTCGTTGAAGGCGGCAATGTCTCCTTCCCTTCCAACAACTCGCTCGTGCAGGGAGCATCCGCACTCTTCGGCATCCGCACAGACCTGCAGTTCGGCAAGCTGAAGCTGCAGACGGTACTCTCACAGAAGAAGAGTTCCAATAAGAGTGTCAGCTCACGGGGCGGCAGACAGCTTACACCGTTCGAGATCGACGCTGCCGATTATGAGGAGAACCACCACTTCTTCCTCTCCCAGTACTTCCGCGACAACTATGACGCGGCGATGAAATCGCTGCCGAACCTCAAGACAGGCATAACCATCAACCGTGTGGAAGTATGGGTGACAAACAAGACAGGAACGACCAGCAACACCCGCAACATCGTAGCACTGACCGACCTCGGCGAGAACAGGAAAGTGAGCCGCACCGACCTGTGGGGACCAGGCTCCGGTCCCGTCCCGACGAACAATGCCAACACAGAGTACAGCACCCTTACACAGACCTATCCTGCCGCCCGCGACATCGACCAGGTGACAGGCATCCTCGACGGTGCAGGACTGGTGGGAGGCAACGACTACGAGAAACTGGCCAATGCCCGCCTGCTTGGCAGTTCGGAATATACGGTCAACACCGCCCTGGGATATATCTCGCTGAGAAGCGGCTTGCAGACCGATCAGGTGCTGGCGATCGCCTACGAATACACCTACGGCGGCGTGACCTACCAGGTGGGAGAGTTTGCCAGCGACCACACGAACATCAACGAGGCCCTCTTCGTCAAGTCATTGAAGAACACCAGCAACAACCCCAAGCAGGGAAATTGGAATCTGATGATGAAAAACGTCTATTACCTTGCCTCAAACATCGAACGTGACAAGTTCCGCCTTGACGTGAAATACCAGAGCGATACGACTGGTGTCTACCTTTCCTATATACCGGAGCCGCAGGTAAAAAGCCAGACGCTCATCAAACTCCTGAATGCCGACCGGCTGGACAACAATAACAATCCCCATCCCAACGGCTACTTCGATTACGTCGAGGGGTACACCGTCAGCAACGGACGTGTCTTCCTGCCGATGGCGGAACCGTTCGGCAGGGGACTACGGAAAGCCCTGACTGACAGAGGCGTCACCGCCGCCATTGCAGACAAGTATGTCTTCGAACAGCTTTACGACTCCACAAAGACCATCGCCAAGCAGATTGCCGAAAAAGACAAGTTCATGCTCACAGGGCAGTACCGGGGTACGGCGGCGAATGTCATTTCTCTCGGGGCCTATAACGTACCACAGGGATCGGTGGTCGTGACGGCAGGCGGTGTGACCCTGAATGAAGGCTCTGACTACAGTGTCGATTACAGTGCCGGAGAGATAACCATCCTCAATCAGAGCATCATTGACGCCGGAACAGCCATCAATGTCTCCCTGGAAAGCCAGAGTGCCTACCAGCAGGAACGCAAGACAATGATCGGCGTGAACTGGGAATACGACTTCTCCAAAGACTTCCAGATCGGCGGTACGTTCATGCACCTGTCCGAACAGCCGTTGACAACCAAGGTGAACATGGGGGCAGAACCGCTCAACAACACCATCTGGGGACTGAACATCAACTGGAAGAAGGAAAGCCAGTGGCTGACGAATATGCTCGACAAGATTCCGTTGCTGCACGTCAGTCAGCCCTCCTACATCACATTCTCCGCCGAGTTTGCACAGCTTCTGGCCGGACAGAGCAAAGGAACACAGGACAACGCCTCCTATCTGGACGACTTCGAAGGGGCGAAGACGACCATCGACGTAAGCCAGCCGACATCGTGGATCATCTCCAGCGTACCGTCCGACTTCCCCGAGCATACGGACAAGACGACCCTCAACAGCGGATTCAACCGCAGTCTGCTGGCATGGTACAACATCGACCCGCTCTTCACACGGCGCAGCAGTTCGCTGACACCGGGACATATCAAGAGCGACCTCGACCAGCTCTCCAACCATTATGTACGCGAGATTCCGGTAAGCGAGCTGTTCCCGAACCGTGACCGGAACTACAGCGGTTCCATCTCTACGCTGAACATCCTGAACCTCGCCTATTATCCTTCCGAACGCGGACCGTACAACTTCAATCCGAACATAGACATCAACGGACACCTCACCCATCCTGCCGGTACATGGGGAGGCATGATGCGCAAGCTGGACACCAACGACTTCCAGACCGCCAACATCGAATACATCGAGTTCTGGCTGCTCGACCCGTTCATCTATTCCAACCGGCAGCCAAATGCCAGCCAGTATGGCGGCGACTTCTACATCGACCTCGGCGAAGTGTCAGAAGATGTGCTGAAGGATGGCAAGAAGTTCTATGAAAGCGGTATGCCGGTAGACGGCAGCCCGTCGTGGACGACCACACAATGGGGTAAGATTCCGACACAAAGCACCGTCACCTACGCCTTTGCCACGTCAAAGGGCAGCCGTGCCAAGCAGGACGTGGGCTTCAACGGTCTGACGGACGAAGAAGAACGACAGTTCGCATCCTATCAGAACTTCCTCACCGCAGCCCGTGCCAACACCAATCAGGCCGTCTTCGATTCTATCTGGGCGGATCCGGCCAACGATGACTACCACTATTTCCGTGGTTCAGACTGGGATACGAAGCAGGCTTCCATTCTCGAACGCTACAAGCGCATCAACAACCCACAGGGCAACTCACCGGACAATGACAACAACAACGAGCGTTACGACACCTCGTACAAGACGACGCCCGACGTGGAGGACATCAACCAGGACTACACACTGAACGAATACGAGAAGTACTATCAGTACCACGTCAGCATCCGCCCGCAGGACCTCGTCGTTGGCCGGAACTACATTGTCGACAAGCGAGTAGCCTCTGCCTCACTGCGCAAGGGCGGTTCAGAACCCGTCACGTGGTATCAGTTCCGCATCCCGCTGGAGGAATTCCAGAAACGTGTAGGCAACATCAGCGACTTCACCAGCATCCGCTTCATGCGTATGTTCCTCACAGGTTTCGAGAAACCCATCGTCCTCCGTTTCGGTACGCTCGACCTCGTCAGCGGCAAGTGGCGGCAGTATCAGCAGAACCTCACCAACTCTGCCAGCAATACAGGTACGATGTCGGTAAGTGCCGTGAGCCTTGAGGAGAACAACGACAAGGTGCCCGTGAACTACATCCTGCCGCCGGGCATCCGCCGTGGACAGGATCCGAACCAGCCACAGCTTGTCGAAGAGAACGAGCAGGCACTCTCCATGGTCGTCAACAACCTGGGTACAGGCGAGTCGAAGGCTGTCTACAAGAACACTACCCTCGACCTGCGCCAGTACAAGCGGCTGCAGATGTTCGTACACGCCAACGCCTTCGAACAGAACACGACCAACCTGACTGACAACCAGCTGGCTGTGTTCATCCGTCTGGGATCGGATTACAAGAACAACTACTACGAGTATGAAATCCCGCTGAAGCTGTCGGCTCCGGGACATTATGATATGTACACCGGCCATGACCGCCGCATCGTATGGCCCGAGGAGAACATGCTTGACATCCCGCTGAAGCTGCTCACCTCCGTGAAGAAACAGCGCAACCAGGCACGGGGTGCAGGAACGGCAAGCTACAACCGGGCTTTCTCCGTCTACGACACCGAACGTCCTGCCAACAAGGTGACGGTGATGGGTAATCCGACACTCGGTGAAGTGAAGACGATGATCATCGGTGTACGCAACCTTTCCAGCAGTCAGAAAAGCGGTGAAGTATGGGTGAACGAACTTCGCCTGCTGGAATTCAACAACGAAGGCGGCTGGGCGGCAAGAGGACAGATCAATCTCCAGCTGTCCGACTTCGGTACGGTGGATGTCAATGCCAGCCACAGCACCGACGGATTCGGCGGTCTGGAACAGGGTGTCAACGAGCGACAGCAGGAGACGAAGACGGATGTGTCGGTCACCACAAGCCTTGAACTGGGCAAGTTCTTCCCCGACAAGGCCAAGGTGTCCGCACCTTTATATTACAGTGTCACGAAGAGTGAAAGCCGGCCTAAGTACAACCCCCTCGATACGGACATGGAACTGAAGGACGCACTCGATGGTGCCGCCAGCCGTCAGGAACGGGATTCCATTGAATCAATCGCCGTCACCAAACGGCTGACAACGAACTTCTCGCTCTCGAACGTGCGTGTAGGCATCCAGACCAGAAACCACCCTATGCCGTACGACCCGGCCAACTTCGCTCTATCCTACAGCCATTCCCACTCTCATACATCGGGTGAGACGACCGTCTATGAGAATGAGGACAACTGGCGGGGCGCACTGAACTACAACTGGACACCGGTGTACAGAACCTGGGAGCCGTTCAGACGGCTGATCAAGAGCCGGTCCAAATGGTTCGACATCCTCAAGCGGTTCGGACTGAACTGGCTGCCGCAGAACATCACGTTCAACACCGAGATGGTGCGCAACTACTACGAACTGCAGGAACGGGACATGGAATCGACAGAGAACAATATGCTGCCGCTCACCTTCAGCGAACAGTTCCTGTGGAACCGTGACTTCGCCCTGCGCTGGGACCTGACACGCAACCTGCACATGAACTTCCAGAGTGCGACACACGCCGAGATAGAAGAGCCTTACACACCGGTCAACAAAGACCTCTACCCCGACCGATACGAGGCATGGAAAGACTCGGTGTGGACGAGCATCAAGCACTTCGGCACACCGCTCGACTACCAGCAGAACTTCACGCTCTCTTACCAGCTGCCGATCAACCTGCTGCCGGTCTTCGACTGGGTGAATGCGGATGCCAACTATACAGCAGCCTATACCTGGGTACGCGGAACAAAACTGGAAGACGGGACGTCACTCGGCAACACCATCACGGCCAACCGCTCGCTGAACATCAACGGTTCGTTCAACCTCGAACGGCTCTACAATCATGTGCCTTTCCTCAAGAAGACCAACGAACGATTCAACCGCACACGTCCTGTACGCCCCAAGCTGACCGATGAACAAAAGAAAGCCGAAAAGGAAAAGAAAGAGAAGAAGCCGAAAGACAAAGACGAAGAGAAGAAAAAGGCTCTGCCCCGCAACCAGAGAAGCTTTGAGAAGGAAATCGTCATCAATGCCGATTCCGCCGTCCTCGTATCACACGGCAAGAAGACGAAAAGGCTCATCGTCTCTGCCAAGGACGAGCGGGGAAAGACGTTGAAGATAAAGTGGCGCAAGGTGGGTGATACGCAGGTAAAGGTATTCAACCGCACCGACTCTGCCATCCGCATGAAACTGACCGTCACCCCCAAGGAGCCCCTCGACAACAAAGGCTGGTACAAGACGGCACAGTGTGTGGCACGTGCGCTGATGATGGTGCGCTCGGCAAGTGTTTCCTATCGAAACCAATACGCCATGGCACTGCCCGGATTCATGCCGACTGTAGGCGATGCCTTCGGACAGACACGCGGAATGGGAGCAATGTCGCCGGGACTGGACTTCGCCTTCGGCCTCATCGATGACGACTATATCGGCAAGGCACGGGACAACAACTGGCTGCTCATGAACGACAGCGTGGCGACACCGGCGACGACCAATCAGACCGAGGACCTGCAGATACGCATGACGCTGGAACCGTTCAAGGACTTCAAGATCGACCTTACCGCCAGCCGGATAAAGACCACCTCACGGAGCATCCAGTACATGTATGCCGGCAACCCGACCACGCAGAGCGGATCATTTACCATGACCACCCTGTCACTCGGTACGGCCTTCGAGAGTCTGGGCGATGCCAACAACGGCTATCACAGTGCGGCATTCAACCGCTTTGTGCAGTCGCTCGACGGTTACCGCGACCGTGTGGAGGCGCAATACCGCAACGCCACCTACCCTGCCTCCTTCGGCGGCGGGCACTTCGACCCAACAGTGGGAGCCGTCAACAAATACAGTGCCGACGTGATGGTGCCTGCTTTCCTCAATGCCTATACAAGCATGGGCGGCAACGGACTCAACATCTTCCCTGCCCTGCGCAGTCTGCTGCCCAACTGGACAATCCGTTACAGCGGACTGTCACGGCTGCCTTTCTTCGAGCAGTTCTTCAAAAGCGTCAACATCAATCATGCCTACCGAAGCATCTTCGCCATCGGCTCTTACCAGAGCTACAGCACATGGCAGGAATACATGAACGGACTCGGATTCATCGCTGATGCCACGACAGGCAACCCCATTCCAAGTTCGATGTACAACATCTCACAGGTGAGTATCAACGAGGCATTCTCACCGCTCCTCGGAATCGACCTCACCTTGCAGAACAACCTCACGGCACGCCTGGAATACCGGCAGACACGTGTGCTCTCGCTGTCCATGACAAGTGTGCAGCTGAATGAGGCCTCCTCAAAAGACTGGGTCGTAGGTGTCGGTTACCGTATCAACGACTTCAACCTCTTCAACAACGGGACACGCCATGTAGCAAGAAAGAAGAAAAAGAACATGGGAATTTCACAGCAGGACAACAGCTCGTCCCGTCAGGACAACGGACTGAACCACGACCTCAACCTCCGTCTCGACATGAGTTACCGGCGGCAGGCATCGCTCACCCGCGACATTGCCTCACTCGCCTCTTCGGCCTCAAGCGGCAACACCGCCTTCAAGTTCGCTTTCATGGGCGACTACACCTTGAGCCGTCTGGTAACGGCCAGCCTCTATTACGACCTGCAGATCAACACTCCCCTGCTCTCGTCAGGCAGTTACCCGACGACTACCCACGACTTCGGCGTAAGTCTCCGGCTCAGCCTGACGAGATAGAAACCAGCAGCGATCCTGCCAAGCTGTGGAAGCATGACAGTACGACCACCCCATGTCCATGAGAAAAGGTTCTTCCGTTAAATGCGTGGCTGCTTTTCACATAGCTTTAACGGAAGGACCGAAGTGATTCTTTAAACAAAAACATAGCCAAGGCCGTCAACAGCCTGTTCTATGATCCTCCTCCGATACAAAAGCCTTTTCATTTTAACACGTTGAAAACACAGACAAGATTTTGAAAAGTCATTACATAATCTCAAACAAATCATCTGCAGATAAAAATAACACGTGCAAAAAGCAGGTTTGTAACCGGCAGTCAATCAGACGGTTGTTAAGTCTCTCGTAAAAGGTGCTTGATTGGACTTCAAAAGGGCGTTAGTTACACGCTAAGAGAGCACCCCTTGCAGGTCAATCAGGCATCTTTTAGAAGCCAGAAGAGCATGTGTCAGCTTTGAACTGCACAAAAATATTTACAAACACCGATGATATGGGAATAAGTTGTTCGTAGAAGACAGAAAGACAGGCTGATGGACAGACATCATATCTATTTGTCTTTCCTGCATTTCATCTTGTAGTTTATCCTCCTTTGCAAGGGCATCTGATTCAGGACAGTCATACCCTGCAAGTGTATAATCCTTTATTCTATTTCTAATCTACGCATTTAACGGAAAAACCGAAAAAGCCTGCTGGTAAATCTGCTGCCGCATGGGTCTACAACACCTATAATATAAAGGAGATTATGTGCTTCCAAAACTATCATAAGCAAAATACCGGATGATTGTCTGGCAATCATCCGGTATTTTGCTGTGCGCCTGACAGGACTCGAACCTGCACAACGTAAGTTACTAGATCCTAAGTCTAGCGCGTCTACCAATTCCGCCACAGGCGCATAACGGCTGCAAAGTTACGGAATGTTTAAGAAACAGCCAAATGTTTGCGAACATCTTTTCCAGCTGTTTCGGGTCAGCAGCAGTAGCTGAATCTCCCACAAGGGTCTATACTTCTCCACTCGCTCCCGAAGAGGGGTACGTGGCAGCCAATGAGTAAGGGATGACGACAAGCAGGAAACAAACCTTAAGGGGAACAGGCCGGATGAGCGGTAACAGAACTGTCCTGACCGGCTTCCATGATGCGCTTCCCTCATTTAGAGGGGTTGGGGTAGGTCTTCAGCAGCTCCCTTGCAAACTCGATGATCGTATCTCTGCCACGTGCGAAATCCTCGGAGGTGAGGTCAACCTTATGATCGGGATCAATACCGAACTCGGTCATCTTCCTGTCACGGTCGTACATCGGGCAGGCGGAGAAGCGGACACCCCAGCCATTGGGAAGTTCAGAAGAGAAGGGCAGACCGGCACCGCCGCCGGTACGGTCGCCTACAACGGTAACACCGGGGCAGCACTTCATATACTTCACAAACTCGTTGGCAGCCGAGAAGACGCTGCGGTTGGTCAGTACGACAACCGGTTTCTGCCAACGCACCCCACGTCCCGGTTTCAGATATTCCGGGCGCAACGAAGAGAAGTCGTCATGCCCCTTTCCCGTCTTGTGCTGCATATAGCCCACAAGCAGCTCCTCGTTCGTAAAGCGGGCTGCCAGTTCCTCCGCATTGTTCACGTTGCCTCCGCCATTGTTGCGGACATCCACAATCAGTCCCCGGCAGGGCTGCAGGTGAAGGAGAACATCATCCAGGTTGCCTGCACCGATACCGTTTTGGAAACTTTCACAGCGCAGGTATCCGATGTTGTCGTCAAGAATGGTATAATCCATCCCGCTTGCGATGAGATAGTCGGTCTTGAGATACCTGCGTTCAAGTGAGTCGGAATAGTTCTTGGGGTAATCCTCATGCCAGGCCCAATAGCGGCCGAGGTTGAAAGAGGTATACAGATTGACGTGTCCGTCCTTCAGTTCGGAGAGCATATTGGTCATCACCTCGAACTGCTGCTTCGCCGTCATGGACGCATCGAACTGCCGGGCATAACGGCTGTGTACCTCCTGCCAGTCAACACCTTTCTGCGAGAAGAAGCAGTAATGCTCGTCCATGATACGCCACAACGCCTCGAAGTTCCCCTGCGGATCATCGGGAAGTTCGTCATTCGTAACACAGCCGGCAACCGTACCGAGCAGGGTAAGTGCAGAGATAGATGTTTTCAGAACCGTATGGAACAGCTTTCTCATGGAATAATCTTGTTGATGGAGAATTTACGTACAATGCCCAGCACGACAAGGCTGCTCCATGCGTGCTGGCGCAAGCCGTTGACTTTTGCCTGCTGGTAATCGCCCAGATAGCCGATGCGGAGGATCGTATGGCGAAGCATGAAGTCGAATGTCAGTAGCTGACGGAGGGAGGGAGCAGAGACAGGTGTCGTGACAACGAGGTTGTGGTCGTAGTTTCCACGGGTGAAGATCTCGTAATAGCTCTGTCCGTAATTGGGTGAGAACATCAGTCCGAGGAGCGGTGCCTGCAACTCATAACGCAGCTGGAAAGGACAGTTCCAAAGGTGGAAACGATAAGCGGCGACGGCATCGGGGGCAACATTCACCTGTCCGTAAGCCTGTGCAGGATTGTTGGAATTGCGGGTGTTGTAAAGGAAGCCGAGCCTTGTATCAATGCCGCCGCCTGCCTTCAGGCACAGTTCTCCTTTGCCGAGCTCCCACCTTCCGAGGGCATAGTGCCAGTTGTACTGGAAATTGTAGAAACCGCCAAGTTCATTGTTGTTGTCTTTCCGATTATGGACCGACAGCAGCTGGGCCTGGTGTACCAGCTCACGGGACAGCCGGCTGCCGTTCTCACGTACAGAGTGGGAGACATACCGCAGCTCCGTGCCACGGTATTCTTCTGGCGAGAGGTAAGTGTCGAGTACGTTTACGGTGCCGACACCGAGCATCTGCACATTGGTTATCACCTTGTGGCTGCGCAAGGTATCCTGTGCGACGACAGGCATAGACAACAGCAGACAGAGAGCGGGCAGCAAGGAGGTTTTCAGGTTCATGGGTTGATGTTTTGGAACAGGAAGAGGGTATCAAAAGCAGGGACACACCGTCTGTGCGTCCCTGCCTATGTCAGTCACACACTGCAAGGAATGTTACTTTGCGTCCGACAGGAGATAGAAATAATCAAGTCCCTTGTAAAATTCGCTCTGCACCTTGTCATCAATGATCACGCCACCCTCAATAAGGCGTATACCGACCTGTTTCTTTGGCGCATAGAAGCCGCCGAACGTCAGGTTGCGTCTGAAAGCGAAGCCGATGGCTACTTTGTGCGTCTTGCCACCATAGGTCAGTTTACCCAGTTCAACCTGGAACGGTGCCACATCAAACAGAATCGGATTCACACTGTAGATATTGAAAGCACACTTGATGTCCCGGGCAGGCAGAGCCTCCACGGCCTTCTTCAGCTCGAGATTGGTGATGTTGTTGGCCAGCATCTTGCTGGGGAAATTCCTGACCAGCACCGTAGAGTCCGACCTGATTTCCCAGGTAGTGCGCAGGGAGTCCTTCTTCTCTATCTTGCCGCTTTTACTGTCACTGGTATGAGAGAACAGCCATCCCTGATAGTTCCCCTGAATGGTTAGGAAAGCTGCTTTCAGCTCTGCTTGTGGAATCTGTTTGTCTTCGTAGTCATCACTCAGACAGGACGTGAAAGACAGAGTCGTTACGAGTGCAAGAATTAAAATAAACAACTTGTTTCTATTCATTGTAGTAAGTTTTGGTTATCACATTTAAGTTTATTGCTCGCAAATTTACACATTCCCTGCGTATTTCCCACACAATAACTGTTAAAAAAAACATGATGATTGCTCAAGCTTGGAGGAAAACCTCAAACCTCAAACCTCAAAGTTAACCCGATTTCCCATACATATCTGCCGGACTTTTATTATCTTTGCCGACAGAAACCTAAACTATAAATTCGTAACATGAAGAAGACCTTACTATTGATTGCCGCCCTGCTGACCGGCTTCTGCAGCATGGCACAGGAAACGTACAAGCCGACAGCAGAGAACCTCAAGGCACGCGAACAGTTCCAGGACGAGAAGTTCGGCATCTTCCTGCACTGGGGACTCTACTCGATGATCGGTGCGGGCGAATGGGTGATGACAAACTGGAACATCAACCACCGGGAATACCCCAAGCTGGCAAAGACATTCTACCCCTCCGAGTTCGATGCCGACGCATGGGTATCGGCGATAAAGGCAGCCGGAGCAAAATACATCACCATCACCACACGTCACCACGACGGCTTCTCGCTTTTCAAGACGGCGACCAGTACATACAACACCGTGGACGGGACACCGTTCAAACGGGACATCATCAAAGAGCTGGCCGATGCCTGCCGACGGCACGGCATCAAGCTGCACCTGTATTACTCGCACCTGGACTGGAGACGGGAGGACTATCCGCAGGGACGTACAGGACTGGGAACAGGCCGGGACAAGGAGAAAGCCGATTGGAACAGCTACTATCATTTCATGAATACCCAGCTGACGGAGCTGTTAACCAACTACGGTCCTGTCGGTGCTATATGGTTCGATGGCTGGTGGGACCATGACAGCGATGCAAAACTGTTCGACTGGCAGCTGACGGAGCAGTATGCCATGATTCACCGGCTGCAGCCGCAGTGCCTCATCGGAAACAACCACCACCAGACACCCAACGCCGGCGAGGACATACAGATCTTCGAGCGTGATCTACCGGGCGAAAACAAGGCTGGACTGTCAGGACAGTGCATCAGCCGTCTGCCGCTCGAGTCGTGCCAGACCATCAACGACCACTGGGGCTATTCGATTACCGACAGCAACTACAAATCTCCGAAGCAGCTGATACAAATGCTCGTCCGTGCTGCCGGAAAGAATGCCAACCTCCTGCTCAACATCGGCCCGGAACCGGGGGGCGCGCTACCCTCCCTTGCCCTCGACCGCCTTCAGGCTATCGGTAAATGGCTGAACCAATACGGCGAAACCATCTACAACACTCGTGGCGGCATCATCGCCCCACACGACTGGGGAGTAAGTACGCAGCGAGGCAACAAGCTCTATATCCACATCCTAAACTGCATGGACACCAGTCTCTTCCTCCCGACCGGCAACCACAAGGTGAAGTCCGCCACCGTCTACGGCACCAACCAGCGTGTCAACTTCACAAAAACCGGCCACGGCATCACCCTCAACTTCGACACCGTCCCCACTGACATTGATTATATCGTTGAGTTGACGTTGTGATGTAGGCTATCTCAGCTTATCATCTTCCAAATACAACCCGCAGCAACTGGAGAGATTGCTGTGGGTTGGATTGTGTTTCTGTATGGGGCTCTTCCTCAAATATGTCTTATCCTGGTTATCAGCCACTTACATTTGTATAACACAAAATTTTTTCCTCAATTTGAGTAGTATTGATTAGAAATCATCTTGGATGTTATCATCTTTATAACCATATTGAAATTGATAACTTGATAATAATTGCTATTATGCTTTTAAAATACGACACACAAGCTATTTCTTACCTAAACAAGCCTTAATGAACAATCTACCGAATTCTGTTACTTCATAAAATCCTTTTTCTATTTCAATTGCCAGGAATTCATTTGGAACATTCTCTGTCACAAGTTTGTCATAATCACTTTTCTGCACAATGGAATTATAGGAATCTTCATCAGCCTTATATTGTCCATGTTTCTCACTCAAAATGCCTAAACAAACAAGATTAGAAAGATACACTTCCACATTTTGTGGATGTATAAAATGAATTATATACGGTAATAAAGTGACGCACTTTTCTAAAGTTAAAAATCCTTTTCCATATGTATTTTCCATCTTTACAACGCCATTAAATCTACAAAATAATATATCAGTCTTATCATCAAGATATTTGATAATTTTTGTTTCGTCAGGAGATATTCTTTCTATCATTGTGATAAATGCAGGGTGTACAATATAAGATAAATCTACATTAGAAGCATCTGCCAATAAGGTCGTAAACAAATCTGCAATTTCATCACTCGTTGTATAAGATAGCTTCTCAATAATAGGTGTCCCTATTTGAGGATGAACTTCACAACGATTTTCTACTGGTATGGATTCAAGTTTATCTTTATATTCATTCAGCCTTTTAGCAAAATTTAACCTAACCTTTTCGTTGCGTAACTTCAACGGCAATAGAAAGGAGGTGCTATATTCAAAAACTGTTCCTAATGCATCTCCAACAGCCTTAACACTTGGTTGCGCCACATCTTGATAAATCATACCTAATATATTAGGTACGCCTTTAATAATGTCTAAAACTCGTTGATCCATAATAAATAATGAAAATTCTCAATTTGAGTAGTATTGATTAGAAAGGTTCTTAGACACTATCGCCTATTTTCAATGAATCGAATCAATTGTTAAGTCTACTCCTTGATACTCAAAAATTTCACTTATCATATTCTGAATAATAAGATTGTTTAATCTATAAACAACAGGTTTCTCAGAATTCTCATCTTTTAGATGTCCCGCATCATTGTAAATAACACCTAAGATAAAATATATGTCAGGAAGTTCTCCTAAGATATTTTCAGCAAACTCTAATTTTGCTTTTGTTTTATGTGTCTGAATAAACTCCTTTTTTTTGTCTTCTGTAGGCAATTTCTCATAAACCATTTTCTCTATTTTTATCCTGAGAGCAATACAAACTGAATAGGGATCATAATCTGCCTCCTTTCTAAGATATTTATTCATCTCATTTATCAAATGTTCTAAGAAGGTAGTACCTTCCCCCCAGGTCTCTGCAAGTCTTAATTGCTTAAATTGTTCTCTTTTATTTATTACTCCTTCATTATAGTGCAATAGAAATTTAGAAACATCACTCTCTATCGTTTTTTCTGTTCTTTTGGATAATAATTTTTTCATATTAGCATTTGGTTGAATATAGTCTTTTTGTAAATAGATTATATTCATCCTTCTAGGAGAAAAAGTATAGTTATTGAAAAAAGCAGGACTTAAATGTGTCATTATTATAGGATAAAGAGTACATTTTTTCTCATATTCCTTAACTAATTGGGAAAAATAGTACTGCACAATGGTCATGTTCACAGGGTCTAAATAATCAAAAACTTCATCTATAATAAGAATTAATTTACAACCTTCTTTTATTTCAGATTTTATCTTTAGCAATTCTATAGATAGAGTTAAAACATCACGTTGACCATAAGAGATATTTGTTACATTAGGCATTTTAATAATTAACGATCCTTTATGCTCCATCGTATGAATATCTTTCCATGTTTTACCAATTATCGCCAGGTTATTATCAAAAGATTGTTTAAATAACTCATATTTTGCCCTTTGAACTTTTGCTTTTACCATAGGTTTATCACTTAGATAAATCTTTTGGATTTGATAAAAGTAAAGAAACAATTCTAACCCCTTGATATTTTTATATCTATTTATAAGTTCTGTTATATTTCCATATGTGGAATCTTTATTTAATTCACTTAAAGAATCTTCTTCAAAATTAGCTTTTATATTTTTTACAGTGCCATTTTGCTCATTTATGTTTTGTATGATCCCATTTATATTCTCCTGTCGCATCTTTGCTGACTGCTTGTCTAAATCAGAATATATATCATCCAACTGTGACAAGAAGGCATTATTCGTAAGTAACGATGATATGTTAGGTAAAATCTTTCCATTATTTCCAAAATCATTTTTTAAACTCCTAAGGTCGTATAAAATAGTACAGTTTGTAGGTATCTTATGAATAATTTCGAAATCCTTTATTCCTAAATGACCTTCTACTGAATGAAACGCTCCCATATTTCGACCAGTTGCTTTAGCAACTAATCTACTATTTACTACTGCTACTTTAAAATGATTTGCTAATTCATTTTGTTTTTTATCTGCTGTATATGTAATAGCATCTTCTGTTATAGACAGTGATGAATCTAATTGTTCGTTCTCTTTATAAATATCTTCTTTTTCAACTTTAATTTTTGAATTTGTCAAAGACCTGAAAGCTGTAGTTATTGAACTTTTCCCATAGCCATTAGGTGCTACAAGGATATTTATTTTCCCAGACTGTATAGTGACATCAATAGAATTATCTCTATCAGAAAACCCTTTAATATTCTTAATTGTTATATTTGAAATAAGTCCCATGGAATATGATTTTATAAATTTGATTAGTAACTCTTATTTATGGTTCTGCGGCCATCTGTACTTCATCTTCATGGATTTCGTACGTCTTGGCTGATTTTATTGAATAATTCTCTTGTTCGTTATCAGTCCACTGCTCACATTGTTTGATGACACAGCGCATTGGCAGCTTCCTCAGGTGGGTAATGATATTTCTTAAGTAGATGTTTAATCATTCTGCGCATACCTGCACGGGCTGACTCTTTCTTTTGCCAATCAATAGTGCGGTCCTTACGCAAAGAGTCGGCGAGTTCTTTTGTCATTGAGACTAACTCCTCATTGTTATAGATACCGTATACAATTTGCTGTTTAGTTGATATCATAGAAGCACAATTTGAGTTTTTGATACTGTTATGTTCTTATATTTTATCATTCTGTTCATAATAATACGAATAATCACCACCTTTCATGAACATTTCTCGGTCGTTAATCTTGGTGGTGAGTGCTGGCTCTACTAAAACTTTGATATGTTTACTATCAGAAACACTCTCACGCATGGCGGTCAGATATTCGTTCTTGTCTATCTGGCTCCAATCCACACACCGATTGAGAGAACGCTTCAGCATGAGGTCGAGCCAAATGCGAGTGCTGCGATCATTACCCTCCATAAAAGGATGGACAACGTTGCATAAATTCGGCTGCATTCGGCTTCTCTTTAACGAAGTTGAGCAATATTCTTCAAAGTCGGTTATCATATTACTTCTTGAATTGACACTTTATCCATCTGGGGTGCTAATCATTTTTCAAGCCAACGGAATGCTATTACCACTCTTCACAATCGTTATACTGATTGATACGTTATGTGTGATTTATGTTCTTCCACAGGTAGGCTCTTAGCTGATGTTCCCCCTTTCGATAGCGTTCCACAAAGATAACACAAAAAATCCATATATATAGGAGAATTAACAAAACTTTTTCATACAAGAATACACCTTAATAAGCCTACTTTTAACCCAAATATAAAAGTTAAGTTTGTTTCTTGCTGCTGTCACTTTTAACACTTCACGTAAATTACACATTATAAACCACTTACAACGTATCACTACCTGACAGCAGTGACAGCAACTTAAAAACATTCGCAACGCTGTTCCTACTTTCTATTCAACGCCAGACTGCCTGTCAGCCCCGCACTGCTACGTACCGATACAAAATATTCCGTACCATGTGCGGAATGCTTGCTTTGGAGGTTCGGGATATTGGCAAGGACACGACCGAAATGGGAGAGACTTGTCAGGTGTAACTGACTGCCGTATCGCTGACGGAGCAGACTAAAGATCGAGGCGGCTGTCATATAGGCACCCTTGGTCAGGTCCTTAGGAATGGAAAAACACTCGAAAAAGAGAGCCTCGGCAGGCGTACGCTGCTGATACTGCACGTTATTTTGCATTATCGCTTGGGTATCAGCTTCATCAAACCAATAACGTCTGCCACTCTCCAGCTCGGCGACGGCCTGTGCATAGAGCTGATCATAGTCTATGTGCCCGGGCAGACGGACAGGGGCCGTCAGCGTAACCGCTATGAAACGGCGGCAGCCGCTGGGGTCGCTGAAGACATCCGAAACATTTGCCGTGGCGATGAAAGAAGCGATACGCGGCAGCGTAACCTGCTGCTGGCGGTAAGGCTGACGGAGCTTGATACTTGCAAGCTGCATGACATTCTTCAAAAAACCGTCCTGTGTCTTGGCAGACAGCGCATTGAACTCGTCAATATTGATCAGCAACGACTGTGTCATAGCCCGCAGCGTATTCTGTTTCTCACTGATGACAAGATTGTCATTATATCCCCACTGCAACGCCTCGGGCAGAAGCCGCTTGCAGAAGGTAGACTTCCGATAGCCCTGCCGGGAGATGAGCAGCGGTGCCACGCTGTTGCCGTGCGATGTGTCCAGTCCCATCCACTGTGCCACCATCGCAAGAAACCACGTGTGGAACCAGTCGGGCCACCGGTCGTTGTCATTGGGCACACAATCTGCCAAGGCCTTGATATGATCGTTCCCGTCCCATCGTCCTCGCAGACGATTCAGGAAATCTTCCACAGGGTTGAAACTCTTGACAAACCTCGACTCCGTATAGCGTCGGATGTCCTTGTCCCATACATCAATCCCGTCGAGGCGTGCCTTGATGGCGATTGTGTTGCGCATCCGTTCATCCGCTGCCACAAAAGGTTCGTTACTGCCCGCCTTGCGGATTTCCGTACAACCTAAGGCTGTATTATGCCGCATTTCATACTTCCGCTCAAGATAGTCGAGCAGGCGGCGGGTGATGTCATGGCTCAGTTTTCCAGCCTGTCGGTTACGCTGGTTTTCAGCTTTGATTTTCTTAAGGTTCTTAATTTTCATAGGGAAAAAGAGTAAAAAAGTAAAAAAGTTAAACTGTTATTCTGCCTTTCTCTTACCCTGTCTGTCATTCCGTCTTTATCTTGGCTCACACAGAGAGCACAGAGAAACGGAGGACAGAACCTGCACAGAGAAAACTAAAGGTTTAAGGAGCGCAAAGGGCCGTAGGAAAAAGTTAAACCGTTATTCTGCCTTTTCTTATCCTGTCTGTCATTCTGTCTTTATCTGCACAGTATTTGGTTCACACAGAGAACAGAGAAACGGAGAAATTATTTTTAAGACGCATACCAACACTAAGTGTGTCAGTAGCAAACACGATTCGTGCGGAGCGTTAACACCAAGGAAACAAGACCTCCTTAACAGCCTGTCAACCCAACTCCTTTACACTAAAGTTAACTTCTCCATTCTTTCAGAATAAGCTAATGCCTTAACTCCTATCACTCCCTTTCACTCCTTAACTCTTAATATTTCCAGCTCGTCCGGTAGTTGTCATAAACACGTGGAGCAGTATAGCCATAACGCCGGAAAAGCCCGTCTATCCATTGCTGCTCTTCCTCATACAGCTTATTGAAGCCCCGATGATAGCGATAGTACACAAAGCGGCTTCCGAAATACGCCTCCATCTCACGGCGCAGAGGGCGGTAGTCACTGTGCTTCACATCGTCGAAGAGATGCGAGAAGCCCCATGCCAGCCGTTCCGTCTTCATGGCATGGAACGCCTGACAGCTATCCCCGGTCCGTGCGGAGGGGAGAACCGTCAATGCCGAATGCTGGTTAACAGGAAGTGACCTGCCCGCATGATGGCGCAGACACTGTTCTTTGAGAATACAATCGTGCATAAAGCACACTGCCCAGTCATTGGGCA
>ERZ772955.1009-NODE-1009-length-19314-cov-5.544473_pt1 | contig 19314 bp, 17 predicted proteins | sample MGYA00511133_ERZ772955 | MGnify/ENA primary metagenome ERZ772955 (study PRJEB29015, sample SAMEA2737914) | human oral metagenome | biome: human oral; feature: human-associated habitat; material: dental | place: China | collected 2149 ... | reverse complement strand
CAACTCCAATGATGAACATCGTAAACGGTGGATCTCACTCAGATGCTCCAATCGCATTCCAAGAGTTCATGATCTTACCTGTAGGTGCTCCTACATTCAAAGAAGCTTTACGTTGGGGAGCTGAAGTATTCCACAACTTAGCTAAATTATTACACAACCGTGGTTTATCAACTGCAGTAGGTGATGAAGGTGGATTTGCTCCAACATTCGAAGGAACTGAAGATGCTGTAGAAACAATCTTAGCTGCAATCAAAAAAGTAGGTCTAGAACCTGGTAAAGATGTATTCTTAGGATTTGACTGTGCTTCATCAGAATTCTTCAAAGATGGCGTATATGACTATACAATTTTCGAAGGTGAAAAAGGTGCTAAACGTACTCCAGCTGAACAAGTTGAATACTTAGCTGAATTAGTGGAGAAATACCCAATCATCACAATCGAAGACGGCTGTGACGAAAACGACTGGGATGGATGGAAATTATTAACTGAACGCTTAGGCGGTAAAGTTCAATTAGTTGGTGACGATTTATTCGTAACTAACACTGAAATCTTATCTCGTGGTATTGCACAAGGCGTTGCAAACTCAATCTTAATCAAAGTTAACCAAATCGGTACTTTAACTGAAACATTCAACGCAATTGAAATGGCTCAAAAAGCTGGATACACTGCAGTTGTATCACACCGTTCAGGTGAAACTGAAGATTCAACAATTGCTGACATCGCAGTTGCAACTAACGCTGGACAAATTAAGACTGGTTCATTGTCACGTACTGACCGTATTGCTAAATACAACCAATTACTTCGTATCGAAGACCAACTTAGTGAAGTTGCTGAATACCGTGGTTTGAAATCTTTCTATAACTTGTCAAAATAATTCAGTTATAATATGAATCGGCTAGTTCTGCTAGCCGATTTTTTCTTTAATAATATTGGTAACTTTTAGGAGGGCGATATGGACAAGATTAAAGAACTGGCTCAGATCATTCAAAGTAGCCAAAATATTGTATTTTTTGGTGGTGCGGGTGTTTCAACTGAATCTGGTATTCCGGATTTTCGAAGTTCTAATGGGATTTACAATATTGAGTTAAACCAGCATTTTTCAGCAGAGCAACTAGTTTCACATACGATGTTTGAACGTTATCCAGAACAGTTTTTTGAGTTTTACAAGAAATATCTTATTTATCCTAATGCTAAGCCAAATGTAGCCCATAAATATTTAGTTTATCTAGAAAAGCTAGGGAAATTAAAAGCAATTGTTACACAGAATATTGATAGTTTACACGAGAGGGCAGGAAGCAAGAACGTATTAAAAATTCATGGTAGTGTGGACCGAAATTTTTGTACCAATTGTCATCGTTTTTATGACTTAGAGGATTTTTTGAAATTGCCTGGAATCATTCCTTATTGCGAGACTTGTGGTTGTGTAGTTAAGCCAGATGTGACTCTTTATGAGGAACCGTTAAATATGGAAGTTTTTTCTCAAGCTATTCAGGCTATCAGTCAAGCTGACCTACTTATCATTGGCGGAACATCGCTAGTTGTTTATCCAGCTGCTAATTTGGTTCATTATTTTCAAGGACGGCACTTAGTTGTAATCAATAAAAACAATATAATACAAGATAGTCAAGCTGACTTAGTTATCAAGGGCAAGATTGGAGAAGTGCTGGGTAAGGTATGGAAAGTAAAAGGATAGTCATTATCAGATCAAATGATGGTTTCAATCATGTGCTTAGTTGTATTTTTTAGAGATGGTAGATTAGAAAATGTCCTTCGTGACGGAAATTTTGGAAAATGTCCTTTATAATGGAAATTTTTAAAAATTTCCATTATAATAGACAAAAAGAGGTGAAAAGATGATGTACATTGCTCTTATTGGAGACATTATTAAATCAAAAAAAATACAAGATCGAGCGCAGGCACAACAGCAATTGTTGCAATTGATGAAAGAGTTGAATCAGCAATATCAGAAATATTTAATTTCTCCCTTTACGGTCACAACTGGCGATGAATTTCAAGCTTTGTTTTTACCAAATTCGGATATGTTTCAAATCATGGATCAGCTTTCTATGGCATTTGCTCCTTATGAAATTCGATTTGGGATTGGTGCTGGAGACATGATTACAGAAATTAACAAAGAACAAAGCATTGGTTCTGACGGTCCGGCGTATTGGCTGGCAAGAGAAGCGATTAACTATGTTCATGACAAAAATGACTATGGCATCAATCACATTTCAGTTTCTTTGGCAGATGAGAAAGCCACCCAGACAATCAATGCTATTTTAGCTGCGTGCTCTTTTATTCAGTCCAAGTGGACAGATATCCAATATGAAGTCCTCAAACAATTACTAGCTGAAAATATATACGATGAAACATTTTCGCATAAAGAAATGGCAAAACTACTTGGTATCACTCCGAGTGCTTTCAACAAACGTATCAAGGCGAGTGGGTTAAAAATTTATCTCAGAAATAAACGAGTTGCGATGAACTTGATGTTAAATGCGATAGAGAAGGAGGCGAAACATGTCTAATTTGTGGGGATTTTCGGACTATTTTGTCCAACATCCAATCTTGTTGTTAGTCTTATTGGCGCATGTTTTAGCTGATTTCCAATGGCAAAGTCAAAAAATGGCAGATTTAAAATGTCGAAAGTTGCCTTATTTATTGTTGCATTTAGCCATTGTTTTTCTTCCGTTGCTGATTTTGAGTATCTTTTTCCCGAAAAATATTATTTACTTTATTGCTGTTTGGCTTAGTCATGTAGTTATTGATTTCCTGAAATACAGGCTCAACACGTTTATAGAAATAAAGAAACTCACAAAGCAAGTTTTCATCATTGACCAACTCCTTCATTTGATTTGTATTTTTCTATTTTATGCTTTATTGGCCAGCAAAATCAATCCACAATGGCTGAAAAATGGAGCGTCAGTTGCTCAAACTCTTCTTTTCTTAGCAATCGTTGGAAAGCCTGTTAATATTTTATTTAAGCTTTTCTTCAATAGGTATCAGTCAAAGGGAGATAACCAAGACACTATAGCAGGTGCAGGGGCGATGATTGGGATTTTAGAGCGTTTTATTATGGCTTTGTCTCTTATATTTGGGCAGTTTGCTTCCGTTGGCTTAGTCTTTACTGCTAAGTCAATCGCACGGTATAACAAAATTTCTGAAAGTCAGTCCTTTGCAGAATACTATCTCATTGGCTCACTTTTTAGCATGATTAGTGTGTTAATTGTTTTTGGTTTGCTTTATTTGTAATATAAAAACTGTAGTTTAGTGATTGACTACAGTTTCGTTATATTATTGAATTTCATAGCCCATGAGGAGACCATTTTCTTCAGCATAAAAGCTACAAAGTCCAGAAGTCGGGATGACTTCAATAACAGCTTGTGGGAATCTTTCACGAACCATTTCGGAAAATTGCTGGCAAAACTTGGGATTATTTCGATGAGCAATAATGATTTGTCCACCGGCATAGCCTGCTTTGATGAGTTCATCAAAAGCTGCTATTAGTGATTTTTTAGCACCACGCGCCTTTTGAAGCAACTCCAACTTGCCGTCTTGACTGGCTTCGCCGACCATACGAATATTCAATAATCCTACAACAGCTCCAAGCAATTTGCTTAGTCGTCCATTTTTAACTAGGTTATCAACCTTGGAGAGAACGAAAAGTAACTTCGTCTTTGCTTGATAGGCTGTAATTTCTGTTACAACCTCTTCATAACTTAGCCCTTGACCGATGAGAAGATTAAGCTTTTTGATAATCAAATCATTTTCGCCGCCAGCAGAAAGAGTATCAATAATATGGATATTCACGTTAGGATGTTCTTCAAGATAGAGTTTTTTAGCCACTTGTGCGCTATTATGGCTTCCTGATAAGGTTCCTGTAATAGTGACCACAAAAATGTTTGAAGCTCCATCAAAAGCTTTCATATAATCATCTGGACTAGGACAGGCAGACTTTGAAGCCGAAGAAGTGGCATACATTTTTTCCATCATATCATCAATATTGAGCTGAGCATTATCTATAAAGATTTCATCACCTACTTGAATGGTCAAAGGAACACTTTCAAACAAGGTGTCAACAGCAAGGTTTTCGATAGTTCTATAATCACAGCCTGAATCAGCTACAATTTTCCAAGTCATTGCATTCTCCTTTAGTTGAGTAGTAAACTAGTTAGACATTGACAAAAGTTTTGTCTTTTTTTACAATTATATCATGAAACTTCTGCTTTAGAAAGCCATTACAGTCGGTTGTTACACGTAGAAAGAAAATGTTATGTCGGAACGTAAAATATCGAAAAAATCTTTAGAAAATCTAAAAATATCAAATCAGGAATCCAATCGCATTACAAAAGAATCCTTAGAAATTTCGCTATTGCAATTATTGGAAAAGAAAGAGTTGACCAAAATTACTATTTCTGAATTAGTAGAGAGGGCAGGCGTTTCACGTGCAGCTTTTTATCGAAATTATGATTCAAAAGAAGAAATTTTACAAGAGATTTTCCAACGAACAGTACAAAAGATTACCGATAAATTGGAACAATTCAATATGAGAACTGAGCTTTATCAAGTGTGGCTGTTCTTGTTTAAAGAAGTCAAAAAAGAGGCACGAATCCTTAGTTTAGCAGTGGATTACAATTTAGAAAAACTGTTGACAAGTGCTGTGTTTGATTTCTTGGAAAAACAAAATAGCTCTAGAAAAGAGGCTTCGACTTACATGAATTCCTTTTGGAGTTCGGCGGTGGTTTCTGTCTTAATCAAATGGACAAAAGACGGCATGAGGGTTCCGGCAGAAAAGATCGCATCGCTCGGACTTCCGCTTTTTCCACATCGAAAAAATGATAAAATGAGTGATAAATAAAAAAGAAGGTGACAACATGGTTACAAAAAGATTGGCTTGGGACGAATATTTTGCAGCACAAGCGCTCTTGATTGCAAATCGCTCAACCTGCAAACGAGCAAGCGTTGGTGCGGTTATTGTAAAGGATAATAAAGTTATTTCAACAGGATATAATGGATCCGTTTCAGGAACGGAGCACTGCATCGATCACGAATGCCTGATAGTCGATGGGCATTGTGTGAGGACTTTACATGCAGAAGTAAATGCGATTTTGCAAGGTGCAGAGCGCGGGATCCCGAAAGGATTTACTGTTTATGTCACGCATTTTCCTTGTCTCAATTGTACGAAACAGCTTTTACAAGTTGGTTGCAAGCGAGTGGTTTATATCAATCAATATCGTATAGATGATTATGCGCGTTATTTATATAGCGAAAAGAAAGTTGAGCTAGTACATCTGCCAATCGAAAAAGTGAAAGAGGCAATCTCGGAGACTGATTTAATATAACTTTTAAAGTGTGACTTTTGTTTTCTATGAATAAAAGGAAAGAAATTATGATAGAAGAACAACTTCAAAAAGCCTGGCAAGCATTGTTTGACGGGCAATATCAGCTTGCCAAGCAATTTGTTTATCAAATAGACCAAGATAGTTATAGTACGCTGAATTTAAAAGCTTATATTGCTTTAGAAGAAAAGGATTTTCAGTTGGCTCGTCAGTTTTTAAAAGACTACTATGCTCAGGCTATGTCTGAAAAGAATCTAGAAGAACAACATATAGGCTTGCATCAATTAGCTATGGTCGAACGAGAAGAAGAACATTTTCAAAAAGCTTATGACTTGATAATGACAGAAGTTGCAATTATTGCAAAGCATTTCCCCAATGATGTCCTAAAGAAATCAGTCAATTTGTACGAACAGGGGTATTTACAATTCAAACTAGGAAATATTCACCTTGCAGAAGAACTTTTGCAAGAAACATTAAATTTAGCATTGCAGACAGATGATTTAGTCAATCATGCTTGTGCTTATCGTGGCTTGGCTGAGGTAAGATTAGCTAAGGGAGATATAAAAATGGCTAAATCTGATGCTCAAAAAGCACTGGTGTGTTTTGAAAAAGCAGGTGATACCGTTGGAGCAGCAGGACTGAAGGACTTAATGACACAGATAAACTCACAAGATAGAAGGTTGTAGATAATGTTTGTGAAATAAGATATTCTAATGTAAAAGTTAGAATATTTTTCTTTTTATGATAATTTTAGCGAACGATGAGATAAAGCTTGCTAAATAAGGTTTTATTTTACCAGACAATCTTGTATAATAGAATCAAAAAATAATAAAAGATGATTGATTATGAAGAAGAACAAATTCATTATCCCAATTTTGTCAACATTGCTAATTGCTCCAGCAATTTTAGCACATCAGGTTTCTGCTGATGCTGTAGATCCAGCTACTTCAACAGCACCTGTAGAGCAAGTAGAAGCTCCTAAAGAAAATCAGTCGGTTGCACCTACGACCGCTCAAGGAGATTCAGCAGTTTCGTCTGCTACTGAAGTTTCCACAGAGAAAGTAACAGAAAAGAGCGAGAACAAACAAGTTGAAACTTCTGTAACTCCAGCAGATTCTACAACTCCGGCAAATCAAGCTGTTGTTTCGCCCACAGCTCAATCCGAAAAGGATACAGTTATTCTTCATACAAATGATGTACACGGTCGTATTGTAGAGGAAAAAGGTGTCATTGGCGATGCTAAATTAGCAGCTGTCATTGAGCAAGAACGTGCAAAGATCAATCAAACAACACTTGTTGTGGATGCAGGCGACGCTTTTCAAGGGCTTCCGATTTCCAATAGCTCAAAAGGAGAAGAGCGCGCGAATATTTTAAATAAGATTGGCTATGACGCAATGGCGGTCGGAAATCATGAATTTGACTTTGGTTTGGATGAGGTGAAAAAATACAAAGAAATTTTGAAATTTCCTCTTCTTAGTGCCAATACTTATGTCAATGGAGCACGTCTCTTTGAGGCTTCTACGATTGTTGATAAAGACAAGAATGTTGTGGGAGATGAATTTGTGGTTATTGGGGTGACAACGCCAGAAACTGCAACAAAAACACACCCACGCAATGTTCAGGGGGTTACGTTTACAGATCCAATTTCAGAAGTCAATAAAGTCATTGAAGAAGTGGAATCTCGTGCGAAAGCGGAAGGTAAAACTTACAAACATTATGTTGTTTTGGCACATTTGGGTGTGGATACGACGACACCAGTTGAATGGCGTGGTTCTACCTTGGCAGAAGCATTATCAAAAAATCCTTTGCTAAAAGGAAAACGTGTGACAGTGATTGACGGGCATTCACATACTGTAGAATCAGTAACCTATGGCGACAATGTTACTTATAATCAAACAGGTAGTTACTTGCATAATATCGGAAAAGTAACGTATAAATCTGGTCAAATTCTAGGAAATCCTCAACAAATCTCAGCTGATTCAGTAAAAGGCGTTACTCCAGATCCAGCTATTCAGCAATTAGTAAACAAAATCAAAGAGAAATACGACCAAGAAAACGCAAAAGTGGTCGTTGCTAATAGCCCAGTTGAGTTAAATGGTAATCGAGAAAATGTCCGTGTGCGGGAAACCAATCTTGGAAATGTCGTAGCAGATGCGCTCTATGAGTACGGGCAAACAGGATTCAGTCATAAGACAGACCTTGCTGTAACTAACGGCAGCGGACTTCGTGAAACAATTGCGAAAGGAAAACCAATCACCAAAGGAGATATTATTGCTGTTTTACCATTTGGTAATACCATTACTCAAATAAAAGTAACTGGGCAAAACATCGCAGATATGTTTGCTAAGTCTTTAGGTTCTATTTTACAAGAAAAAGACGGCAAACCAGTCCTAGATGAAAATGGCCAACCGTTACTTGAACCAAGCAGCGGTTTCCTGCAAGTTTCTGGAGCAAAAGTTTATTATGACACAACCTTGCCAGGTGATAAGCGTATTCTTGGCATTGAAATCAAAAATCCTGAAACAGGAAAATATGAAAAATTAAACCTTAAGAAAATCTACTATCTGACAACCAATGATTTCTTGGCTGCAGGTGGTGATGGTTATAGTATGTTGGGCGGAGCTCGCGAAGAAGGTCCTTCAATGGACGTTGCTTTTGCAGACTATTTGGCAAAAACAGACTTAACAGCTTATGCGGTTGTCAATCCTAATTTACGGACTATTTCAATCTCGACTGCACAATACAAGAAACTTCAAAATCAAGCTGCTAATCAAGTGAAGCCAAATGAAACTGGACAAAAAGAACTTGTGCCAGCGGTTCAAACAAATACACATCAAAGAACGGCAACGATTCCAGTCAATGTACACAAACAATTTGTACCTTCAGGTCAAAAGAGCTTGCCAGAAACAGGTACAACAGATACTACCTTTATCAGTTTACTTGGCTTTGTTGTTGGACTTTTAGGATTATCCAGATTTAAAAAAGCTCACAAAGAATAGAATAAAAGGAAGCTAAGATTTTTTATCCTAGCTTCTTTTATTTCTGTTTGGGTTGTTGTTTTGTGATATTCAATCCGAAGGGAATGAGGTTTTCTTGTTTCATCCGAATTCGCTGGATATTATCTTTGTGTCGGACGATAATGATGAGCGCTAATGCGAGTACAATTACGGTAAAGAGTACATCATAACGTGGTAAAAGAAAGCCAAATAGTGGGAAAATTAAGACTCCCAGAATAGCGGAGGCAGCAGCTGTCACACTTGAAAAGGAAATCATACTAGTCAGATACAAGCAGCTGAAAAAGATGACAGCTAAATAAGTGAAGAAAGTCGGTGAGAAGCCCAGAATGACACCTGCACTGGTTGCCACGGCTTTACCGCCTTTAAATTCAGCAAAAATGGGGAAGGTATGCCCAAGAACGGCTAAAAGTCCAAAAACGAGAGGAGAAATACCGTTGATATGAAGGAAAAATGGCAATAGTGTCGCAAATGTCCCTTTAAAAAAGTCAAAAATAAAGGTGATGATGCCTGCTTTTTTTCCAAGGACACGAAAGGTATTGGTCGTCCCTGTATTTCCGCTGCCGTATTCGCGGAGATTTTTCTTGTAAAATACTTGTCCAATCCAAAGCCCGGCAGGGATTGAACCAATCAAATAAGCTGCTATCAATGTAAAAACTATCTTTATCATGCTTTTATTATACCATGAATTTTGATTTTGATAGTTGAACGACCAGAAATATTTTATAAAATTTGTCTAGGCTGAAAAAATGGTGGTGAGAAGCAGAAAGAATACACTATTTCTAAAAATCTTTGCAAAATTTGCTAAAAACTTGTAAGATAGAAAGGATGAATGATTCAGGAGGTTCCTTGTGGCAAAAAAGGAAATCAATATTAACAATTACAATGATGATGCCATTCAAGTATTAGAAGGATTGGACGCGGTTCGTAAACGTCCTGGTATGTATATCGGATCAACAGATGCAACTGGGCTTCACCATTTGGTCTGGGAAATTGTTGACAATGCAGTTGACGAGGCTCTGTCTGGCTTTGGTGATAAGATTGACGTGACCATTCATAAAGACGGGAGTTTGACTGTAGCAGACCACGGTCGGGGAATGCCAGTCGGTATGCACGCTATGGGAATCCCAACTGTTGAGGTTATTTTTACGGTACTGCATGCAGGCGGAAAATTCGGTCAGGGCGGTTACAAGACATCGGGAGGCTTACACGGGGTTGGTTCTTCTGTGGTCAATGCGCTGTCTAGCTGGCTGGAAGTTGAAATCACACGTGACGGTACAATTTATAAACAACGTTTTGAAAATGGTGGAAAGCCAGCAACAACTTTGAAGAAAATTGGGACAGCAGCTAAGTCCAAATCTGGTACGAAAGTGACTTTCATGCCAGATGATACGATTTTCTCAACGACAGATTTCAAATACAATACCATTTCGGAGCGGCTCAATGAATCAGCCTTTCTCTTGAAAAATGTTCACCTTTCTCTGACAGATGAGCGAACGGGCGAGTCTGTTGATTTTCATTATGAAAATGGGGTGCAGGACTTTGTCAGCTACTTGAACGAAGACAAGGAAACCTTGACGCCGGTCCTTTATTTTGAAGGAGAAGAGGGCGGTTTTCAAGTGGAAGTGGCTCTCCAGTACAACGATGGTTATTCAGACAATATCCTTTCTTTTGTCAATAATGTCCGCACTAAGGACGGCGGAACGCATGAGACGGGGCTTAAATCAGCTATTACCAAGGTCATGAATGACTATGCGAGAAAGACTGGTTTGCTGAAAGAAAAGGATAAAAATCTGGAAGGTTCTGACTACCGCGAGGGCTTAGCGGCTGTTCTTTCTATCTTAGTGCCAGAAGAGCATTTGCAGTTTGAAGGGCAGACCAAGGACAAGTTGGGCAGTCCGCTTGCTCGTCCTGCGGTGGATTCGATTGTGTCAGACAAGTTGACTTTCTTCCTCTTGGAAAATGGGGAATTGGCGTCTAATCTCATCCGCAAGGCGATTAAGGCGAGAGATGCGCGCGAGGCGGCTCGCAAGGCGAGAGATGAAAGCCGAAGTGGCAAGAAAAACAAGAAAGACAAGGGGATTTTATCTGGAAAGCTAACGCCAGCTCAATCCAAAAATCCAGCTAAAAATGAACTCTATCTGGTCGAAGGCGATTCAGCGGGTGGCTCTGCCAAGCAAGGACGCGACCGCAAGTTTCAGGCGATTCTGCCCCTGCGCGGTAAGGTCATCAATACCGCCAAGGCTAAAATGGCAGACATTCTCAAAAACGAAGAAATCAACACCATGATTTACACCATTGGTGCAGGTGTCGGATCGGACTTCTCCCTCGAAGATGCCAACTACGACAAGATTATCATCATGACCGATGCCGATACGGACGGTGCCCATATCCAGACACTCTTGCTGACCTTCTTTTACCGTTACATGCGCCCACTCGTAGAAGCGGGGCATGTCTATATCGCCCTGCCTCCTCTCTATAAAATGTCCAAAGGCAAAGGTAAGAATGAGGTTGTCGAGTATGCTTGGACGGACGGCGAGCTAGAAGATCTGCGCAAGAAATTTGGCAAAGGTGCCATGCTGCAGCGCTACAAAGGGCTTGGGGAAATGAATGCCGACCAGCTCTGGGAAACCACCATGAATCCTGAAAACCGCACCCTCATTCGCGTCACCATTGACGACTTGGCCCGTGCCGAGCGCCGCGTCAATGTCCTCATGGGAGACAAAGCCCCGCCCCGCCGTAAATGGATTGAAGATAATGTCAAGTTTACGCTGGAGGAGAGTGGGGTGTTTTAGGAGGAGAAGTTATGTTTGAATATGTAAGTGAAAAATTTTTAGACAATATTCTAGAAAAAGTAAAAGATAAATACGAAGTTCGTGAAGTAAAAAAAGATATTTCGCAATTCGAAGAAAGTATTATTAAACAACACAAAGAAAATCCTGATTTTGAACCAGTTTCAGATTTCCTGAAAAGTCGAAGAGTTTTTGAAACAATTTTAGAAAACTTACTGTTAAATAGCGAAGAAAACTATAATGATGTTCTAAAAGAGTTCGAAAAAGATTTTATTCAAGAAAATAGCGACAAATCAATAAATCTAGATTTGTATATTAGAATAGTTGAGCAATTCGACCACTATATCGGACAAGAATTAAATTCTCATTCATCATTAAGTAAAGTTGACTTAGCTAGAGAAAAAAAGAATAAGGATGATATTATAAGTAATAACTCGAGAGAAATTGAAAACATGAAAAAAACGCTCGAGGAACTAGTTGATCTAGTTAAGGAGATGAAACAAAATAAGTTTATACTTTATAAAAAAGAGAGTATAGTTAAAAACTTTCGATTTACCTTTCCAGTGTTCAATGAGTTAGAATATGTTGTATCAAGTAATTATCAGTATAGTTTCCATCTATTTAATAGCTTTGAATTTGAAGGTGATTTTGGTGAAAATCCTACAGTATATTTGATATACTCTAATGACGATAATCCGATTAAATTTAAAACTCAGGAACATGGACTACAAGCAGAAAATTTATCGATTATGAAACTAGATAATATTTCTGATAATGGAGATAGCTATAAATACATTATTTCCATGCAATCTCATTATTTTTCAAATAATAATTCTGAATTTGATATCAGACCATTTGTTGTTGTTATTCTGGGGGAAAATAATATAGGATTTATTACATTGACAATAGTTAATAAGACATTTGGCGGCACTACGGGAAATGGAGCTGTGGTGGCAAGGCTTTTTGGGCAAGCTGAATTTTCACCTCAAGCGCGTATACTGCTTTGGCCTAAAAAGAACGATCTTCTAAAAAATATTAAAGAACCACAAACAGGAAAAGTTTTTTATCTAGAGAAAAAAGACATTGAAGGAATACTAGAACTTGAACAATATTTTCGAGAGTAATCGAAAATATTGTTATTAAAAATTTAGCTGAATGGACAGTTTAATAAATCCCCCAACCAAAAACCTACCAGCGGTTTATTTTCAAAAAACAGACTGGCAGAAAAAGTCAGCTTGCCTGTCTCATGTAAACAACGAAGACTAATTATCCCTCGCCCCCTAATCGAGAAATCCGACAAGTTAGTTTAAGTGGCAGGGAGCTCGTCGGAAATTCCGATGAGCCGCCTGGCTGACAGGGAGAACAGCGGAAAATCCCACATCCATTCTGCCAAGTAAGAGACTTCCACCGAAATAAAAATAAACAATTTAATGAAATTTTAGGAGAAAAAAATGAAATATAAGATTATAAATCTAGATATAACTCGATTGGAAGGACAAAGTTTCTTTCAACTGCTGAGCGATAGCCTTGAGGCTGTCAATGCTTTTACAAAAGCGAATAAAACGGAATTAGTCTATATCAGCAAGGCTTCCCGAATGGAGCCTTTGTTGGAAAAATTCCAAGCAAGTCTGCATAACGTTCGGGCAGGAAAATTCACAGAAAACATGGAGAAAACAGACCGTGAGCGTGATGATGCTCTAGTGACTTTGTTATCCTTTATCAAGGCCTTTTCGCGTGTGAAAGTTCCAGCTATTCAGACTGCCTATGAACAGCTAAATCCGCTTTTCAAACAATACAAAGGCATTACGACGACCAGTTATGAAAAAGAAACGGAAAGTATTAACCACCTCTTGAAACAGTTGGCACAGAGCGACTACCAGTCCTCCATACAAGCACTAAATTTGACGGAACACATCCAAAACTTAAAAGCTGCCCAAGCAAAATTTGAGAAGGTTTACAAGGAGCGCTTGGCTGAGCAAGCTGGGAAAACACCTAGCCAAGCAAAGGCTTTGCGTGTTGAATTGACAGAGTTGTATGAGTTTCTGGTTGATTTCACGGCAATCAATGCTTATGCCTACCCAGACAAAGCCTACTTTGCCAACCTCCGCGACCACCTCAACACTATCCGCAGCCGCTACAAAAAACGCAAACCATCTAAGAAGGTGAAAGAAGAAGTGGCGGAGGCGAACTAGCAACTTCTGACGAAAGGAGACAGCCAATGACGCTTGACAATAAATTGGGTCTGACGGATTCGCTTGAACTAGCCAAGATGGTTATGCGACAGAGGCTGCCCAAGCCTGTCTAGACTTCGCTTTCCAGCTAGCTAGCTTGTCAGAAGTTTACTCTTTTACATCCTTACTCAATCTCCCTTCGCAAAAAGTCATGCAAAAACTAGGCATGGAATTTGTCAAAGAATTTGATAATGAAAAAGTTCCAGCAGACAGTCCGCTATACAGACATGTCCTCTACAGAATCAAGAGTTTTCACTAAAAAGGTAGGTGTTTCCATGAGAACTGAACCCGAAATACTAGATTTGATTTTGCAAACTGCAAAAGTGATACAAGTCGAAGCTGTCGCCATGTCCGGCTCACGGACAAACCCAAATGCTCCCAAGGACGAGTTCCAAGACTATGATGTGGTCTACATCGTGGAGGATTTGGACGCTCTGGTGGCTGACCTTGTATGGTTGGAAAGGTTTGGTAAGCGCATGATTGAGCAGCATAACGTACTTGACCATCGCCGCCTCTATCTTATGCTCTTTGAAGATGGCAATCGGATCGATTTGACCCTTTGTCCTAAGGAGCACATTAAAGAGTGGGTGGATAGCGAAGCGGATTTCACAGTGCTGGATGACCCGCAGGGGCTGTTTGCTCCTTATGCACCGACACCCAAGCGCTATTGGACGAGCCCAGCTCGTGCGACTGACTTTGACAAATCCTGCAATGAATTCTGGTGGGTGTCAGCCTATGTGGTCAAGGGCATTTGTCGAAATCACCTGATCTATGCGACGGATCATCTCTATGGCATCTGCCAGCAAGAATTGCTTAAGCTTTTAGCTTGGCAAGTAGCAGCAGAAAAGGGGACAGTTGATGTCGGTAAGAACTACAAATACCTCTTTCAGTATTTGCCTGCCGAGAAAGAGAAAAATTTCTCAAAACTGCTTGCCTTTTCTGATCAGAAAAACCTCATCAAATCTTTCTTGGATACCATGGACTTTTTCCACAAAGAAGCTCAAGATTTCTCTCTCAAAACCGGCTTCCACTATGACAAAGAAACCGCAGAGGCGATGATTGAGTATGCTGAGGAGAGACTCGAAACAAATGAAACATTTACAAAATAATAAGATAACAAAATTTTTACTGATTAGTTTTCTCATTTCTTGGGGATTTGGTTGGGGATTGCTCGCTTTTCTGACGCAAATGAGCCTCTTAAGTCTAACGAGTCCACTGGGAGTTTTTCTCCATCTACTAGGAGGTTTCGGTCCAACCATTGCAGCCATTTCTTGTTTGCCTCAAAAATCAATTAAAAGCATAGTCTCTTTTATCTTAGGGGACTCAAAGAAATATATTTTATTATTTCTTTTACTAATTTTCGTGCAGACGGGTGTTATTGCTTTCTCGTCTAAGGAGATTAATCCAGCTTTTCCGCTAGGAAATTTGTTTGTTGTTTTTTTGAGTGCAGTCTGTTTTTATGGTGGAGAAGAAGAATTGGGATGGCGAGGCATCTTGCAGCCAACTTTGGAAACTAGATTCTCCTATTGGATTTCCAGTTTGATAACAGGTTGTATTTGGGCAGTATGGCATGTACCTTTATGGTTTGTGATTGGAAGTTCCCAAAGTGGGATGCCTTTTATATTATTCAGTCTATTTGCAATTTATCTCAGTATTCTTCTAGCTGCTGTTTTCAAAAAGACTAAGTCGGTCCTCTTTTGCGCCATTTTTCACGGTCTAATTAATACCCTACTTAGCTTATTTGTTATTAAAATTAATCTTTTATTCATTATAGGATTAGTAGGATTGCTCTTCTTTTCTCACTACCTACAACGAAACAGTTAAATTTATAAAATATAGATTTACTTTGCAACAAAACATTAAAAAGAGAATTATTATGTCCAATATTCAAAACATGTCTTTAGAAGACATTATGGGAGAGCGTTTTGGACGCTACTCCAAATACATTATTCAGGAGCGGGCTTTGCCCGACATTCGTGACGGACTGAAGCCCGTGCAGCGTCGTATTCTTTATTCTATGAATAAGGACGGCAATACCTTTGACAAGGGCTACCGCAAGTCTGCAAAGTCTGTCGGAAACATTATGGGGAATTTTCACCCGCATGGTGACAGCTCCATTTACGACGCCATGGTCCGCATGTCTCAGGATTGGAAGAACCGCGAGATTTTAGTGGAAATGCACGGAAATAATGGTTCTATGGACGGTGATCCGCCAGCCGCTATGCGGTACACTGAGGCTCGCTTGTCTGAGATTGCCGGCTACCTTCTGCAAGACATCGAAAAGGACACCGTACCTTTTGCTTGGAACTTTGACGATACGGAGAAAGAACCAACTGTATTGCCTGCTGCTTTTCCAAATCTTTTGGTTAATGGTGCGACGGGAATTTCTGCTGGTTATGCGACAGACATTCCGCCTCACAATCTGGCTGAAGTCATCGATGCAGTGGTTTATATGATTGATCATCCCAAAGCTAAGGTTGACAAACTCATGGAATTTCTGCCAGGTCCTGACTTCCCAACGGGAGCCATTGTGCAAGGGCGAGATGAGATTAAGAAGGCCTATGAGACTGGAAAGGGTCGCGTCATCGTGCGTTCTCGAACGGAAATTGAAAAGCTCAAAGGTGGCAAAGAGCAGATCGTTGTGACAGAGATTCCTTATGAGATTAATAAGGCTGTTCTGGTCAAGAAGATTGATGATGTTCGGGTCAATAGCAAGGTAGCTGGTATTGCAGAAGTGCGGGATGAGTCTGACCGCGATGGGCTTCGTATTGCCATTGAGCTGAAAAAGGATGCCAATACCGAGCTAATTCTTAATTACCTTTTTAAATATACGGACCTGCAGATTAACTACAATTTCAACATGGTGGCGATTGATCATTTCACACCACGTTTGGTAGGAATTGTACCAATCTTGACCAGCTACATTGCTCACCGCAAGGAGATTATTCTGGCTCGCAGCCGTTTTGACAAGACCAAGGCTGAGAAGCGCTTGCATATCGTAGAAGGTTTGATTCGAGTGATTTCTATCTTGGATGAAGTGATTGCGCTCATTCGTGCATCGGAAAATAAATCAGATGCCAAGGAAAATCTCAAAGTCAGCTATGATTTTACCGAGGAGCAGGCTGAAGCCATTGTCACCCTCCAACTTTATCGCTTAACCAATACTGACGTAGTCGTTCTGGAGGAGGAAGAAGCAGAGCTGCGCGATAAAATTGAGATGCTTTCTGCTATTATCGGCGATGAGCGCACCATGTATAACCTCATGAAGCGTGAGCTCCGCGATGTCAAAAAGAAATTTGGTAATCCTCGTCTTAGTGAATTGCAAGATACGGCAAATGCCATCGAGATTGATACAGCGAGTCTGATTGTGGAAGAAGAAACTTTTGTTAGCGTCACTCGTGGCGGTTACCTCAAACGCACTAGTCCGCGCTCTTTCAATTCATCAACAGTTGATGAGGTCGGTAAGCGGGATGATGATCGTCTGGTTTTTGTCAGCTCGGCGAAAACCACTCAGCACCTTTTGATTTTTACCAATCTTGGAAATGTCATCTATCGACCGGTCCACGAGCTGGCAGACATTCGCTGGAAAGAAATCGGGGAACACCTCAGCCAGACCATTACCAATTTTGAGACGAATGAAGAAGTCATCTACACTGAGTTAGTAGATAATTTTGACGAAGGCACTTATTTTGCGGTAACAAAACTAGGGCAAATCAAGCGCGTAGAGCGAAAAGAATTCAGTCCTTGGCGCACCTATAAGTCCAAGTCTGTTAAATTTGCTAAATTAAAAAATGAAGACGACCAAATTATCACACTTTCTCCAATCAAGCTAGATGATGTTATGCTAGTGACCAAGAACGGTTATGCCTTGCGGTTTAATATTGAAGAAGTGCCAGTTGTGGGTGCTAAAGCAGCAGGTGTCAAAGCTATCAATCTCAAAAAAGATGATGTCTTAGCAGCGGCTTTTATTGCCAATACTGATTCACTTTATATCTTGACCCAGCGCGGAGCGCTCAAGCGAATGGCAGTTGCAGATATTCCTGTGACGAGCCGAGCAAATCGTGGTTTGCAAGTGTTGCGCGAGCTGAAGTCCAAGCCACATCGTATTTTCCAAGCAGGTCCTGTCTTTGGAGAGCAACCTGCAGAACTAGACCTCTTTAGTTCAGATCATCCAACAGCAGAAGAAGAGCAGATTCTTTCTATTGTTTCTAACAAAGGAACGACTTACCAAGTGAATCTTGCTGACCTCGGTTTGTCTGAAAGAACTAGCAACGGTAGCTTTATCTCTGATACTATTTCTGATGAAGAAGTGTTCTCTGCGAATGTTAAATAAGTGAAAATCAGTCCAAGCGGCTGATTTTTTGTTCAGGTATAAACTGAAATTAAAAAATTTTCAGAATTTTGCAAAAAACTATTGAAAATATCTAAAAATAGTGTAAAATAAAAATCATAAAATTAAAAAGGAGAATGTTATGTCAGTAAATCTTGATTGGGAAAATCTTGGTTTTTCCTATATGAAATTGCCTTATCGCTATCTTGCTTATTATAAAAATGGTCAGTGGGAAAAAGGAGGATTGACTGAAGATGCAACTCTGCACATGTCTGAATCTTCTCCTTGTCTTCATTATGGGCAACAAGCTTTTGAGGGAATGAAAGCCTATCGCACGAAAGACGGAAGTGTACAACTATTTCGTCCAGATCAAAACGCGAAACGTCTGCAACGCACCTCAGACCGTCTCTTGATGCCACAAATTCCGACTGATATGTTTGTAGATGCTGTGAAGCAAGTGGTTCGTGCAAATGAAGAATACGTTCCGCCGTACGGAACGGGAGGAACCCTTTATATTCGTCCGCTATTGTTAGGTGTTGGTGACATCATCGGTGTTAAACCAGCAGATGAATACATTTTTACCGTATTTGCCATGCCTGTTGGAAATTACTTTAAAGGGGGCTTGACTCCAACAAACTTTATCGTTTCTGACAAGTATGACCGTGCTGCTCCTTATGGAACAGGTGCTGCTAAAGTCGGCGGTAACTACGCAGCAAGCTTGCTTCCAGGACAAATAGCGCATGAAAAGAAATTCTCTGATGTCATTTATCTAGACCCAGCTACTCACACGAAGATTGAAGAAGTGGGATCTGCAAACTTCTTTGGAATTACCAAAGACAACGAATTTGTAACGCCGTACAGCCCATCTATCCTTCCTTCTATCACAAAATATTCTCTGCTATACCTAGCAGAACATCGTTTGGGCTTGAAAGCTATCGAAGGAGATGTCCCAATTGATGATTTAGATCGTTTTGCTGAAGCAGGGGCTTGCGGTACAGCAGCGGTCATCTCTCCAATTGGTGGTATTCAGCATGGTGACAATTTCCATGTCTTTTACAGTGAAACAGAAGTTGGACCTGTCACTCGAAAACTTTATGATGAATTAACCGGTATTCAATTTGGTGATGTTGAAGCACCAGAAGGTTGGATTGTCAAAGTTTAGAAATTTTTGAAGCTATCTCTCTGCTGAGGTAGCTTTAAATTTCGCATATTGCTTGCTAGTTTTTCTATTTTTTTGTAAAATAGAGACTTGAAAGAGGTATATGATGAGTAAAAAAGACAAAAAGATTGAAATCCAATTAGCAGATAGCCAAGTAAAGGTAGGGTCTGATCAATACGAAGGTTATGTTTTATCTATTGGTAAAAAAGTCATTGGTCAAATTGCTGAGTTTGATGGACAATTTGCTATCATAAAAAATGAAAATGTTGATAGTTTTTATAAAAAACTTGAAAATGCCGTGGAAAAATTGATTGAAACCTATAATTTGGGTAAATAAATGCTTGTGTTTTCTTTTCATCAATGGTATAATGAATACTGTTGATTATACAGGAGAGGTAGCGAAGAGGCTAAACGCGGCGGACTGTAAATCCGCTCCTTCGGGTTCGGGGGT
>ERZ772955.1000-NODE-1000-length-19400-cov-3.280434_pt1 | contig 19400 bp, 10 predicted proteins | sample MGYA00511133_ERZ772955 | MGnify/ENA primary metagenome ERZ772955 (study PRJEB29015, sample SAMEA2737914) | human oral metagenome | biome: human oral; feature: human-associated habitat; material: dental | place: China | collected 2149 ... | reverse complement strand
AATATTCTATTGATCCTTCTGCTGTTACATTTATATGTTTAAATTTATCATAATATCTTACTTTTGGTAATGTTGTGTTGACTATTTCATTTCCTTGATCATCTGTAACTATTACCTCTACTTTAGTTTCTCCTTTAGCTATAGATGAACTCTTAAAAAAGTACATTCTTCCATTAGGTAAAACTACAAAATTATCTCCTTTATTTGGCACACTTCTCTTTAATGTACCACTTCTATCATATATATCTATATTCTTAGTCTTAATATTGTTTACATATATATTTCCTTCTATGTCATCATATACTTGATCAAATGTTGAATTATTTGAATCCATTTCTCTATCAACATCAACATTTATATTTGATAAAACATTTAATTCATTGTCATATACTGTCAATACAGTTTGTGTTGCATTACTATAGTCTAATGACAATATACCATTTTTTAGGCTTGGTTTTCTTTTAGCTTGATATGAATCTGGTAATAATTTATGTGCATCACTATTTCTTACAACTGGTCCTTGATATGGAACTGATTTTGTATCATTATCAAATAATGAATTTCCAAAAGCTCCACCGTCCTTTGTAGGTTTATTCCATTCAATTCTTCCACTTCCAAAATAATCTCCAACTTGATTTATAAATTTTCCATCAGGGTCATATTTTCTAATACCATATTTTGGTGTATACAAATATATGTATCCATCTCTTCCTATATTAACTTCTGGTACTGTATAGATATCCATATGGACTAAATTTACTTGCTTTACAATATTAAATTCATCATCATATATTGTTAGAACAAATTGACTTTTTGCCGGATCCTTTTTCAATGTATAATGAATTACTTTTCCATTAACATATGTTCTTCTTAATCCTATTGTGTCTCCATATCTTTTTATAACTTCTGGTATCTTACTTAAGTTCTTATCTTCTACAAATGAGTATTTTGCCTTAGTTGGTTCTCCAACATTTACTGTGTATGTTCTATCTGCTTCATTTTGAGGTAATTCATATTTGTCATTTGATGGTTGTAATTCAACAAATTTATATTTTCCTGATTTTAAACCTGCTGAATATTCTCCTTTTTCATTTGTAGTTATTGTACGATATTGTTTTCCACCTATATTTTCTAAAGTTCCTACAGGATTATTATTAATATCTAATGCTTCTGATTTATTTCCTAAATCGTCTACTTTTGATATTCCAAATTTTGTATTTGGTAGTAATTCTGATGTTTTTGCATCTTTTTTTATTATTTTGAATAATGGCTCATTTGCTGCAAATAACATTACTGTTGGATTATCTTGTTCTGCATTTTTAATATCTAATTCTATAGTTGTTGCCATAACTCTGGCAATATTTCCTGCATCTCTTTGTACTTTTAATCCTACTTTGTATTGTCCTTGATATCCTTCTGGTGGCACTAATTCTTCAATTACATATTCACCTTTATATTGTTGTCCTGGCTTATATTCGTAAAGTCCTGTAATTGTAGCTTCTCCGTTGTCATCAGTTTCTACAACTTTACCATTTAGTATTCCATCACCAGTTATTAAAAATTGTGCATGTGCTAATCTTTTATTTAAATTTCCTTTTTCATATTTTACTACTTTTAATGTATATGTTTTTACTTTTTCATCTAATATATTGATATTTGCTTGATTTTGTTTTTCTCTTGTTTCTAATATATTGATGCTTTCTGCAGTTCCTTTTATTATTGATATTGATGGTGTTCCATTACTTTCAGTGACTTTAAATGTTATTTCAGGATTTATATAGTGCATTGGTGCTACTGTTTCAGTTAATGTATAAATTACATTTGTTTTTAATCCACTAAATGTTAAATTACCATTTATATCAGTATTTCCATATTTACTAATTTCATTACTTGATGATAATTTATATCCTACATTTTTAAGATTTGATTTATCAAATAATGATTTTTTATTTATTGTGATTTTATATTTTTTTAAATATTCAATTTTAATATTGGCTTCTGCATTAGTGGTGCCAGTTGGCTGTATTTCAGAGCTTTCTTTTACAAATTCATTTCCTTCAGTAATTTTTAAACTTAATCTTCCATTCTCTTCTACTAGTTTGAATTTTATTCTAGCATTTCTTGATTCATAGTTTTCATCAATTGATTTTTCTGTTAATGTATATTCTTCATTAACTTTAAGATTTTGGGCTACTGCATGACCATTTGTATCTGTTAATATAGTCTTTGATATTTTACTTTCTTCATCTTCTTCATTATTTTCAACACTATATAATGAATTCGAAATTGCAGTTTCTCTACCTTTTACTAATGATGTTATATTTAAATTATACCTTTTTACTAATTGTATGCCGACTTTATTTGATTCTGCTGATGATGATAAATTTCCATCTCTTTCAGTGTTCAAATCAAATGTTCCTGCAACTGTGGCATAAGATTTTTCATTCATTGGTACATTTAATGGTACATTTATATTATATGTTATTGTCTCTGTTGCGTTTGCTCCTAAAACTTTACTTCCTAAATCAATATAGAATGATTTTATATTATTCCAATCTGTAATCTGATCACGCGTTTTCCATAAGCTTCTGTCTTCCATTGATGGATCTACTAATTCAGAGTAATATACTTTAGCAATTCCATTTAAATCATTTGGTAATTGAATTCCATCTGATGTCATAGTTGTCGTAAAATTAGAATTTAGTGCTTGTTTACTTAGTGGACTGATATTGTTTGAAAATGGTATTTTTCCTATTAATTTAATATTTGATACTGATGGTGTCCAATAATTTGCTAATTGGACTTTTACAGTGGCTGCTCCTGTTCCATTACTTTCGATTATACCTGTTCCTGGAGCATAAGTTGTTTCTCCTTTAGTATTGTATCCTGTAATTTCTTGGCTTATTACCAATGTATCAGGGCTTACTATTGTAACATTCATTGTTGAATATCCAACATTGTCTTCTGTACTTCCATTGTTGTTTATATCAAATATATCTTTTGTTTCATTTATATATTGTAGATAACTTGATGGGTATGAATTGTAATAATATATTTTTGCTGTTGTATTTTTTGATTTAGCCAATGGATCTACAGTTATATTTGAGTCTATATTAAATGATGGTTGATTTACTGGCTTTTCTGATTGTAAATATACTTTTAAATATTGTTTTCCATCTTTTTCAAATTTATCATATCCAACAACTGCTAAACTATTATCTATTGGTGTTATTTTATTTATTTCTAGCTTTTTAATTTCTTCTGGATATTCAATTAATACTGTTGAATTTTTCCAGCCTGCCTCTGTGCTTTCATAATAATTTTCTTGATTTCTAGCTTCACTTTTCAATGATATTTCTTGATTTACATTTTTTTGTTTTTGATATGTATTTAATGGTTTGTTTAAACTTCCAGTTATATATGATTTTTGTATAAATGTATCATTGTTTGTTGCTAATTGTATGTAATTTGTATATTCTTGTCCTTCACTTACAATTCTTGTGAATTTTGGTTTTATTACAATATACTTTGCTTCATTATAATATGTTTTTTCATTTATTCCCTTTACTAATTCTTCTGTATTTATATTCATGATATGTTTCATGTTTATTGTAGAATTTGTATCGATTCTTATGTGTTTTATTGAATCTGAATATATGAATGCTTTTTCTTTATTATAATATTTTGTAATATCTGATTTTGTGAATGTTGCTACTAATTGATTTGTATCATTATCATATATTTTTAAATTAAAATTATCTGGTAAGTTGCCATTTCTTTCAAAATATATTCCTTTATAATGAATGTAATCGTCTGCTTTTATTGTATCTCCAAATAAATTTTTCGTTTTTCCAAAAGCGACTCCATTTTCATCAATTACCCTTATTCCTTTTGTTCCGTTTGTTGAATTTATATCCATTGAATATATAAATTCATTGTCTTCTTCTGGCAATTGTCCATTATATGCTGCTTGTTCTTTAATTTTATTATGTCTTTCTAAATATATTCCTACTGATGGAGTATTTGTTCTTATATAATTAGCGCTTGTATTTGCTGTTATTGTTTGATCACTTGTTTTTTGTTGAAATGATGATTTTATATATCTTAAATTTAAAAATGATTCTTTTGTTGTTAATTTTATTAATTCTTCATCATTTATTTCTTTTTCGTGTCTTATCTTTACTGCATATCTCTTATTTAAATTTATATTGTTTAATACAACTTTTACATGTTTTATTGGTGTACTATAATTATAAATTTTATTTTGATATTCAATTATTTCATTTCTATCAAATGTGTGTATTAATTCATTTGTTTCATCATTATATATTTTTATTGTTGAGTTCTCATTTAATACAGTTGGATCTATATAAAAGCTTATTCCTTTATTTGTTACTACATTTCCTATATTTAGTTCTGGATTTAATAGTTTATCACCATAATCATTTTTAGATTCTGTTAATTCAACTTCACCTGCTAGTTCTTTATCAAGATAAGGATTCCATTCAACATTATAAGTTTCGCTCTTAGGTGTCGTTGTACTTCCATCATATCTATCTATTGGAATATCTGCTGTTGGTACTCCTCTAAAATTGATATATTCTGGCACATATTTTGTTTCTGTTCTCATATAATAATTAATTTTTGCTTTTACTACTGATGTTGACGTTGATTCAAGAACATTATAGTTAGGGTTATTATATGCTGTTAATTTTAAAGTTCCTTCTAACTTTAATTCTTCATTTCTCTTATCTTTTCCTGCTTCTACTGGATATTCAACTCTTATATTTGTATTATTATTTCCAATATATTTATACTTTATTACTAACTCGCCTGTGTTTTTATCATAATTTGTTTCTGCGTTATTATTTTGATAATTATTTACTGTTACATTTACTGATTCTGCATTATATCCATTAAATTTTGGTACTTGAACTCTATATTCAAATTCTTTTATTGTATTATTTATACTTGTTAATCCTGATACATTTGATTGAACATTATTTATTTGTTCTCCTCTATTTAATAAATAGAAATATGCATATGGCTTTTGATTATCTGTGTAATTATACTCATTTATATAACCTGAATTTATTAATGTTGATTCTGCTTTTACTTTATCATACATTGTTTCTACTGAGAAATTAACGTTTTTTTCTAATGGTGTTTCTGTTCCGTCATTTGCTACATAAGTACCTGTAAAAGTTATTTTATTGTCATCCCTTATAAAATAATCTTTATTTAATACTTTTGGATATACTTTTACCTTTATTATTCTTGTCGTTCCACTTGCTACATTTTTCAACTTAATTTCTGAAGTTTTTCCTACATACACTCCGTTTATAACATTATCTGGTACTAATGTTGCAATAACGCTTGCATTAGTTCCATTTATTGCAATTTTCCCATCTTTTAAATGTCCATCTCCAGTAACTCTTAATTCCATATACATCTCTTTATTTGGAACATTTGATACAATAGGTCCAGTTATTGGCCCTAATAGAGCTTTACTAGTTATATTTGAATTATCTAAAAAATATGCATCAAATGTTACGTTTTGAGTTCCGTTTATTGCACTTCTTACTGCTTCAGCTGATGCACGATAATTGTGATTATTTAGTTTATTTATTCCTTCTTTGAAATTGTTTTTTACAATATTATTTGTTGCTATTGTTGCTCCAACTATAGCAATTATACTCATTAATATTGTAATTGCTTTTTTTAATTTACTGTTGTTTTTCACTTTTGCACCTCAAAAATAAATACTTTATTAATAATCTTCTAACATTCTTATGATAATTTCAATATTATCAGTTTTATGATATTAAAATTTCCTATATGGGATGCTCCTTTCATAATCTTTTATTACAATTTTTTATTTTTTATTTTACGATAATATTTTTCTTGTTTTTTAATCTTTTATTCTTTCTATATTTAATTTGTTTACCTTCGTAATCATAGAAATATTTTTGTAATTATTCTCAAATATATTGATTTATAGACAAAAAAATAGAATTGAGTTAATATCCTCAATTCTATTTTTCTACTATTTTACTGTATTTGTTTGCATCTTTTTTAGGCTGTCCATTAAATTTGATATTTGTTTATTATTTATGAAAATTTCATTAATATTATACTCTAATGCTGTTGTAAGATTCTTATATGCTTCTTGTTTCTCTTTATCTTTAAATTCTACTGTATGAGATGCTTCATTTATTGTGTAATTACCACTTTCTTGTATTAAGTAGTTTATTATATTTCCTTGCATCTTGAAATTCTCTTTTGTCGATCCTAGTTTCTTTATTACATAGTCATCATCTTTTATTTCATTATCTCCACCAACCATTTTATAGTATGTTTTTTCGTCTTCTTCGCTTAGACCTTGTTGTTTTGCATATTTTAACATTTCGTCTTTTTGATTTAATGTTTTATATCTTTCTTTTACTTCATCTACTTTTGATATTTCTCTTTCTATTAAAGATTTAAGTCCTTCTTGCTCTGTTTTCCCTGCTGAAATTATTTTATAATTTATGAAATATTTTGATGTTGCTTTAGATATTTCTTTTTGAATTTCCTTTATATTATTTATATAATCTGAATAGTAATTTTTATAAGCTTTTTCAATTGCTTGATATCTTTTGTCTTTTGTTTTTATTCTTTTTAAAACTTTATCAACTTGATCTAATTTTTGATTTCTAACTAACATTTCTAAGTAAGATTTCTCTGATTGTAATATTTCATTATCACTTTTTTTCATTGCAAATATTAAAGCTATTAATAGGCCTATTACTACTATTATTGTTAATATAATTGTTATTTTTTTCTTCATTTGTATTCCTTTCTTCACCAATTTTATTATAAATATTATATCAATAAATTTTTAATTATACAATTTTAGGCAAAAAAATAATGGATGATTACCATCCATTATTTTCATTTGTTAAACATATCTCTTTACTAATATTCCACCAATTGCAATAATAGCAATACCTGCTGTAGCAATTCCAATATATACTGGTGCTGAACCACTTACTGTTGTAACTGTTACTGGTGCATCGTCTTGATCATCTTCACCTTTTTTTCTGTTGTTTGGTGTTGAATCTCTATCTGGTGTGTGATATTTATTATAGTCTTCACTTATTTCTGCAGTATTTGTCATTACCTTCATGTTTTCTTCACCATTAATCCATGTTAATAATACTGTTACTTCAGCAGTTTCTCCTGGTTTTAATAATGTATCTTTTAGTTTAGTTGTTACTATTTTTCCATTCTTTTCTGTCCAGTCTGGATTATCTGCTTTATTAAATTTCAATCCACTTGGTATGTAATCTGAAATTTCTTTTGCGTATCCTTCGATTTCACCTTCGTTTTTAACTCTGATTGAATATCTGAATTTTACTACTGTATTTTTTAATCTCTTTTTATTAACTTCAACCTTTACTACTGGTTCTGGATCTTGCTCTGCATAATGTCCTGTGTCTTTTACTTTTTGCTTTCCATCTTCAATTACGATTACTTGTGTGACCCATTTTCTTAATGATAAGTCAAAGTATCTTACACGTACTTTTTCAATATCTTGGTCATCTTCACCTTCATTCCATTTGTTTGGTGTTGAATCTCTATCTTTTACTTCTTTTCCAAATTCATCATGATGCTTACTGATTTGAGCTTTGTTTATTAAGATTCTGTCAGATGTTTGTGGTTCTGTTACTTTAAATGCTATTTTTACATCTTTGTAATCTGGTGTTTCCATTGTTGCTTTATCATAAGCTTTTAATAGATTTGATCCTGATGTTTTTTCTTGTTCTTTTGATAAGTAATCTGTAACTATTGATACAGCTTCTTTTATATTTGTTGTAACTTTTCCATCTTTATCTAATAATTGCCATCTGTACTCTTTATTTGTTGCATTTTCTGGTAAGAATTCTAAGCCTTCTGGAATATCGTCTTTAACTTCTGATGCATATCCATTTACTTCACCTTCATTATATACTCTAATTGTATATGTTACAATATCAGTTGTGTTAACTAATAATGGCTCTTTTGTATGATTATATGTCATTGTAGTTACTGGCTTTCCATCTGCTCCAATTGTTCCGAATTTTGATGTGTCTACTTGTGGAATTCTATTTGTTATTGCTTCTTCATTTACTTTTGTAATGAATTTTCTTAAAGCTAAATCAAATTCTCCTTCTACTACTACTTTTTCAAAGTCATCATCATCTTCTTGTCCTTTATAGTAATAACGTTTGTCACTCAAATCTTTTTTATTTGAATTATGTCCTCTATATTCTGAGAATTCATCACTTGTTTTTGGTAATACTACTTTTTTGTAATTATCTCTATCAGGAATCTTGAATTCATTATGTGATTCTGTTATTTCTGCAATATCTGTTAGATATTTTGTTGGTTTTACTCCTGATTTAATTTTTGTTTGAATTTTCAATTCTTTATAATCCAATGTTTTTCCATCGAATTTTTTAATTATATTAGCTTTATTTGCTTGTTCTGATAAATATTTTGTTTTGATTGTTCTTCCTGTATTGTCTGATGAATCTAATTGCCATCCATATTGTTTGTTGAAATCATTATCGATATATTCCAAATATTCTGGTAAATGATCTACGATTTCATCTGCATAACCATCTATATCTCCTTCATTATATACTCTAATTGTATATGTTACGATATCTGATAATTTAATTTTTACAGGTTCTTTTGAATGTCTATATATTGCTGTTGTATCTGTTTTATTTACCAATGGTGTTACGTCTACGTCTGGTATTCTACTTGTTATTTCTGTTCCATTTACTGCTGTTATGAATTTTCTTAATGCTAAGTCGAATTCTTTTTCAACTGGTTTTAATGGTTCATAATCGTCATCATCTTCATAACCTTTTCCTCTTTCAGATGTTCCTGGGTTATAGTTTGTTATTTGTTCTTTAGTTAGATTTTTTGGTATAGAATCTCTATCCCTTACTTGAACACCTTCTCTTGGTTCTTGAGATGTTATTTCTGCTACGTTTGTTAAATCTTTTGCTGTTAAATTTGCTGTATTTAATACAGTACATTCTACTTGGAAATCTACATAGCTTAAAGTTTTTGTATTTTTATCAAATGCTTTTATTAAGTCTTTTGCATGCAATTGTGATTTTAATGTTTTTCCATCTTTTGTCCATGCATTTGTCTGATTTATTTTACTGTTTTCTGTTAATTCCAATCCTGCTGGCAAATAATCTGATATTTCTCTAACATATCCGTCTATATCGCCTTCATTATATACTCTAATTGTATATGTTACGATATCTCCTGTTTCAACTTGTAAAGGATTCTTTGTATGTGTTTTTACTGCTGTTGTTTTGAATTCTGTACGTCCTGTTGCTAAATCGTCTAATGCTTGTGCAGTTATTACAGGCTCTCTACTTGCGACCTTTTTTGCTGTTCCTGTAGCTGTTCTTATTCCTGTTATGAACTTTCTTAATGCTAAATCAAATTCTTTATTATTTGGTTTTAATGGTTCATAATCATCATCATCTTCATAACCTTTTCCTTTTTCAGATGTTCCTGGATTATAATTTGTAATTTGATCTCTTGTTAGGTTGTTTGGAACAGAATCTCTATCTCTTATTTGTTGATTGTCTACTGGTCTTTGTGCTGTTATTTCTGCTACATTTGTTAAGTCTCTTGTTGTCAAGTTTGTTGTATCTAGAACTGTACATTCTACTTGATAATCTATATAACTTAATGTCTTTGTGTTTTTATCAAAAGCTTTTAGCAAGTCTTTTGTATGGAATTGTGATTTTAATGTTTTTCCATCTTTTGACCATCTATTTGCTTGATTTATTCTACTATTTTCAGTTAATTCTAATCCTGCTGGTAAGTAGTCTGTTACTTCATCAACGTAACCATCAACATCTCCTTCGTTGTATACTCTAATTGTATATGTTACGATATCTCCTGTTTCAACTGTTAAAGGATTTTTTGTATGTGTTTTTACTGCTGTTGTTTTGAATTCCGTACGACCTGTTGCTAAATCATCTAATGCTTGTGCAGTTATTACAGGCTCTCTACTTTCAACTTGTTTAGCAACACCTGTTGCACTTCTAATTCCTGTAATGAATTTTCTTAATGCTAAGTCAAATTCTTTTGGAATTTCTCTCACTTGAATTATTTTTTCGTCATTAAAAGCTTTTGGCGCTTTTTGTACAATTACTACTGGTTGATTTCTTTGTGCAATATTTGCAGATGTTGACCAATATGTAATATCTGTTGTTTGATAGTTGGCTGAAACTGCAATTTTAAATGTTTTTACATTTGTTGATTTTGGTACTACTGCATAAAAGTCTGTGCCATTTGCATTTAGTATCTTTTCTGATACTGTATTTCCTGGATATTCAACACCTTGTGCATTTACAATTCTTATATTATTTCCTAATTGTACATCTGCTTCAATATTAACATTAATCCCTGGGTTATTTGTATATGTTAAATTATATGGTCCAAATTTATAATTTGATCCTTCTTCAACATATGTTGCATTATCTTTATTGAAATTAATTGTTGCTGCTGATGTTTGATATGTATATCCTCCATTAACTGCTTCTTCAGATTTTGTTATTAAATATCTATATAATTCATTTAATGGGTATGTAATTTCATCATTATAGTACTTTGATACTACTGGTGATTTTGAATTATTTTGATTTGTTGCTCCTACTCTTAATGACTCATTTGTTCCTGATGGATGATAATCTCCTGTAGGATTTGTATAATACCATATTGCCATTTGTTGTGCAGCTTCTAAAATATCTACCATTTCTTCTTGTGTCATTTGAGCTTTGTCACCTTTGAAATCGTTAACATTAATACCTGCTGCTGTAAACAATGCGTTTATTGATTCTGGATCATTTGGATTTGCTACATTACTTAATATCCACATTATTTTATTATAATTTGGTGTTACTCCTGCAGTTATTCCAATTGCTTCTTTGTATTCGTTACCAATTGTTTCTGGTTGTTTCATATCAAAATGTTGTGTATATGGAACTATGGCTGCTGTTGAACCTTCTGATCCAAATCCTATTCCATGTCTTAAACAATATATTTGTGTAAAATAATCTACATTTCCTAATCCTTGTGCATTTTCATATTTAACAATTTTTATTGCTGGTCTACGTGCTTTAGATGCATCTAAATAATCATAAAAGCCTGTTTTTCTAGCATTACTATTGTTATATAATCCTAAATACATTGGATTTGCTGAAGAATCTGCTGCATAAATTTTACTTGATGTCATTAAAATTCCTGCTAATAAGATTCCAGCTAAAATAATAAAAACTTTTAATTTTTTCATACTTTAATCTCTCTATCCTTTATTAATTTTAGTTTACACTACTATATTATTATACAATATTTGCGTCTTTTATGCAATATGTAAACTAAAATTAATATTCTTTTAAAATTAATTTAATATTTACGCATTAAAGGACCCCGGAAGTTTCCGAGGCCCTCTTTTTATTACATGATTCTAACCGCAATTCCTGCGATTTTTGATCTTCTGATCCTACTTTCAGAAAGATCGATTTTCCAGCAAAGTGGCTCTTTACTCCACCTTTTAGTCAGTTTGTCCAAAACATTTATATCTGCCTCACTTTGACTTTGATTGGTGTCGCCAATAATAACTAGTTTGGTTCCTTCCCCTGTTCTAGTTATTAATGATTTTAGTTGCTTCCAATTTGAATTCTGCATTTCATCCGCCAAAACATAGCATTTATCAAGCGAATGTCCTGCTAAAAATCCTAATGGGAGAATTTTTATTGTCTCCGATAAAAGCATTTCATCTAGCTTTTTCTTTGCTTCAGCTCTTAATTCCGAAATGTTTCTGTCAAATTTATTCTTCTTCATCTCAAAGTTTACGAGTCTTTTAAAAATTGAATCCTCGAATCCTCCTAGATAAGGAATCATCTTTCCATAGATTTCTCCTGGTAAGTATCCTAAGTCCTCGCCTCCAATCGTTATTGTTGGTGCAGTTATTATAATTTGCTCATATTCTCCAGTTTCTAGACCATCTAGTGCTGCATTGATGGCCATATATGTCTTTCCTGTTCCAGCATCTCCTACCGCTATTAATAGTGGTGCTTCCTTCGCTGGGATTTTTAACCCCTCATTATAGTATTTTACGAACGGATCGTCCAGCGTGCATCCTGCGGACGGCTGCTTTGAAAGCCTTAAAAGCTTACCTTCTCTATACCTAGCAGCGTAGTAGCCATTAATAATTACCAATGAGTTTTCCTTTATGTCTTGCTCAATACTAATGTCTACTCCTTTTTTAAAAAGTTGTAAATCATCTTCTTCAAGATGGATTTGAGGAGTTTGATACTTTTCCTCCTTGTTGGAAAGTTTCTTTCCGGAAACGCCTTGAATACGAACCAAGGCTTCTATTCTGAATTCGTCTTCAAGATAGACCACGATGTTCTCCTCCTTTTTATTGGATTCGAGAACTTTTGCTACCTCCAGTTCATCATCATTCAAGAATCCTAACGGAGTCTTTTTTCTGCATTCCTCAAGTTTAATTTCCTTGATGCTTAACACATCCGAAATCTCTTCAGGTTCCATCGTCTTCAGGAGATTTAGCGGGAATACTATCTGCTGGCCATCCTCTTTAATTTCTTCAAGGATTGTCCGGTCATCCAACACCTTTCGGACTGCTCTGCATGTTAAGATAATCATGTTTTTTCCTTTCTTTTATATTGCCAATTACGGCGCCTATAGTTTCTATTGCATTACTGCATTATTATAATATCACCTTTCAGAAAATATTTCTATATTGTTTCGATATTATTTCAATATTGTTAAATAGCAAATAAAACAGCAGTTGATTAATTACTGCTGTTTTATTTGTTATTTTAATGAATTTAATTCTTCAATTATTTCTTCTTTATCTGTAACTCCGATAAATTCTTTTATTTGTTCACCTTTTTTTAAAATTAACAATGTTGGTATTGTCATTACTTCGTATTTTGATGCTAATTCTTGTTCATCATCGCAATTTACTTTATAAAAATCAACACCATCTACTTCTTCTGATATTTCTTCTACAATTGGCGCCATCATTCTACATGGTCCACACCAATCTGCATAGAAGTCTACGAATACTAATTTATCTGAACTTTTTACATTTTTTTCAAACTCTTCGTTTGTTAATTGTTTTACCATATTTTCCTCCTTTATTTTACTAATTTCGCAATATAAAATCCTTCAAAATTTTCATCTGGTAAAATTGTTATAGTCTTATCATTGATTCCTTTTACTATATTAATATTTTCCTTTTGAATAATATCAATTTTTTTTAAATGAATATTAGAATTCTGAGATAATACTTTTTGAATCATTTCATCATTTTCTTTTTTCAAAATTGAACATGTTGAATATATTAATTCTCCATCTTTTTTTAATAATTTAATTGCTTTATTTAGTAATTTTTCTTGTGTTTTTATTGTTTTTTCTAGCAAAGATTTTGTTAAATATTTTTCAAAGTTCGTTTTATAATTAATTGTTCCTGTTCCTGTGCATGGTGCATCTAACAATATTTTATTAAACTTTAAAAAATCATCTAATTCCAATGAATTTTTATTTATACAATAAACATTTGCTCCTTGCTTATTTATATTATACATCATCTTGTCAAGTCTTATTGTATTTCTCTCACATGCTGTTATATTTGCCTTATTATCTGACATTGCTGCTATTTGTGTTGTTTTTCCTCCAGGTGCTGCTGCCATATCTAGTATATCTTCTTGTTCTTTTGGATTCAAAAATAATGATGGTATCATTGATGATAAATTTTGAATATATATTTTACCTTCTTCATATATTTTTGTTTTTCTAATTTCTATATCATTTTCTAATAGAAATATTGTTGGGCTTTGCACATTTTTCACAATTTCATTGTTGATTATTTCATATTCTATTTTATTTGCTTCTAATTCTTCTATTATTTCTTCTTTATTCGACTTAATTGTATTTACTCTAAATGTTGTTTTTCTATTTGAATTATATCCATTTTTTATTTGGTCTAATTGTTCATCACTATATTGTGTTTTTAATTCATTTTCTAACCATTCTGGTAAATCTATCATTTTATTCACCTACTTATTGTGTATATCAATTTGTTGATATGGTATATCTATAGCATTTTCTTCCATTATATCTGCTATTATTCTTAAAGCTATTCTATTTGCTTTTAATTTATCTTCTGGATGGCATGTTATTGCTATACAATAATCTTTACTTGAACTTGCAAGGTCAACTAATCCTATATTTTTGGCAGTATAGATAAACTCTTCCTTATTCAGCAAATCTGCTACCAGATTTGCAATTTTATCAGCTTTTTTCATTTTTATTTCATATGGAAAATTTATTCTAACGTATAATTCTTTTGACACTTTTTCAACCTGTTCAATATTTCTGTTTGCTATCGTTATTTCATTTCCTGTTTTAATATCATACATTTTTGTTGATCTAATACCAATCATTGATACTTTTCCCATTATATCTTTATATTTTATTATATCTCCTACTTTGAAATATTCATCAGATACTATTGTAAATCCTCTTATAATGTCTTTTAATGCATCTTGTATTGATAAACCTACGATTGCTGAAATAATTCCAACTCCGGCTAACATTGAACTAACATTAACTCCATTAACTTGTAACAATATTAATACAACCAATATCATCATGATATATCGTAATGAGCTTAATGTTATTCCTATTATAGTTTTATTTTTGAATGCCCTATTATTTAGATTGTTATGTCTTGCCTTTTTTATTAAATGATTAAATCCTCTGAATATTAGTAAGCTGATTGCTACAATTATTATTGAATAAAAAATTTTGCTGTTTAATATTTTTACTATTGTCTCCATTATATTATTCATATTTTCCTCTTTTGTTATTTTTCTATTTCTATAACAATTCTTCCCGATTTTGTCGTATTTAGAATTTTATTGATTTTAAATCGTCCTTTTCCTCTTATTGTTATATATGAATTTTCTTCTATCTTTAAGCTTGTCCTTAATTCTTCTTTAAAATTAACAAAAACTCTTTCTTGTTGTATTAATTCTTGTGCTTTGCTTCTTGAAGTGTTTGCTAATTCTGCAATTATTGAATCAAGCCTCATTGACTGTACTATAATTTTAAATATTTGTTTTTCAGGTTCATTATATTCTAAATCTGATATGTTTTCTATACTTATTTTAGATTTTTGGAATCGCTTTAATGTATTGATATTGCTAGCAATAAATTTAGAAATATTGCTTTTACATATAATATCTGCTCCATTTTCTTTTACTATTATATCTCCTATTTTTTCTCTTTTTATTCCTAACTTTATTAGTGCTCCTAGATATGTTCTATGATCATATTTATTATAATATTCTTTTGGATTTTGTATTCTTATTATATTTAATATTTCATTATAAATATTTTCTAATATGTATTCATATTGTTCTGTATATGCTATTAAGATTTTTCTTTCTGACCTTTCATGGCCTCCATACAATATTATATTTTGATATTTGTTTTTTGTAATTTCGTTTTTTATTATTTCTTGCTCTCTTAGATCAAAAAAATCAGTATCTATATAACGGTTTTTATTTTGTGCTATTTTAATTTTATCTTTTATTTTTGATTTTAATAATTCATCTTTATCTTTTTGATGTTTTGATTCTTCACTAATCTTGTCCATCTTCAAAATCCTTTATTGCTTCTTTGAACATTCTTTCTATTTTTTCTGCTGAGTCACTTAATTTGTATTTTTTCATTATCATTGAATATTCTTGTTCTACTCTTTCTTTTAATGAATAATGTTCTATCCAAAAATCAATTTTTTTAGCTAAATCTGTACTGTTATCAGCTTTAAATAAAGATTTTTTATCTATCGCAAATTGCTTTGCTGCTGTTTCTTCACTGTCTGCAATTATTGGGACTCTGCCCAATGCCATTGCTTCCATACATGTTATTGGTTCTGATTCAAAATCTGATGGATGTATGTATAAATCTGAATATCCTAATATTTCATACAATTCTTCTTTTGCATACCAGTTGAATATTGGTAAGTTCGTTAGCTTGTATGATTTTTTTCTTAACGCATTTTCTTCTGGTCCTTCTCCTGCTGCTATTAGTTGTATTACTTTTTCATATTTTGATTTTGCTATTGCATCAATTATTATATCTTGTTTCTTTTCTTTTACATATTTTCCTGCTGTGGCTATTATAAATTTATCTGCGAATCTACTTGGTTTATTTAATTTTAGATAATGTAATTCATCACTAATTCCATTAGATATTTCATGTAAATTTGATATAAATCCATGTTCTTCTAATTCGTTTACTATATAATTACTTGGACAATGTAAATGTTCAATCTGATTATAAAATCTCTTAAAATACATAAAAATCAACTTATTTATTATTTTGCTTTTTTCTAAATTTATTAAATTACTTATAGTTTGTGGTTGTATATAAAATCCTGCAGTGCATGGTACGTCTGCTTTTTGTGCTATTTTTAGTATTTTTCTTGATAATCTAAATGGTGTAAAAAAGTGTATTAAATCTACCTTCCTTACTATTTTTTCGGCTTCTTTTATGTTAGGTTTAGCAAATTTTAATTCTTTATCGGCAATTTTATCTTTCAACAAGTTCAATTTTATTTCTTGACATCCAATTTTGTTTCTGGCCATATCTCCAATGCCTATCCAATAAATTGTATGTCCCATTTTTGATAGTTCATCTGCTAATTTATTCGCAATGACTGTTACTCCACTACTCATATTATCCATCTGATCTATTACAAAAAGTATATTCATTATTAATTCCTTTTATGTTTTTGTATCTCTATCTTTTGTTTATTATATGAATTTTTCTAAATTTTCTATTAAATATATTGTGTTTATATCTTTAATATACTGCATATTAATTAATTCTTTTGCTTCATCTATCGTACATTCAATGATTGCTATAAATTCATCAGAATCTAGTTTTTGTTCAGATATTTTTTCACAATCTTTTGCTATAAAAGATGATGTAAGACCTGCAAATGATCCCATGTCACAATAATATTCTCTTAATTGAATTAATTCTTTTGCTTTAAATCCTGTTTCTTCAAGCAATTCTCTTTCTGCTGCTTCTGAAGCTTTTTCTCCATCTTCTACATATCCAGCAGGCGCTTCTACTCCTACAGTTCTCTTAGTGAAGACTCTTGGCTCTATTACTAATATGACATGATTATCTTTTGTTACTGGTAATACTGTTACTGAATTTCCTTCTCTTCCACTCTTATATATCTGTTCTCTGTGAATTGTCTTACCATTATTTAACTTTATTTCATAATTTTTTACTGTTATAAATCCTTCGCTTTCAAATGGTTCTGACTTTTCTATTGTTTTAAAATATTCTATGTACTTATCTATTTCATTTATTTTTTCTTTTCTCATATTTACTCCCCATATATCTTTTATATTACCACATTTTTCTTTTTTTCTCAATATTTCTCTTGTTTTTATTGTATTTTTATTATATATCTTGTATAATATTGGTGTTATTAATATGCAATAGTAGCTTAGCTGGATAGAGCACTCGGCTACGAACCGAGAGGTCGGGGGTTCGAATCCCTCCTGTTGCACCAAAGCCATCATTTCAATGATGGCTTTTTTATATTCTCCTTATTATTGTAAAATGTTGAGATATTGTATATAATTATTATACTATCTATAAGGAGGTAATATTTTGGAAAAAGAATTAATATCTTATTTATCAAATATACTTAAGAAAAATTTCATTGAGAAAATAGCAAATATCGACGAAGCTATTGATAATTTTTTAAATTCAAATATAAGTGAAGTTAATAAAATGGCTGTTCTTGAACAATTATACTTATTTCAATTGTATTCTAGTGCTTATATAGGTCCTGACCCTAGAGCAAAATCTAATATCTTATCAAGTTATTCTCTTGTCTTGAATGTAAGGGATGATAATGATTTATTAGAAAATTTATCTAAATTCAAAAATATAGTTGATGTTATGAAAGACGCAGAGACTCATCCTTTGGAAACTTTTAAGAAAAAATTAGAGGATGATAAGAATTCAGAAAATTTAAAATTTTAATTTATAATAATTGGTATAATATCACAAATAAAGTTAGTATCCTTGTACTAACTTTATTTTGTTTTATTTTATTTTTTATTTTCTTTTTCTATTTCTACATATCTTTTTATTTTTTGTGTTGTTGTTTTTTCCATAGGGATATCTGTAATTTCAATTTCTTTAATATGTTTATATGTTACTAAATTTTTATTGATTTCTTTGATATCTTTCCATATATCCTTTTGATATTCTTCTTTTGATTTATCTCCATATATTTGTTTTATTCTATCTTTGTCATAAACAATTTTTGCTTTTAAAACTGTATCAGTTTTATCTTTATCTCTAGAGAAAACTATACATTCTAACACATAATCTAATTTTGTTATTAAAAATTCAAGCTCTTGTGGATATACATTTTTTCCATTTTTTAAAACAATGATATCTTTCTTTCTACCTGTTATAAATAGAAATCCATCTTTATCAATATATCCATAATCTCCAGTTTTGAAAAATCCATCTTTTGTAAATGCTTCTTTTGTTTTTTCTTCATCATGGTAATATCCTAGCATTACATTTTGACCTTTGGCTACAATTTCACCTATTCCATCTTTATCTGGATTATTTATTTTTAACTCTTGATTTATTAAGCAATATCCTGCTGATCCTATTCTATGTTTAGTCTCGCTTTCTGCTGTTAGCACTGGCGATGTTTCCGTTAGTCCATAGCCCTGTATTAAATTTATTCCCCAATTATTATATGCAATTATTGTGTCTTTTGATATGCTTGCTGACCCATATAACACCTTTTTTAAATGTCCTCCAAATACCTCATGTATTGGTTTAAATATTACTTTTCTTAAATCTATATGTAGTTTCAATAAAGCATTTGATATTTTTATCATCTTAGATATTAATTTATCTTTTCCCTTTTCCGCTAATCCTTTTTGAATTTTTTTATACATTGTTTCCATTACTAAAGGGACTGCTACGAATATTGTAATTTTATATTCTTTTAAATTATCTGCTATATGTCTTAATCCATCGCAAAATGCTACTGTTCCACCTTTATACATCGATAATAATATTGTAATTGTATTTTCAAATGTATGATGTATTGGTAAAAAAGATAATAAAGTGTCTTTTGGAGTTATTTCTACATGAAATTGAATACTATATACATTCGCCATTATACCAGCTTGTGTTAACATTACGATTTTAGATTTATCTGTTGTTCCTGATGTGAATAACATTAT
>ERZ772955.998-NODE-998-length-19417-cov-7.500516_pt1 | contig 19417 bp, 25 predicted proteins | sample MGYA00511133_ERZ772955 | MGnify/ENA primary metagenome ERZ772955 (study PRJEB29015, sample SAMEA2737914) | human oral metagenome | biome: human oral; feature: human-associated habitat; material: dental | place: China | collected 2149 ... | reverse complement strand
CTTTTTAACTCTTGCCACTCGCAAGAGTTATGATTGTATGTTAAACAAGAATTTAGCAACTTAATCTTTGAGCTTCTGGTACTGCTTTTTCCATGCACGAGATGGCTTTCGACAGGTTCCAGAGTCTATCCTTGCTTACAAAAGCACAGACATCAGCAAGTTCATTGTTCCCACAGATGTTGGGATTGTTTTGGCGGCAGCCATAGGTCTGCAATTCGGTGTCCGCCTCGTTGAGCGGTGCATTAAAGGAAATCCTCTGTTCCTTTTCATTCATAACGACACCTCCGAAACATCAAGCTGTCCTGACATAAGTTGAGGAAGTAGTTCATCGCGCAGGGATGCAAGTTTTCGATTCTCTATGCGATTTGCAATAACAAGCTCGTACAGAGGAGCAAGCAGACCACCTATGCGGTCATAGTCAGATTGCGAAGGAATCAGCACTTCTGCTTTTGACAGTTCTTCGCGCTTGATGTGTCCCATCGTTGTGGCCATGTCCGTAGCGATAGCAGCGAACTTTTGCAGATGGTGGTTTGTCCAAGCGTAATAGAACCATTTATCGTAGGTGGATGATGTGACTTTGAATAAATGCTGATTCAAACCACAAGTCCCTCCGCACCAAATATCAACAAGGAGGCTGCCCGACCATGAGAATATTACATCGCCATCATGAACAATGCATTCCGGCTTGATGGAAGGCGAGCATAATTCACTGTTGGAATCGCAGGAGCCTTGGCGCAGCTCCTTGATTTTAAGAACAGGAAGACCTTGCTCATCATCCTTTGGACGGTACTTCTGCATGGCGAGTCCATTGAGGTAATCGGCAATACCAAGCAGAGAACTTTCTTGCCAGCTATTGGGGATGCTATCGAGCGTAAGAAACTCTTGGGTGAAAATGCTCTGTGCTTGATCAAGTAAATTCTTGTTTACCTCCGTATTTGCTGCTATCTTATCGTCCAGTGATTTCAAGAGTCCGGATATTCTTCTCTGTTCGTCATAATCCGGAACCATTATCTCCAGATTCTGAACCACATCCGTCTGAACTCTCTGCCTTCCTGACGATCCTACCATCGACTTTATCGCTGGCTCACGGACAAGCGGACTGCAAACCAGATAATAGATAAAGTCCTCATCCACGCCTTCTTTAGCGCGAAACACTATGTATTCTGTAGAGCCAAAGCCTACTTCTCCATCATCAAGAATGCTGACCTTTGCCGTCTTTCCATTCTCCAGACACGGAGTGATTCTGGCCATAATCGTATCTCCATTGCGGAATTTTGTTCCGCCGGAGAATGGCTCCAGCTCATATCCCGGTACATCCCGGCAAAAAGGCTGTAGCTTATCCATAGCAATTTTCTTGGCAACTGTCCCTTTTGCAAGGGATTCCCTTGGATTAAAATCCGCTATGTCTTTCAGCTTTTTCATTACCCATTCAGCCATGTTTTCACCTTCCTAACCTATATATTTTCTATGTGCCAATTTTACATTGCTTTGCTTTACCATCGCATATTGAAGCGTCGTATCAATACGCTTATGGCCAAGCAGTTGCTGCAGCTGTTCAATCGGCATTCCTTTATCAATCGCCATCGTAGCAAGTGTGCGTCGGAACTTATGCGGATGCACCTTCTCAATATCCAGCTTCTTTCCGAGTTCCCGAAGCCTCCGCTCAACACCACCGATCTGCAGCCTCTCATACGGAGCCCGAAGTGATACGAACAGCGCCGGATTATCATCAGTGCGTTCCTGCAGGTAGTTCTGCAAATGAATCTTAGTCCGTGCGTCGAAGTACACCATCCGTTCTTTGCTGCCTTTACCGAACACGACACATTCTCGCTCCTCAAAGTTGATATCATCTCTATTAAGAAGCACCAGTTCTCCAACGCGCATTCCGGTTGAAGCAAGCATATCTATCAATGCCAAATCTCTGGACTCCTCGCAACTATCGCGCATTTTCTCCAAGGCCTCGTCGGTATATGTTTCCTTGATTGTCAAGGCTGCTTTCACCTTATGGATTCTTCGAGCCGGACTCTTCAGAATATAATCCTCATCCTCCAGCCAAGAGAAGAAACTCGACAGTATTCTACGGATGTTATCGACGGTAACCTTACTGGAGTTTTTCTCCTGTTGATACTCCGTCAGGTATGTACGCAAATCGTCAGTTTCCATCTCTCGGACATTCTTTTCCACCTTAGCGGTCATAGCGTCAATCGTAGTCCTGTAATACGCCAGCGACTTTTCCGAGCATCCCTCGATTCGTTTTGCCGCGAGAAAGCTTTCCAGAAGCTGTTCATTTGTTAGTGCTGCATTGACTTCTCCCTCCGTCTCGCTTATTTGCTTATGGAACAACGCATGTTCCAGCACTTCCTGCAGTCTCTCCAACTGCACATTATTGAGGCAGCCGAGCATGCCCTGCATAACCTCGTTGATTACTTTCTGTTTCATAGTCTGTTCTCCTTTTCTATCGTAGAGAAAGACTACGGAGTGGCAATCCCTCTTTTTAACTCTTGCCACTCGCAAGAGTTATGATTGTATGTTAAACAAGAATTTACAGGAGCAGATGGAGGCTTTGCACCGTTCATGGTTTATCGATTATGCTCCTTTTGGAGGTGCAAAACCTCCAAACTGGATAAAAGCTGATATTTACTCAATTGCCAACATCATTTATGGTGCTCCATTTGCATCAAAACTCTTTAATACTGAAGGTCTCGGAAAGCCAATTATCCGTATACGTGATTTAAAGGAGCAGACCTTCGTGACGTATACTACCGAGATTCATCCTAAAGGGCACCTCATACAGCCGGGCGACATCGTTGTTGGTATGGATGGAGAGTTTAGGCCATATATCTGGGGAAACTCTGAAGCTTGGCTTAATCAACGAGTATGTATATTCGAGAGTAAGCTGCCTTCAGATAAGGCTTTTATGCTCTATACCATCAAGCCGCTGCTCAATGTAATTGAACAGACACAGGTCGCCACGACAGTTATTCATATCGGCAAAAAGGATTATGATGCCTTTGAAATAGTCCTTCCCGACAGAAAAACGCTTGATCAGTTTGGCGAGATTACAACACCGATGCTCGAACGTATAGTAAATAACAGTATTGAAAATAAAAAGCTTGCCAAGCTCAGAGATGCTCTCTTACCACAACTGATGTCAGGCGAAATCGATGTCTCCGATGTAACCTTTTAAGCCGCTAAATTCTTGTTTATCTCATTATTCACCTCGATTTTGTCATCATAATCCCGAAGGATCGAAGCAACTTTTTTCTGTTCTTCTAATGACGGAAGATCAACTTCTATGCCATTGAATGTATCACGCGTAATAGTATCAAACACCGAGCCATGAGTATTCTTTTTCAAAATCACCACTTTATGTTTAATTAAGTAATACAGATATTCTGCATTAACAATGTCTTCTTTTGCTCGAAATCCGTAACATGACTGGTTAAAAGCCATGGGAAAAGGAAGCATCGCCATTTCTCCCACAGTACCACGCGCTGATATTATTGAATCATTACGCTTAAGCATTTTCGCTGAACTATTATCAAGTCCAGCCTTTGTAATGGTCTTTTCTGTTTTATAGACATAACGATAATCGTTATTAAAATCTTTTACAGAAAGCCAAGGAATATCGCCGTTCCAATACTCCAACTTGCTTGTTTTCGGAGTTCCACCCCCGATAATATCCATTATTTCGCAGATATCTGAAAGTTTATATTTCATACCCAATCGCCCCCAGCTTCCTACGAATTTCGTCCTCAAGTTCATGAGAGCGCTCAAACATATCAGAAAGCTCCGATGTCAACCTTGTCATTTTCTCTTCAAACGGCTCGCCGTCATCTTCCTGCTCTTCGATACCAACATAACGCCCCGGAGTCAGAACGTAATCCTGCTTTGCGATATCTTGTATCGTTGCCACAGAGCAGAAGCCCTTCTCATCCTCAAGTATTCCATTTTGGAAGGCCTCGAATGTATCCGCGAGCTTCTGGATATCCTCCTCCGTGAAGTCTCGATGCTTACGGTCTACCATATGCCCCATCTTTCTGGCATCAATAAAAACAGTCTTGCCTTTCTGTTTCTTACCCTTTGAAATGAACCAGAGTGTCGCAGCAATTGTTACGCTATAGAAGAGCTGTGGAGGCATAGCGATGATGCCTTCGATCAGGTCATCCTCGATAATCTTCTGTCTGATTGCACCCTCGCCACCACTCTGTGAAGACAGTGCGCCATTTGCAAGAACAAGTCCAATCTTTCCGTTCGGTGCAAGGTGATGGATCATATGCTGAATCCATGCAAAGTTAGCGTTACTTGCAGGCGGGATTCCATATTTCCAGCGAACATCGTCCGGCTGTGGATTATATGATTTTCCATGCCAGTTAAACGGAGGATTAGCCAGTATAAAATCAGCTTTCAAGGTAGGATGCAGATCGTTCGTGAAAGTATCCGCATGATATTGCCCAAGATCTGCATCAATTCCTCGAATTGCCAGATTCATTATTGCCATACGCCATGTATCTGCTGTAGCCTCTTGACCATAAATGGAAATCGTGCTGCGTTTTCCAGAATGTGCCTGTATAAACTTCGCGCTCTGTACAAACATACCGCCACTGCCACAGCAGCAATCATATACACGGCAGTTTGAATATGGCTTCAGGATTGCAACCAGTGTGTTTACGATGCTTGACGGCGTATAGAATTCACCACCACCTTTACCTTCCTTTTCGGCAAACTGAGCGATGCAGTATTCATAAGTTCTACCGAGGACATCTCGGTTACCTTCGGTCTCTCCCATATCCATATTGGTAAAGAGGTCAACGACATCTCCGAGGACTCTCTTGTCCAGATCTGGACTGGCATAATTCTTTGGAAGCACGTTCTTGAGTTTCTTGTTGTCGGCTTCGATTGCACGCATAGCATCATCAATAACCGTTCCGATTTTCGACTTATGCGCTGCTGCCGCGATCTTATCCCAACGAGCATCCTCCGGCACGAAGAATACGTTATCCTCAAGATATGCATCCGGATCATCCTCGAATCCATCTCCTTCGGCAACAAGCCGTTGATACTTCTTGTCAAATGCCGTAGAAATGTACTTCAGGAAAATAAGCCCAATTATTACGTTTCTATATTCTGATGCAGGAATGTGTCCCCACAGCACGCAAGCCGCATCCCAGATTTGCTTCTCAAAGCCGATATTGGCAGTATTTTTCTCAGCCATTTACTTTGTCCTCACTTTTTCACTTTTATTTTCGTCATACATTTTCTTCGATGTTTTCATCTGAATCACGCACAAACTCCATAATGTCGCCGACGTCACAGTTAGTGCATTACAACTCTTTAGCAAAACCTCGGAGTTGACATTTCCTCCATGGCTAAGCTTACTGACCATTACCATTTCACAGAGCTCTTTTTTCTTTATGCCCTTATCAATCAGCAATTTGAAAAGTTTGTTGTAACTAAACCGCATAACTGTCTCCTGTATATTCTTCATCAGTTATTGTTCTACCTCCACGTTATTCCAAGTACATCCAAACAGTGCTCCCTCACGGGGACTAGGCTGTGGGACTTTATTAGTTTCCATAATACTCTGTGCTTTTTCGTATATAATCCTTCTTTATCCAGTGTAATCATTTGCAGCGTGGATGGCCTTTAATTCCTTATCAATCGCTGCATACTGTTCAAAAACGACCTTTGACAAGGCTGTCGTTTTTGCCATCTGCAAGATTTCGGATTCAATCCGAGGCCTCTCAATCTCTGTCAGATCGAGAGCCGCTTGCATATTCTCCTCTGTTTCCGAAATTTCTTTCTTGAAAGTTCCTGCAAGCTTATCTACGATTTCGTCCTATGAGGGCCATCCATTATCCAGCTTTTTGTAGGCCGTTTCAACCTCGGATGCGATCAGGTCAAAATCGCCTGTTCCGTCCCGATCCATTGCGGAGAACAGATTATTAATGTAATTGTAATAACGAAGCACCCGAATCATTTCATCATTCTTCATGAAATGATTCTCTGGAAGAATCTTCTGATCGAATCGTAAAGCATCTAAAGAGAGCTCCTCTAAGTCCGTGTCATCAGTGATACCAGCTAACCCGTACAGGACACTTTGTATTTCATCTTCAAGTGAAGCATCGTTCATATCGACATGTAAAGAATATGTAACCTTACGCTTTAAAAGATCACTGTTCAGTGACGGTGCAAGATGAATCGGATTACCTTTTTGTCCACCACACTTGTCACATCAATAAACCAAGCCAATCATGACTACCCGTCTAACGGATGGTTTGCTCGCCCCTATAAGGGGCAATTACCAGCCAGCACCTAAAGGCACTGGCTTCACTGTATTCAAGCCAATTTGCTCTTGACTCGTCACTGCCCTTAAAAGGGAATTTGTACTACCTGCTACCCTTAAAAGGGGCTTCGTATTCCTTCACACTCAACTTTATCCATCGCAATATCATGAAATTCTTGCTCGTTTGATATACTTGTGAATAGTTGCTTTATTTAAGCCAACCGTGCTACCATAATAACCTTCTGACCAAACGTGCCAATTCCCAAATTTATATTTCAAATTGGCGTGTCCATCAAACATCATCAAAGCACTTTTTCCTCTGAAATATCCCATAAATTGTGATACACCAAATTTTAGCGGAATGCTCACCAACATATGCACATGGTCATTCATCAAGTGTCCTTCCAATATTTCTACGCCTTTATATGTACAAAGTTGCTTTAAAATATCACGGATACTCTCCTTGTACTGATTGTATATGATTTTTCTGCGATATTTGGGCGTAAACACGATGTGATACTTACACAACCATTTTGTATGCGATAGACTATTAGCTTTCTGTGCCATAAGCACCTTTCCTTTCTGTTTACTGACTTAAACAACCTTAGTATACTACCAGGAAAGGTGCCTTTGGTATAACCCTTTAACTTCCACCCGCATAGCAGGTGGTACTTGTGTCGCATGCTACACATACGACACTGGGTCACGACCTATAATAAAATCATCCGTCGAGTACATAAGTACCCTCGACGGATGATATATGTTGTGCTGAACAGTAATTTGATTTGGCGCAAATTACTATTCAGTACTTCTCATTCAAACAAAAATCTTTTTATAATATTCATATCTGCTTTATATGCATTTACCGCTGGCATATAAAAAGTATTATAATATTCATCACCTTTTATTCTTATTTGAATCGCATTATTCCAGAGATTGAATTTATTTATATCATGAATGGAGAACAAGAGTTGTTCACAAACATGTCTGCCGTCTACTTCTCTAACCGGTTTCCAGTCAGGATATATATCATAAGAATTGGTGCCATCTCCAACGGTTATACGATTCCAAAAACACCAGTAATCACCGTACCAAGTAGCATAAACATTAACATACTTGAGGTAATTATTTTTTTCATAAAGCCAAAATTCCAATTTTAACCCAGAATTATCTGTTGGTAATTTCATTAACCGCATTTTACGATAAGTATCAGTTTTGCCTGCGTCATTTTGAGTTGTTTCTTTTTCGATTTTTACTTTAGGATAATCTCGTTTTATGTCATCCAGTGTGTAGGCGTAAGAGATGTTTTCACCAACAAACAGCATGAAACACACCAATAATCCCAACAGCATCGATATTCGGTTTTTCATTTCTAAACACTCCTCCCCTATAATTAACGCCTAACTCCCTATATATCGCTTCGATGAACAATCAAAAAATCCTTCCTATCAACGATTTTTTTAAGAAGCGTGATACCTATGAACTTCTTCACAAAACTCTTCCGCTCGTGGGGCAAGCCTACCAACAGCTACCATTTCAGCAGCTGGCCGTTCGTGTTCGGCAATTCTGCCGCCGGAGCCAAGGTCAACGAATTTACGGCTATGCAAACCACGGCCGTGTATGCCTGCGTCCGCATATTGGCAGAGTCTATTGCTGGACTGCCGCTTCATGTGTATGAATATCGAGGGAATGGGAAAGAGCGTAGCCGGGGCATCCGCTCTATTTGATTCTCCACGATTTGCCTAACCCGGAGATGACCTCTTTCCTATTTCGTGAAACGGCCATGATTCACCTCCTTTTATGAGGCAATGCCTACGCCCAAATTATCCGTAACGGCACAAGGCGCGTGGCGGAACTTTATCCCCACTCCTCCTCCATCGCATGAGCGGTAACTGGGCCGAACACGGCGAACTGGTCTATACCTACACACCGTCAAGTACCAGCAATCCCATTATTCCCCCTTGGCTCTTGACATCCATACTACTGTTTCAACATGGCTTGTCATGGGGAACATGTCTACCGGCTGGGCTTCTATTGTCTGATAGCCAAGTCTGTCTAAAATTGCCAAATCGCGCCCTAGAGAAGCTGGATTGCAGGAGACGTAGACGATGCGTTGGGGGTGCATGGCGATGATGGAGTGGAGGACAGGGGGCGTGCATCCGGCGCGTGGGGGATCGACGACTACGACGTCGGGGCGAATGCCGGCCCGGTAAAGCCGGGGCATGACGTCGGTGGCGTCACCGACGAGAAATTCAGCGTTTTTCACGTGGTTGTCGCGGGCGTTCTTCTGGGCGTCGCGGATGGCTGGAGCCACGATCTCTATGCCGATGGCTCGACGCGCCCGCTGTGCCAAAAATGACGTGATGGTGCCGGTACCGCAGTAAACGTCAAGAACGGTTTCCCGTCCCGTGAGCGTGGCGTAGTCTAACGCCTGTCGATAGAGGACTTCCGCTTGTGCGGTATTGACCTGAAAGAAGGAGCGCGGCGAAATATGAAAATGCAGCCGCCCGATACTGTCCTGAATCGTAGGTTTTCCCCACAGGAGTCTGGTCTCCCGCCCCAAGACGACATTGTTACGATAGGTCTGGATATTTTGCTGCACACTGACAAGATGCGGCAATTTTTGCCGCAAAAAGTGAACGATCTCTTTGCTTCGCCGCAGTTCCGGCACGGCAGTGACAAGAACGGCCATGATCTCGCCGTTTTTCCCTACCCGCCCCATGATGTGCCGCAGTACGCCGGTATGCCGGTCTTCATGGTACACCGGGATCTCAAATTTCTTTACGGCTTCCCGCATAGCGTTTGCCAGATCGTTATTCCCTGACCGCTGAATACAGCAGTCTTCCGTGTCTATGATGACGTGACTGCCGCCGGCATAGCAGCCAATGGCGATGTTCCCTCCTGCCAACCCCACGGGAAACTGCATTTTATTTCGGTAATTCCAAGGGTTTTCCATCCCCTTAACGGGATGTACAGGAATATCTTTCAGGCCGCCGATCCGCTCGATTGCGTCAATGACCTGCCGGCGTTTGACCGCCAGCTGTGCTGAATAGGAAAGGTGCTGAAGCTGGCAGCCACCGCACATTTCATAAATGGGACAGCGCGGCACGACGCGGTCAGGACTGTCCGTCAAACGTTTTACCACTGCGCCAATGGCATATCTCTTCTTCACAACGCCGATTTTAAGCCGCACCCGTTCTCCCGGCAGCGCTCCCGGAACAAAGACGGTAAAGCCGTCAATTCGACCGACGCCTTCGGCGTTATTGCCGAGGCGTTCGACCTCTATTTCATATATCTCGTCCCCGTAAACAGGTGCTTCTCGTCCCACGATTGTCTTCCCTCGTTCCCCTTTTTCGCGCCGATAAAAATACCCGACGCTTCTTTAAACGTCGGGTCCTGATCGTTTACACAAAATCCACTTTTGTCAAAAGCTCTGCCGGGTGCGCCAGCAACACCTGCGCCCCGCTTGCCAAAAGCTCCGCTTTGTCCCGAAAGCCCCACAATACGCCGACGGACAAAGCGCCCGCCCGAACTGCTGTCTGCATATCCACGGAAGTATCGCCCAAATAAGCAGTCTCTTTAGGCGATACGCCCAATTTTTCCAGCACATAAAAAAGATTCGCTGGATCCGGTTTTCGCGGCACCCCCGATCGATCTCCAACATAGGCGTTAAAAATATTCGAAGGAAACAGCGTCCCTATCACCGTCTCGGCCGCCGACGGATGTTTATTCGTACAAACTGCCATGGGAATCTGCCGTTTTTGAAGATCGGTCAAAAGCGCCAAAATGCCCGGATACGGCTTCGTCTTCCGCAACAGAGAGCGGGCATAAATTTCTTTATATTTCGCCAACGCTTCTTTAATGACAGGTTCCTCCGTCTCAGGCAGGAGTCGTTCGATCAAAGTACGCGAACCATTGCCGACAAAGTAGCGATATTCATCCACCACATGAGGAGGCTTACCGTAGCCCGCTAAAAGTTCATTCCCGCTGGCCGCCAAATCTTCGAGAGAATCCACCAGCGTTCCGTCCAAATCGAAAACCACCGCCCGATAGCGCATAGACTCGGCCCCCTATTTATTTTTTGTCTGCATCTGATGCAAAACCTTTGCCTCATGCTCCAATGTCTTGGCTTCTTTCAGCAGTTCGTTGGCCTTGCGGACGGTAGCGGCAGATTTCGTATCCAGCCACTCGGCATAAGCCTCCGCATACTGAATCTGGGCCGCGCAAATGCGAAGCCGCAGGCGTTGGAGAGATTGCGCCTGTACCGGCACCGAGAGGGTTTGCAGTTCTGCTTCCCGCTGATGCCAATCGGGAAGAACTTCCTCTTCCATGATCTTCTTCATGGCCTGCCGGGTCACCGTATCCCCTAAATTGCCCTGCTGTAAAGTTTCCACCAATTTCCGATCTGCAGCCCGAATGACTGCCTCGTGGCGATCAATAACAGCGTCCGCCGCCGTAAGATAATCCTTCAGCTGATCCTGCCGAGCCTTCATAACAAGAGCGATAAACTCCCGGAAATTTGTAATTTCCGTAGCTTGCCAAAGTCCCGACTCTGCCCGCAACATTTTCACCTTAAAGATAAACTCGTCATCCACTTCTTCCTGATAGACCCGTAGCCCCACCGTGGCCGTGCCGCCATCCACGTCCTGTTCCAAGAACGCAATCCCGCGAAAATCAATCGCTTTCAATCCAGCCCGCGAAAGGATCACGTCCGCATCAATGGGCGTTCCTTCCCCACTCACCTGACCGCCCCATGTTCCGGTACGGACATAGGTGAGGATAATGCCCTTAAAGCTGGCTCGAAGCGGATCGCGGAACATGGCGGTAAAGCCGCTGATCGTAGCCCGAGATTCCTCGGACAGGGAATGATCCGCGTCCATCATACCTTCTAAGAGCGCATCACTGGCGCTCGCTGAGAGGGAATCTACATCCACATAGCGCGTGAACTTCGTTTCGTCGTGGACCGCCACGGCTTCCTGTATCATCCGCAAAGAATACGCCGGCGTTTTCGTGTAATACCCGAAATACCAATACCCACCCCCAGCCAGCCCCAATATCGCAATGAGCAACGCGAGGAACAGGCGGAGCTTACCCTGTTTTGAAAAATGAACAGCCATGAGAATATCCTTCCTGCGAAAATTCGCACTTTACACCTTCTGCTCTCATTATGCACCTTGTAAGATCGTTTCGCAAGAGATTTAACATGATTACCGAAGCTTTTTCTCCAGCGTTGTCCCTTCGATCACACCGCCGCCCAATACTTCATCACCGTTGTAAAATACTACGGACTGCCCGGGAGTAACGGCCCGCTGCGGAGTATCAAAGCGCACTTCAACCCGCGACTCATCCAAAGGAGACACCGCAGCTAACGCGGTGCGAGGGCCATAGCGAATCTTGGCTTCTACGCGGCGCGGCAGCCCGAGCGGATTTTCCGCCAACCAATTTACGCCGCGCGCTGTCAGTGTATCAGTGAAGACTTCGTTCTCTTTTCCAACCACGACCTGATTTTTTTTCATATCCAGCCCGATCACATAGAGCGGCTCCGGCGCAGCGATGCCAAGCCCTCGCCGCTGGCCGATGGTATAGAGCGGCGCCCCGGCATGGCGGCCTAAAACCCGCCCGGTTCCATCGACAATATCCCCCGGCTTTAAACACTCGGGACAATGTTCCCGCAGAAAACGCCCATAATCATCGTCAGCGATGAAACATATTTCCTGACTCTCGGCTTTCGTAGCCACCGACAAGCTAAGATCTGCCGCCATATCTCGAATTTCTGGTTTAGTAAAATCCCCTAAGGGCAGCAACAGATGGGGCAGCAAATTCGAAGCGATATGGTACAGCACATAGGATTGATCCTTCTTTCCGTCCCGCCCCTTAAGCAGCTGAAAGCGCCCCAGCGTCTTATTCCAAGTGACCCGGGCATAATGCCCCGTCGCTAAAAAATCTGCGCCGAATTCCTGCGCCTTTTCCCAAAGACCGGAAAATTTCAAATAATGATTGCAGGCGACACAGGGATTCGGCGTTTGCCCCGCCGCGTACGCCGTTACAAAATAGTCAATAACCCGGCGGCGAAAGAGTTCCCGAAAATCTGCCACATAATGGGGAATCTGCAAAAGTTCCGCTACTCCCCGGGCATCCTCCGCCGCACGATCCCCACCGCGCACTTCCTCCGAAAGCCGCATGGTGACCCCGATGACATCATACCCTTCCCGCACCAGCCGGGCCGCTGCCACCGAGCTGTCCACACCGCCGCTCATGGCTACCAGGACTTTCCCTTTCCCCTTCGTCGCCTTCACCTCCCTGTCTTTTCAAACCCTCACAAATCAAGAAACACATCGGCATGATCGGAAAGTTCCTTCAGAACTCCCTGATATTCTTCGCGTTTCTGCTGCGCTGCGTCTCGGCGCTTTTGTATTCTCTCCACATCAGCATTGATATCTTCTGCCGTCAAAATGTTACTTTCTTGCAAAACATTAAGTTTCTCCTCCATGGCAGCAACGATCATCTCTTCTTGCCGGACTTTTAATTGCGATTTTTGGTACAGTGCATCATAATTACTGATTTCCCGTGCTTTAAACCGCTGGTCAATACGCTGTATTTCCGCCGTCAGAGGATCCAGCCGACTCATCAACAACTGTTCGATACTTCGCAGTTGACGCCCAAGGCGACGATATTCCTGCCGTTTTTCCCGGCTTATCTTGGAATTTTCCGTAGTTTCAATGGCCAGAGGTTGATGCTCTTCCTCTTTCGGCAGCGTGGTTTCGTCGATTACTAAAACCACAGCCCCCGTCGGCATCGATGGCTGGGCTTCTCTTTTTTCTGGTGTTTCTTCCTCTGTCTGCGGCGCCAATGTCGGTTCCCACATGATAAAAAAACATCCGCCACCGATGAGAAATACCGCCCACGTCCCCGCGGCAGCGAACAGGATTTGGCGCCGCTTCTTTCCCTGCGTCATGACACCCCACGAAACCAGAATAAGAAAGACTGCCACCCACAGGCATATAAGAGCTACAAGAGCCCCCGGTGAAACTTCATGCCAGCCCGCCATTTCGTTACTTCCCTTCTCGCCGCAGTCATTGGAGTGCTTTCTTTTCCCCCGGTTTTCTGCTACACTTTAAGAAATCACTGATAAATTCAGCACCATCCTTGCGGCACATTTTCTCCGCTCTCTTTACGTCGACAAATTCTCCGCATAGTCTTATTGTGCATCCGATTTGTTTCCTTAACAGGGCGAAAAATCTGTACCAATCTGACGGACTTCATCTTATCCGTGCTTCCTGAAAAAATGAACCGCCCGGCGGCGGCAAAGGAGCGTTCTCTCCATGAATGTCGTGGGCATCATCGCCGAATATAATCCCTTTCATAACGGTCATCGCCATCAAATTGAACAAATTCGCCAACACTGCCCCGGTGCCTTCTGCCTGTCCGTCATGAGCGGTCACTTCACCCAACGCGGTGAGGCCGCCGTATTGGATAAATGGCAGCGAGGAGCGGCTGCCGTGGAAAACGGTCTCGATTTGGTCCTGGAACTGCCCTTTGTTTTTTCCGTTCGCAGCGCCCAGCACTTCGCCAGCGGCGGCGTTCGTCTTCTGGACCGCTTAGGCGTCGTCCACACCTTAGCCTTCGGCGCTGAAACCACGGACATGTCCCTTCTCAATCACTTAGCAGAAGAGAGCCTGCGCCCCAAAACCCAACGGCAGCTCCGCCGGTTTCTAGGGCAAGGCTTTTCTTACGCTGCCGCCCTTGAAGCCGCTCTCCCTCTGCCGTCCGATGCTCCCGCCGAACTGCTGCGCCAACCGAATACCATCCTGGCTCTCGAATACTTAAAAGCGATCCGACGATTCTCCTCATCGCTTACGCCCCTTGCTTTGCCGCGAGAAGGCGCAGCCTACCACGATACTGTCATTGGCGCCTCTTTTCCCGGCGCCCGCGCCGTTCGTACCGCCCTCTGCCAAGGCGACTCCCAATGGCAGAAAGCAGTGCCGCTAAGTCTTGTTCCTCCTCTGAAAGAACAACAGCAGCGCGGTCTGCCCAAAGATGAAGCACTTTTTCTCCCGCTTCTCACCCGGCTTCTGTCTTCTTCTCCCAAAGACCTCCGGCAAATCTATGGCATGAACGAAGGATTGGAAAACCGTTTCCTCACCGCGGCCCGCACAGCCGTCTCACTCTCTGACCTGCGGCAGACCATCCGCAGTAAACGCTACCCGGCGTCCCGTATACAGCGCATGTTTCTCAGCCTGCTGCTGTCCCTGACCGCCTCGCAAATGGCCCATTTCGACGACACAGGCCCTCTCTACGCCCGTGTTCTGGCCTTTAATAACCGCGGGCGACAGCTTCTCCACGAGATACGTCGAACGAGTACCATTCCCCTCGTCACCAAGGCAAAAAGTTTTCTCAGCGCAAAAGCGCCGCAGAAAAAATCAGAAGCGCTGCTTTGCGAAATGCTCCGCCTTGATACATTGGCTGCCGATCTTTGGGGGCTGACCCTCTCCCCGCGCCGCCCCGCGGGACTCGACTTTATGACTTCTCCCGTGTATCGGCGACCGGCTGCTCCCATCGCCGAACCCCCGACCGCCCCGCTGCCGACGCGGCCCAATCTGCTACACTCTTTCCCAAAATAACAAGCGCCGGAGCGATTTCAGCCAACGGCAGAAGAACGAAGGCCCGCTCGGTAAGATACGGATGGGGCAAGGTCAACTCCGCCGTCTGACTGGTAAAACTGGGGACATAAAGCAAGTCGATATCAATGCACCGCGCCCCCCAGCGCACCGTCCGCACCCGGCCCAACGTGTGCTCGATGCGTTGACAGGCCGAGAGCAACGCCGAAACAGGAATAGCTGACACGGCCATCACCGCTGCGTTCAGGAAAGGCGGCTGGGACACGCCCCCCCACGGCTCCGTCTCATAGAGAGAGGACACCCTCTCCACCCGCAGTCCTTCTTCAGCATCCAAAAGAGTCAGCGCTCGGCGAATATTTCCTGCCCGATCGCCTAAATTTGCTCCAAGGCCCAAGTAAACAGAATACGGCTCCGCTGGTTCCCCCCTCACGGGCGCTGACGAACGAGGATTACACTGACGTCCTCGAATTTGCCCGGCAGAGGCGCCTGGGGTTTATGTACGGCCACGCGCACCTTCTCCACCCGTGAAAACTTCGTAAAAATTGCCCCGGCGATGCGTTCTGCCAACGTCTCAATCAGAGAGACCGCCGGCCCCTCCACAATTTCCTGCACCGTAGTAAAAACAGCCGCATAATCCACCGTTTCCGCGGGATCATCGTCTCTCCCCGCCGCCAAAAGACTGAGGGACAGGGAAACATCCACCAAAAAGCGCTGCGCGACTTCCTTTTCCACCGGCAGGCAGCCGTGACAACCGCTGAATTCCATACCTTCCAATTTAATTCGATCCATTCACTGCGCCTCCAATATCTTGTCGATCATATGGCACATACGGGCTGTCGGAGCTACCTCATGCACCCGGACGATACCGCAGCCCTTCATGATACCCCAAACACAGGTCGCCCCCGTCGCTTCCGCCCGCTCCGTTATCGGCAGATCCAACGCCGCTCCAATAAAGCTCTTACGGCTCGTCCCCAAGAGAAGCGGCCACTGCTGCCCGTCAATCTCCTGTAATTCCTCCAGGCGTTTTAAGACGAGAAGATTCGCTTCCGGCGTCTTGCCAAAACCGATGCCGGGATCAAGGATAATATCCGCATCTGATACCCCTGCTGTCCGCGCAATGTCGAGGGACCGCCGAAAGAAGGACCGCATGGCAGTGATGATGTCCCCGGCATATTCCTTCCCCTCTTGATTGTGCATGACCACGACAGGGCGATGATACCGTGCCGCCACCGCCGCCATCCGCCCCGGCTCCGGCGCATATTGCAGTCCCCAGATGTCGTTTAGGACATGAACTCCCATCTCCGCCGCCATCGCCGCCGTATCCGCCTTAAACGTATCCACGGAGAGGGGTACTTCTAAGGCATCGATCAATACCGTTAAAAATGGGCGAAGCCGTTCCATTTCAGCTTCCGCGGACATGGGCACGAATCCCGGCCGGGATGACTCCGCGCCGACATCAATGATGTCCGCCCCCTCCGCCACCATTTGCCGAGCATGGGCCAGTGCCTTTTCCGGTGTATTCCATTGCCCTCCATCGGAGAAAGAATCCGGCGTGACGTTCAGTATCCCCATGATCTGCGTCCGTCGTCCCAGGCTCAGTGTCTTGCCATCCGCCCATCGATATTCTCGTACCGCACCCGCCATTTATTTCTCCTCCATCAATAACTGCCACGCCTGCTGCGGTAATCCGCCGTCGCCGCGGAGTTTCCCCCGGCTCTCCGCCGTCACCGTCCGCGTTCCCAAGGACAACTCCCCGCGAATCATCATACAGAGCTGCTGCGCGGAGATCACTACCATCACCCCTTCCGCGCCTAAATCTTCCTCAATGGCGGAGGCAATCTGCTTCGTCAGCCGCTCTTGCAGCTGCGGTTGATGGGCCAATATATCCACAATCTTCGTAAATTTTCCGAAGCCCGCTACCTTGCCGTTTCGCGGCAAATAGGCGATCTGCACCTCACCGAAGAACGGCACCAAATGATGTTCGCACATGGAATAAAAAGGAATATGACGCACTGCCACCAATCCATGGCTCTCCGCCTCAAAAACCTCGCCCCAGACCGGCTTCGTTTGCTGTCGATAGCCGGAAAAGAGCAGCGCATACATCTTGACTACCCGTTCCGGAGTCTTTTTCATCCCCGCTGTCGTGACATCAAGCCCCAACGCTTCCATGAAATCCCGTATAGCCTTTACAGCCCTTTTCTGATCCGCTTTCCTCGCCTCGCTTCCTTATAGAATATCCCCCCACCTTCATTATAGAGAACTCTCACCCAAAACGCAAAACTCCGTTCTATGACTGCAAAAACAAATCCAAAAGCTGCTTGCCGATAAGAATCGACGTCACGACGATAAAAAGCGGTCTCACATAGCCTGCCCCTTTGGCCAACGCTGTCTTGGTTCCGCAAAAAGCGCCCACGATCATCGCCAGGCCCATGGGAATCGCGTAGCGATATTCCACCGCGCCTAAAAGAGAAAACGCGATAAGGCCGGCAATATTGCTGGAAAAATTCAGCGCCCGGGCATTCGCCGCCGCCCCCACGAAGTCAAAGCCTAACAGGAGAAAAGAAAAGAGCAGGAACGAACCTGTCCCCGGCCCGAAGAAACCGTCGTAAAAACCGAAAAGGAACGCTACCAGAAAGCTCAGATACGTCATCTGCGGCGTCAGGCCATGATAGGTGGAAACGCTTCCCCAATCCTTTTTCACCACGCTGTAGACAGCTACCGCCACGAGCATGACCACCACCAAGGGACGCAAAAAATCCGGTGGAATCGCCCGTACCGTGAGCACTCCAACTACAGAGCCCACAAAGGACAGCGGACAAAGCCTTTTGATGAGCGTCATATCAACACGGCCCGAACGGAGAAAGGCGAGAACGCTGGTAAGTGAGCCCATGGTGGCCGCCACTTTATTGGTCCCCAGCACTGTCACCAACGGCAACCCCGTCCACATAAGAGCCGGGGTAGAAATGAGTCCCCCGCCTCCCACCACGGAATCAATAAACGCCGCAATAAATCCCATGACAGCCAAAAAAGCTGTGGTTCCAAACTCTAAATCGAACATAGTCTTCCCCCTGCTGTGAACCTCTCGCTTCATGTACTCTATGATTTTAGCGAAATCACGGGGGAATTGCAAGGCAAAGGTCTTCCTTCGTATCAGGCTTATGTCACGAATCCCTGTGACGTTTGCCCAAAGTTTGAAAAATTTTAATGTTTTGGTAGGAAAATGCCATTCGATCGCGAATATATTTATACAGTAGGTCTTAGTGAGATTATTTCCATTAGATTGACGCCGCACTTCCCAGAGCGGCCCCCTTTTTCGCGTTGTTAAAGAGAATAAAAGACATATATAAAAGGAGGAAACCACCTTGCGCTCTGTAGCTATTGAATCTCTAACCCCCGGCATGATACTGGCCCGCTCCATTATCAACGACGATATGATCGTCGTTCTCTCCGAAGGGACCATGCTCACGAAAGCGCACATCACTCGGCTGGGATTCCTGGGGATTCCCTCCGCCTACATCAAAGATGAGTATGAGCTCAGCGAGGCATTCCAGAACGTATCTGCCATTTTTAATCCCGCCAGCGCCTTTGTCACCGAGTATAAAGAGGTCATTCACACCGCCCGGGAAATTTTTGACGAGGCGGAAAAAAGCAATAAGCCACCGGTGCAAAAATCCAAGACCATGGTCAAGAAGACTCTCGCTCCCATGGCCAAACAGAGCGGCGCCATCGACTACCTCTTAGAGGTCAATCACTTAGCCAGCGATATTTATAATCACTCTGTCCGTGTTTCCGTCTTGGCCGGTGTTCTCGCCAAATGGTTGATGCTGTCCGCCGCGGAGACGCAAGATTTGATCTTAGCGGGTTTTCTCCACGATATCGGCAAGACGAAATTCCCGCCGCGCCTCATCGATAAACAGGTGGAGCATTTAAAAGGCGAGGATTTGGATACTTACATGCAGCACACCATCGACGGTCATCGCATGCTGAGCACTGCCAGCGAACTTTCCGACGGCGTCAAATTAGCGGCTTTGCAGCACCATGAGTGCATGGACGGCTCCGGATTTCCCTTTAACCTGAAGGGCGACGATATCCACATGTACGCCCGTATCATTGGACTGGCCAATCTTTACGACAACATCACCACGGAACGGGAAGGTCAGAAGAAAAACACGCCCTTTGCGGCCATTGACCAGATTACGGAGGATATGTACACAAAACTTGATCCTCATGTCTGCGTCCCCTTCCTCAAGCATCTCAAGGAGACCTTCTTGGGTTCCCGCGTCAAACTCAGCAATGGTCTCATCGGAAACATCGTTCGTTACGAGAATGATTTCTCGTCCAAACCACTCATCCGGGTAACCCAAAAGGAGATCATCGATCTTAATAAGAGCCCGGAAATCAAGATCGTCGAGTATAACCCGAAATAACGGTGAAGCCACCGTCATTCACATGCCTCGGCAGAAAAGAAGAGCCCCTGTTCCACTGCATGCAGTGGAACAGGGGCTCTTCTTTT
>ERZ772955.996-NODE-996-length-19439-cov-3.479829_pt1 | contig 19439 bp, 20 predicted proteins | sample MGYA00511133_ERZ772955 | MGnify/ENA primary metagenome ERZ772955 (study PRJEB29015, sample SAMEA2737914) | human oral metagenome | biome: human oral; feature: human-associated habitat; material: dental | place: China | collected 2149 ... | reverse complement strand
GCCAGTTGTTTAATTGTAGAAATCAAAATTTATACCTAATTTTACTCATTGACCTGAAAACCAATAACTTAACCAGTTTTAAGTTATTGATAATAATTAATAATCGATTACATTATGATACCTAAAATAATACATTACTGTTGGTTTGGTAGAGGACAAATGCCCGATTTGGCTATCAAATATATAAAATCGTGGTAGCAATATTTACCCGATTATGAGCTAAAACTATGGAATGAAGACCATTTCGATATAAATTCCAACCAATACGTAAAAGAAGCATACGAAGCTCGCAAATTTGCTTTTGTAACCGACTATGTACGTCTTTATGCATTATATACGGAGGGAGGCATATATATGGATACTGATGTAGAAATCGTCAGACCGCTCGACGACTTACTACACTTACCTGCATTTTCGGGGTACGAAAGCAATAAATACAACAACTTTCCAACAGGCTTAATGGCAAGCGCCAAGAACGGTATATGGGTAAAGGAACAATTGGATTATTACACCGACAAACACTTCTTTAGAGCAGACGGGACATACGATATGACTACAAATACTCAGACAATATCTAATATAATGATTTCGAATGGATTCAAGTTGGATGGAAAGTATAAAGTGTATAAAAACGATATGCACTGCTTTCCAAAAGACTATTTTTGTCCTAAGACAAGTACCGGAGTTTTGAAGTTAACAAAGAACACTTACTGCATACACCATTTTGCAGGATCGTGGCAAGAACTTACTAATGGTCAAAAGGTCAAGCGATTTATTACAAGAAAGATATTGGGCGTATGCATTACAGATAAATTCGTACAACTCAAAAGGCAATTAAAAACGGATAAAATATTATATAATCTAAAAATCATATCAGGTAGATAACGAGAAAAGGTGCAGAAAAAATAAATTTTTCCTACACCTCCTCACTATGAAAAAAACTGATTCTATCTATCTTAGCCTAAGACTTTTACCAAATGATGAACTTTATTAATCATTCCCATTATCGATGGGGTATCATCGTGTTCTACTATCTGGTTCATTTTGTGTAGTCCAAGAGCGTCTAATGTGCGTTTCTGCACGGCAGGGCATTTAATTCTACTTTTTACTTGCTGAATTTTTATTTTTGCCATTACTATTTCCTCCTGATATTTTTTAACCGTTAAACACTTTATCTACCGAAATACCACGATTTTGAGCCACAGTAACGGGATCTCTAAGTTCGCTCAACGCTTGGAAAGTTGCCTTCACCAGATTGTGCGGATTCGACGAACCTTTCGATTTTGCCAAAATGTCGGTGATACCCACACTCTCCAAAACGGCACGCATAGCACCACCGGCTTTTACTCCCGTACCGTGTGCAGCAGGTCTGAGCAATATTGTCGCTCCACCGAAATGTGCTGTTTGTTCGTGCGGAATAGTTCCTTTGTGTACAGGCACTTTGATGAGGTTTTTACGAGCAGCTTCCGTACCTTTCTGCATAGCAGCGGCTACTTCGCCTGCTTTTCCGAGCCCCCAACCTACTACGCCATTGCCGTCTCCGACTACTACGATAGCAGCAAAACTGAAAGCACGTCCCCCTTTCGTCACCTTTGTTACACGATTTACAGCAACCAGACGCTCTTCCAACTGAGCGTCGGACTCTATATTCACTCTATTTCTTTTATATTCTGCCATAATTTCTTCTTAAAAATTTAAACCGTTTTTACGGGCAGCTTCAGCCAATTCTTTCACTCTGCCATGATATAAATAACCGCTTCGGTCGAAGACCACAGACTGAATACCTGCTTCTTGAGCATTTCGGGCGATAAATTCACCGACTTTGGCAGCCTGCTCTTTTTTATTCATCTTATCTTTTATTGCCAACGACGAAGCCGAGGCAAGAGTCTTTCCGGCAACATCGTCTATAATCTGAGCATATATCTGAGTATTACTTCTGAATACCGACAAACGTGGCTTTTCGGGTGTTCCCGATATTTTACTTCTTATATGAGCCCTTATTTTTGCTCTTCTTTCTATTTTTCCTACCATGATTTACTGATTTTTAAACGATTATTTACTTGCTGTCTTACCTGCTTTCTTGCGGATAACTTCGCCTTTAAACAATACTCCTTTACCTTTGTAAGGTTCAGGCTTACGGAACGAACGTATCTTAGCACAAACTTGTCCAAGTAGCTGCTTATCGGCAGATTCGAGGGTAATGAGCGGATTCTGATTACGTTCGGTAACGGTAGTAAGTTTTATCTCGTTTGGCAACTGCATATATATATTATGCGAGAAACCCAACGACAACTCTAAAATCTGACCCTGATTAGAGGCGCGGAAACCGACCCCTACAAGTTCAAGTGTCTTGGTATAACCTTCAGATACACCGACAACCATATTATGTACCAAAGCACGATACAAGCCGTGATAAGATCTAATCTGAGGCAGATCGCTATGACGTGTAAATGAGATATTACCGTCTTCGATAGCGATATCGATACTCGGGTCGATACTCTGAGAGAGTTCGCCTTTGGGGCCTTTTACCGATACAATGCCTTTTTCGGCTTTAACGGTCACTCCGGCAGGAATTTTTATTGGTAGTTTACCTATTCTTGACATGGTCTTTCCCTCCAAACATTAATAAACATAACACAATACTTCTCCGCCGACTTCAAGCGAACGAGCCTCCTTGTCGGTCATTACACCTTTCGATGTAGAAAGAATAGCAATGCCTAATCCATTGAGTACTCGCGGCATATTTTTGTACCCAACATAACGACGAAGACCGGGAGTAGATACTCTGACAATCTTCTTAATAGCGTTAACCTTGTTAACCGGATCGTATTTCAAGGCTATTTTGATTGAACCTTGAGGACCTTCATCTATAAACTTGTAGTTCAGGATGTAGCCCTTTTCAAAAAGTACTCTCGTAATCTCTTTCTTGAGATTAGAGGCAGGAATCTCTACTACACGGTGCTTGGCACTTACTGCATTACGCACCCTTGTTAAGTAGTCTGCAATAGGGTCTGTCATAAAACAATTAAATTTAAATTAACCCCCTCTAAGTGGGGCAATATTTAGTTAATATTCAAAGATTTCCTTTCGAAAAAAGCCATATTATCCGAGGCTCTCGAAAGGAATTGCAAAAGTAATACTTTTTTTAAAACAAAAAAAATAGTGCTTCACTTTTCTGCAAAAAATATTTGTTCACGGGTAAGTAATTGGTTACGAACAGCTATATAAACACGCTTCCGCCAAATTATATGTCATTGCAAATCAACACGATGTTTACATTGATATTAAAGCTATTCAAGATAACCTTAGATGATATTTTTCTCCTATTGCAATGAAATTTGTAAGGCAAAAATTGCATTTTGCCATTCATAACTCGATTTTTTCTTAGGTTCAAATTGTTAGTTAAGTTTATTTCCCCTGAAATTATCGGGCAAAGTTAGATATAAATTTCGGTTGCTGCAATTATATCGGAAACACTTATATAACACATTTATATCCAACAGAATACACAAGCAGTTTCTTGTCGAATTTATATTGAATATTATCTTTTTGGGGGCGTAATTCAAAAATTTAATGTACATTTGCAGCGGTTTAGTGAGATTTGTTCTCCCTTTCCCGTGTTTTGCCGTTACGCAAAACATTGATTTACATATCTTTTTACATACCCGCATATATGAGTAAGATAGCAGATACCCCGTTGATGAAGCAGCATAAGGAGATAAAAGAGAAGTATCCCGATGCGTTGCTGCTATTCAGGGTGGGCGACTTCTACGAGACCTTTGCCGAAGATGCCGTCAAAGCAGCCTCCATATTGGGCATCACGCTCACCAAGCGGCAAAACGGGGCGGCAGCTCACGTGGAGTTGGCAGGTTTCCCGCACCACGCGTTGGATACCTACCTGCCCAAGCTTGTCAGAGCCGGCTTGCGGGTGGCTGTCTGCGACCAGCTCGAAGACCCGAAGCTTACCAAAACATTGGTCAAACGCGGTGTTACCGAGCTTGTTACCCCCGGCGTATCGACTAACGATAATGTGCTGGCTGTGGGAGAAAACAACTTTTTGTGTGCCGTACATTTCGACAAAAATCAGGTGGGCATATCGTTTCTCGACATATCCACAGGCGAATTTTATCTGAGCCAAGGCTCTTTGGAATACGCCGAGAAACTTTTCAACTCATTTGCTCCCAAAGAAGTACTCTACGAGCGGAAAAACCGTAAACTTTTCGAGGAGACACTACCGACCAAGATAGCCAAATTCGAACAAGACGACTGGGTCTATACCATAGAGTCGGCACGCGACAGGCTCTTCAAACAGTTCGAAGTAAACTCGTTCAAAGGGTTTGGCGTCGAACACCTTACCTGCGGTATCATTGCAGCGGGAGCCATACTCTATTACCTCGACCAGACGGAACACAAACAGATATCGCATATCACCAAGATATCGCGTATCGAAGGCAGCCATTACGTATGGCTCGACCGTTTCACTATCCGCAACCTCGAACTGCTCGACTCGCCCAACGATGAGCATAATACGCTTTTTGCCGTGCTCGACAGGAACAAAACCCCGATGGGAAGCCGTCTGATGAGACGTTGGCTAACATTTCCTCTCAAAGAGGTGAAGCCCATCACCGACCGACTGAGCGTAGTAACACACTTCTACCGCAACCCCGAACAGAGAACTATTATCGAAGAGAGTCTCGATAAAATAGGTGACTTGGAAAGAATACTCTCGAAGGTAGCCGTCGGACGAATAAATCCCCGCGAGATGTGGCAACTGATGACGGCACTCAAAGCTATCAAGCCGATAAAAGCTACCTGCACGGAAACGACAGACAATCTGATGATGGCTTCGTTCGGAGAGCAACTCAATGAATGCAACACTCTGATAGAGAAGATAAAACGCGAGATAGTGGAAGACCCGCCTGCTACGCTGGCAAAAGGCGGTGTGATAGCCTCCGGTGTCGATGCGGAGCTCGATGAATTGCGTAAGATATCGTCGTCGGGTAAGAGCTACCTACAACAAATACTCGAACGCGAGTCGGCAGCAACGGGCATACCGTCGATGAAGATAAACTACAATCAGGTATTCGGGTACTATATCGAAGTTACCAACGCCCACAAAGACAAAGTACCTCAAACGTGGATACGCCGACAGACACTGACATCGGCAGAGCGATACATCACAGAAGAGCTCAAAGAGTACGAGACAAAAATATTGGGAGCCGAAGAGAAAATACTTTCTCTCGAGCAGCGTATTTTCGACGCCCTCATAAGCAGTGTAAGTCAGTTTATTGCCACCATACAGCTCGATTGCAATATCTTGGCACAGATAGACTGTCTGCTGAGTTTCACCCGAATATCGCAAGAAAACCGCTACAACTGCCCCATAGTAAACGACAGCACGACGATAGACATACGCCAAGGACGACACCCCGTCATCGAAAAAAATCTGCCGATAGGCGAGAGCTACGTACCGAACGATATTCTGTTGGACGACGAAAATCAACAGATAATCATCATCACAGGACCCAATATGGCGGGTAAATCGGCACTGCTCCGACAGACGGCTCTCATAGTGCTTATGGCTCAGATAGGGTGCTACGTGCCTGCCGAGAGTGCTTCGATAGGTATTGTGGATAAGATATTTACCCGAGTAGGAGCATCGGACAATATCGCTTCGGGCGAAAGTACCTTTATGGTAGAGATGAACGAGGCGGCAAGTATTCTTAACAATATATCCGACAGAAGCCTGATACTCTTCGACGAACTCGGCAGAGGCACATCTACATACGATGGCATATCGATAGCTTGGGCGATAGTGGAATATATCCACGAGATGCCTAAATGCAGAGCCAAAACCCTATTTGCTACGCACTATCACGAACTCAACGAGATGGAGCGGTCGTATCGACGGATAAAAAACTACAACGTATCGGTACGTGAGGTAGACGGCAAAGTGCTTTTTGTCCGTAAACTCGTAAGAGGCGGCTCCGAACACAGTTTCGGTATCCACGTAGCCAAGATAGCGGGTATGCCGCCATCGGTAATAAAGCGTGCCGACGAGATACTGCTACAGCTCGAGAACTCTCAAAGACAGTCCGATAGCGTAGGCAAATCGATGAAAAATGCGTCGCAGCGTGCAGGAATACAGATGACGCTCTTCGAACTCGACGACCCTGTCTTGAGCCAGATACGCGACGAGATACTCAAACTCGATATCAACAGCCTCGCCCCAATAGAAGCCCTGAACAAGCTAAACTCGATAAAAACGATTCTGACGGGTAAGTCGTCGTGAGTATGTACACTCTCGCCCCGTCTCCAATCGTATACCCATAATCGATAAATTTAGCTTAACTTTGGCGTTCCGAAAAAACACGAATTACAAATACATATAATTATGAGTAAATTACTTAATATCACTGTTTTAATTGTACTATCCGCATTTTCCGTATTGGCTCAGAAAAATGGCGGAATGTGGCTCCCGACAGAGCTCAACGAGCAGGAAATGAAAGACCTCGGACTCAAAATATCCGTAAAGGATATATTCGACACTACACGACCGAGTATAAAAGACGCTATCGTCCAATTCGGAGGAGGCTGTACGGGTGAGGTAATATCTCCGCAAGGGTTGGTGCTCACGAATCATCATTGTGGCTACGAATATATTCAGTATCACTCATCTGTCGACAATGACCTTCTCAAAAACGGTTTCTGGGCGAAAAGCCGACAGCACGAGCTACCCAACGAAGATCTATCCGTTACTTTCGTAGTCGATATCACCGATATCACCGATAAGATATTGGCAGGTGTCGACGGGCTATCACACGAAGAGGCTCAGAAGGCTATCGACGACAATATCAAGCGCTTCCAAAAAGAGACGCCCCGTGAATCTTACCAACACATTGTAGTGAAGCCTATGTACGACGGCAATAAATATTATGCCTTCCTAAGCGAGACTTACAACGATGTAAGGCTTGTAGCCGCACCGCCTCAGTCGATAGGCAAGTTTGGTGCCGATACCGACAACTGGAAGTACCCGCGACACACAGGCGACTTCTCCATTTTCAGGATATATGCCGACAAAAACAACCGTCCGGCTCCATATTCGCCCGACAACGTTCCTTTCAAACCAAAATATTATCTCCCCATCTCCATAAAAGAGCTCAAAGAGGGCGATTTCACCTTCATATTCGGATATCCGGGCAGAACCTCCGAATATCTGCCGGCTGCAGCTATAGAGCAGATAATCACACACACCGACCCTACAAGAATAGCTGTCAGAGATATTACGCTCAAAATATTGGATGAAAAGATGAGGCAAGACGACGCCACACGTATCAAATACGCGTCCAAATATGCCATCATATCGAATGCTTGGAAAAAATGGCAGGGCGAACTCAAAGGACTCAAGAGAAGTAATGCTGTACAGAAACGAAGAGAATACGAAGGCAAACTCAAAGCCCTCAACCCCGATATAGTGAAGATACTTTCCGAGATGGAACGCCTCTACGACGAACAAAATAGATACGTCAGAACCAATACGATATGGGGTGAACTCTTCCGAAACTCCGAAACGCTGTATCTATCGTCGCTATATCATAAAATATTGACTTTAAGCTCGCAAGGCGAACTTACCGAAGACAATAAACTCGAAATCAAAAATCGAATAAAGGCTATCTATCGCGACTTCGACCCTACGCTCGACCTCAAGGTTACTGCCGGTATCTTCGAGTATTACACTCGCAACACTCCTAAAGAATTTTTAGCCAACGACTTCGCTCGCTATACCGATGCTCATACAAGTCTGCCGCTATTTCAGAAGTGGGCTGCTAAGTCTGTGGTAATCAATAACGATACCACTCGCTTAGACGCTCTTTTTGGCGACAATCGCACTCTCATTGCCAAGATACGGAACGATAAGTTCGTCGATATGTATAGCCGTTTTCTCCAAGCTTGTACCGATAATTGCCTCGACCACAACAAGAAGATACAAAACAGTATCAACGATTTGCAGAAACGCTATATGGCTCTGCAAATGACCACCGACAAAGACAAGGCATTTTTCCCCGACGCCAATTTCACATTGCGAGTATCGTATGGGCAGATACGTGGCTCGGAGCCTGCCGATGCTATTGAATACAAGTATCAGACCACTCTCGACGGGGTTGTAGAGAAGTATGTTCCAAACGATTATGAGTTTGATGTGCCGAAAAAAATGCTCGAACTTTACCATAAACGCGACTTCGGAAGGTACGCCAATTCGCAGGGCAAGATACCCGTAGCCTTTACCGCCACCAACCACACTACCGGCGGCAATTCGGGATCGCCTACCATCGATGCCAACGGAAACCTTATCGGACTCAACTTCGACAGACAGTGGGAAGGCACTATGAGCGACATATATTTCGACCCCCAACTTTGTCGGAATATTATGGTTGATATACGTTATATTCTGTTCATTATCGACAAATTTGCCGACTCACAGTGGTTGCTCCGCGAGCTGACTATCATTGATAAGTAAGACATTCGTACAAAAACTACAAAACCAATCGATATGCTAACCCTTATCGGTTGGTTTTCTTATATATAGTGGTTGAAAAACATTATTTCAACAATATCCACGCCCCATAAAACCACCGTGTTTTTCTCGCGATTACAGAAGGCTCTTTTTTATGGTCGATATTTTCTCACGATTGCGTGAATCATAAATTATACCTAATTTTGCCCCGAATTTACAGAGACTATATAATATAGGTTATGTATTCGTCCTTAACCTATGATATACAGTGTTTTTCTAATAAAAACTTATACTTCGATGAACTTCATACAAGAAATAAAATGGCGTGGAATGTTGCACGATATTATACCCGGTACCGAGGATATTCTCGCCGGTGGTATGGTATCGGCATATCTCGGTATCGACCCCACAGCCGATTCGCTACACATAGGGCACCTATGCGGCATAATGATGCTCCGGCACTTCCAGCTTTGCGGACATAAACCGATTGTTCTAATCGGAGGAGCTACGGGTATGATAGGCGACCCGTCGGGAAAGTCCGAAGAGCGAAATCTCCTCGACGTAGCCACTATCAACCACAATCTTAAAGCTATAAAGAAGCAGCTACGCAAGTTTCTCGACTTTTCGCCGTCTGCAACTAATGCAGCCGAGATTGTAAACAATTACGATTGGACTTGCCGCCTTACGTTTCTCGAATTCTCTCGCGACATCGGTAAGCACATCACGGTCAACTATATGATGAGCAAAGACTCCGTAAAGAAACGCCTCGGTAGCGATAGTAGTATCGGTATGAGTTTCACCGAGTTTACTTATCAGTTGCTGCAGGGTTACGACTTTTTGTATCTGTACCGCAACAAAAACTGCCGACTCCAAATGGGCGGCTCCGACCAATGGGGCAATATCACTACCGGTACCGAGCTAATCCGCCGTATCGATAAGGGCGAGGCTTTCGGTATCACCTGCCCGCTTATTACCAAAGCCGACGGCAGCAAATTCGGCAAGACCGAGACAGGCAATATATGGCTATCGCCCGAGTATACCTCTCCGTATAAGTTTTATCAGTTCTGGCTCAATACCGCCGACGACGATGCAAAGCGATATATAAAGATATTCACCGAGCTTACCGAAAAAGAGATAACAGACCTCATAGCCGAACATAACACTGCTCCACACGAAAGAAAGCTGCAAAAACGTCTGGCAGAAGAGGTTACTACTATGGTGCATTCAGCCAAAGCCTTGCAGTCGGCTATCGAGGCATCCGAAATACTTTTCGGCAATGCCACCAAGCAACGCCTATTGAAGACAGACGAAAAGACTCTGATGGCTATATTCGAGGGAGTACCGCAATTCGAAATAGACCGAAAGCTGTTCTATACAGGTATACAGCCACTTACTCTCCTTGCTGAGCTTACCGATATATTCCCCTCGAAGGGCGAAGCTCGCAAGACGATACAGGCAAATGGGCTGAGTCTGAACAAAGAAAAATTTACCAACATAGATCAACCGATTACTGCAGCACATCTGATAAAAGATAAATATCTGCTGCTACAAAAAGGCAAGAAAAACTATTTCTGCATCATCGCTAAATGACCGATATTTACTATATGCAGCAAGCCCTCAAAGAGGCTCGTTATGCTTTCGATGAGGGCGAAATACCGATAGGAGCAGTCGTTGTCTGTAACGACAGTATCATAGCTCGTGCCCACAACCTTACAGAGCGTCTCAAAGACGTTACGGCTCATGCCGAAATAATGGCTATCACCTCGGCAGCCAATCATCTTGGAGGCAAATACCTTACCGAATGTACGCTCTATGTTACTCTCGAGCCGTGTGTTATGTGTGCCGGTGCTCTGAGTTGGGCACAGATAGGTAGGATAGTATTCGGTGCTGCAGACGAGAAGCGAGGCTTCAGCCGCATCGGCGGTATTTTACATCCCAAGACTGATGTAATCGGTGGTGTTATGAGTGGCGAGTGCAAAGAGTTGATACAAAGTTTTTTCGCAGCAAAAAGATAGACCATTCGCTCATCGGAGACGTTGTTTGCCGATGTGTGTAACACTCTGATTGCCAGCGCTGCGTCGAGGCTAAAGTTATTTTAGACCAATAGTGAAAAAAAATATATAACTTTGTGGTCGTAATTTTTCTCAAATTATAAACTAAAATAGAGTAAATAAGGCTATTATGTGTGGAATAGTAGGTTATGTGGGTAAGCAGCAGGCTTATCCGATATTGATAAAGGGACTCCATCGCCTCGAATACAGAGGCTACGACTCTGCAGGGCTGGCTCTGATAAACGCCAACAACGAACTGAATGTATATAAAACCAAAGGTAAAGTACTTGATTTAGAGCACTTTGTTGAGGGTAAGGATAGTACAGGTTGTATCGGTATAGCCCACACCCGTTGGGCTACTCACGGCGAACCCAGCCAGATAAACGCCCACCCTCATTACTCCAAGACAAAGAATATTGCTCTCATACACAATGGTATTATCGAGAATTATGCCGATTTGAAGAAAAAACTACAAGCCAAAGGCATAGAGTTTGTCTCGGATACCGATACCGAAGTGCTCGTACACCTTATTGAATATATATATCAACGAGACAAAAGCAATATGGTAACAGCCGTACAGGTTGCTCTCAATCAGGTAATAGGAGCTTATGCCATCGCCATAATAGACCGCAACAATCCGGAAACTCTGATAGTGGCACGCAAAAGCAGTCCGTTGGTAATAGGCATAGGCGACGGGGAATTTTTCTTGGCGTCCGACGCTTCGCCTATCGTAGAGTACACCAAGCAGATGATTTTCCTCGACAACGACGAAATAGCCGTCATCAATCTAAAAAGCGGAGTGAAGGTAAAGAAACTCAACAATGTAGAGGTTACCCCAGAAATCAAAGAAGTGATGCTCGATGTTGGGCAATTGGAAAAAGGAGGTTACCCGCACTTTATGCTAAAAGAGATATTCGAGCAGCCCGAATGCCTTATCAACTGTATGAAAGGAAGAGTAAACGTAGACCTGAACGACGTGAAACTCGCCGCTATCATAGACAACAAACAGACACTGCTCAATGCCAACCGTATAGTGATACTTGCCTGTGGCACTTCGTGGCACAGTGGATTGATAGGCAAATACTTAATAGAGACATTCTGTAAGATACCCGTCGATGTGGAGTATGCCTCAGAGTTCAGGTATCGCAATTCGGTAATCAGCCCTAACGATGTGGTGATAGCCATTTCGCAATCGGGCGAGACGGCAGATACATTGGCAGCCATAGAACTTGCACGCGAAAAAGGAGCCTTCGTATACGGTATCTGCAACGCCGTAGGGTCGTCGATACCGCGTGTAACACATACGGGGTCGTACATACACGTCGGACCTGAGATAGGAGTAGCCTCTACCAAAGCATTTACAGGTCAGGTAACGGTACTCACTATGTTTGCTCTGGCTCTGGCAAAAGCAAAAAATATCATAGCACAAGATAAGTTTCTGGAAATGATAAAAGAGCTGTCGCTAATACCCGACAAAATAAGAGAAGTACTCAAACACAACGATAAGATTGCCGATTTGGCAAAGATATTCACATACGCACGCAATTTCATATATCTTGGTCGAGGCTATTGTTTCCCTGTGGCACTCGAAGGAGCCCTGAAACTGAAAGAAATTTCGTACATACACGCCGAAGGCTATCCCGCTGCCGAGATGAAACACGGTCCCATAGCCCTCATAGACGAAGAGATGCCTGTCGTATTCATTGCCACTCAGAATTCTCTATACGAAAAGGTTGTAAGCAATATGCAGGAGGTCAAAGCACGTAAAGGCAGGATAATAGCCATCGTCAACAAAGGCGACCACAAACTGCAAGAACTTGCCGATTACTGTATCGAGGTTCCCGCTACCGTCGACAGCCTCGAACCGCTTATAACATCGATACCGCTGCAACTGCTGGCATATCACATAGCCGTTTGTAAAGGTAAAAATGTAGACCAACCTCGCAACTTGGCCAAATCCGTAACGGTAGAGTGAGGCGTTTTTTTAGTGAACATTAAATTAGTGTTTTCGGTTTGAAAATGAACACTTCGCACACAACTATCTTCCATAGCGACCGGATACCCTCGCCGTGCTTCGTCATTGACGAACGGCTGCTGAGGCAAAACCTCGACACTATCGCACAAGTAAGCCGCAGAGCAGGTGTCGAGATTATAATGGCATTCAAGGCGTTTGCTATGTGGAAGGTCTTCCCCATAATAAAAGAGTACGTTACACATACCACGGCAAGTTCGCTTGCCGAAGCTCGTTTATCGGTAGATAAGTTCGGCAACAAGGCTCATCTTTACGCTCCCGCCTATACCGACGGCGAGTTCGACGAATTGGTGGAGTGCAGCACACATATAACGTTCAATTCGTTAGCTCAGTTCGAGAAGTATTACGGTCGTACTCAAGGCAGAGACATATCGTGCGGCTTGCGGATAAACCCCGAAATATCGGTGGTGGAGACCGATCTCTACAACCCCGCCAAAGCGGGCTCGCGTTTAGGAATCACAGCCGAACAACTCCCCGAGAAACTACCCGACGGTGTAGAAGGTCTTCATTTCCACGTACTTTGCGAAAACTCGTCGTTCGACTTGGAAAAAGTACTTGTCGGCTTGGCAGACAAATTCGACCGACAACTGCGGCAGGTGAAGTGGCTCAATATGGGCGGTGGACACCTGATGACCCGCAAGGGCTACAATATTAATCATCTAATAGAAGTTATATCGGCTTTCAGACAGAAATACCCGCATCTGCACATAATACTCGAACCCGGCGCCGCTTTCGTATGGCAAACAGGCATACTCAAAGCACAGGTAGAAGACATAGTAGAGAATCACGGCATTCGGACGGCGATGCTTAATGTATCGTTTGCCTGCCATATGCCCGACTGTCTCGAAATGCCCTATCAACCACGCATATACGGAGCCGAGATGACCCAACCCGATGCACAGGGGAACAACGTCTACCGTATGGGAGGCAATTCGTGTCTTTCGGGCGATTTCGTCGGCAGCTGGGTATTCCCAAAACCGCTCGTGGTAGGTGATATTATCATATTCGAAGATATGATTCATTACACTACGGTGAAAACCACGATGTTCAACGGTGTGTCGCACCCGTCGATCGGTATCGTAAAAGAAAATGGTGAGTTTGTTTTGCTCAAACAGTTTACTCACCAAGATTATTTCGACCGTATGTGTTGATACGCTGGCGGAAAAAGAGGGATTCGAACCCCCGGTACGGTTGCCCGTACACCGCATTTCGAGTGCGGCTCATTCGACCACTCTGACATTTTTCCGTAAATGAATCGAGAGTGCAAAGGTACAAAAAAATATTATACGATATTGTTATTTTAAACAAAATAGAAAAAACGACAGAAAAATAGCTATGGAAAGGCGACATACAATAGAGGTACATGTAGGCAACATAGGCATAGGCGGCAGCAATCCTGTACGTGTGCAAACTATGACCAATACGGATACCAACGATATAGAAGGCTCTGTGGAGCAGATAAAACGCTGTGTGGCTGCGGGAGCTGAGATTATAAGACTAACGACACAAGGCGAACGTGAGGTCAATAGTGTTGCGGAGATAAAAAGACGCCTCGCTGCCGACGGTATTGTCGTGCCCCTTGTTGCCGACGTGCATTTTAGCTCTTCGGTAGCACTCAAAGCCGCCTGCGTAGTCGATAAAGTACGTATCAACCCAGGCAATTTCATCAAACCGATAAAAAGAGATTTCTCCACAGACTACACCGACGAAGAGTTTGAGCAGGAGCGTCTGGTACTAAGAGAACGTTTTGTGGAGTTTCTCGAGGTCTGTAAAAAACACCGTACGGCGGTGCGTATAGGTGTCAATCACGGTTCGCTCGGCGAGCGTATGATGAATCGTTATGGCGATACGCCTATGGGTATGGTAGAGAGCTGTTTGGAGCTTTTGCGTATGTGTCGCCAAGAAAATTTCGACCAGATAGTAATTTCTCTAAAAGCCTCTAACACAGTATTAATGATAGAAGCTGTGAAATTATTGGTAGAAAAAATGGACGCCGAAGACTTTCATTTTCCTCTCCATCTTGGCGTTACCGAGGCAGGCGACGGCGAAGACGGGCGTATCAAATCTGCCGTCGGTATAGGCTCGCTCCTTGCCGTCGGTATAGGCGACACTATCAGGGTATCGCTTTCGGAGCCGCCCGAAGCCGAGATACCCGTTGCTTTCGGAATATTGCAAGCTACCCGAAGCCGAATCACCAAGACGGAGTACATCTCTTGCCCAAGCTGCGGACGTACGCTATTCGACCTGCAGACTGCCGTGCGTCGAGTCAGAGAACGCACCTCGCATCTGGTAGGTCTCAAAATCGCCGTAATGGGCTGTATCGTAAACGGTCCGGGCGAAATGGCTGATGCCGACTACGGTTACGTCGGAGCGGGCAAAGGGAAAATATCGCTCTACAAGGGCAAAACTTGCGTCGAACGCAATATACCCGAAGACGAAGCCGTCGACAAATTGTTGGCGTTGATAGACAGATACGAAAAACATTCTTAAACGTATAAAAAAATAAAATTATCGATATGAAAAGCATAGAAGCATTGTTTGGCAAATACGATTTCAACCTCGACGACCGAAAGGTATCCGACGAGGTACAACGCATAATAGCCGAAGAATTCGACAGTAATAACAACGTATCCGTGTGGCGGCGTTGTTTTTCGCTAATCGACCTAACGTCGCTCAACTCTACCGATACGGAAGAGAAAATAGAGGATATGATGAAGCGGGTCAATGACTTTCCTCATCACATCGCAGACATCGACAACGTAGCCGCCGTTTGTGTTTACCCTGCTCTTGTGTCTATTGCAAGGCAGACTCTCACAGGCGACACGAAGATAGCGGCTGTATCGGCGTGTTTCCCGTCGTCGCAGACATTCATCGAGGCTAAAGTGGCGGAAGTAGCTCTTACGGCAGCTGCCGGAGCCGACGAGATAGATGTGGTAATATCTGTGGGTAAATATCTTAGCGGCAGATACCAAGAAGTATTTGACGAACTCGAAGAGATAAAGGCGTCGGCACGAAATGCTCATCTCAAAGTGATACTCGAGAGCGGTTCGTTGCCGTCTATGAACGACATAAAGCGTGCTTCGCTTTTGGCTATTGCTGCTGGAGCCGATTTTATAAAAACATCTACCGGTAAGACCGAGCCGGCTGCCACACTCGAAGCGGCTTATGTTATGTGCCACACTATCAGAGAGTACTATCAGGCCACAGGCGTCAAGATTGGCTTCAAACCTGCGGGAGGCATAGCTACTACCGAGGAGGCTGTAAGATTTTATACGATTGTAAACCATATACTTGGCGAAGAGTGGATGAACAAAGACTATTTCCGCTTCGGGGCGTCGCGTCTTGCAAATAACTTATTGTCTGATATTTACGGCAAGGAGATAAAGTACTATTAATCGATTGTGTACCATGCCGATGTGTAGCAGCCTCTGCAAAAGAAGATTTACCATAGCAGTCGGGGTGCTGATAGTAGTACTGTCGGTAATGCCTTCATCGGGGTTGCCAAGTTACGGTATACGATTTGCCGACAAGATAGTGCATATCGTTATGTATCTTGCCTTTACGGTAGCCTTTCTGGTAGATGGTTTCTGTCGTATCGGACGTATATATCTGAGTAGTCGCAGCTTATGGCAGGCGGCAACGATTGCCATCGTGTTAGGGGTGGCGATGGAAGCGATTCAATGGGCTTTGCCGTATCGCACGGCGTCTATATACGATATCGTAGCCAATACGATTGGGACGGCTTTGGGAATATTTGCTATCTTTACAATACATTTGATTAGTAATAAAAACAAGTAACCGACTGAAAAACAAATAGATTTATCCGTTGAAGATGAAAATTAATATAAGACTATCGGTCGTAATTGTCGCTATGCTTTCTGCTGCGGTGGTATCGGCTCAGAAACCTCGAAAACTCACAGACACACAGCGCCGACAGTTCGAGAAGGAGTTTATCGCCAAGTCGAAAGAAATCGCGTCGTTGCAGTGTGGGTTCACTCAGACCAAAATCTCTGTATTAGTTGCCGGAAGTGCTGTAAGTAAGGGCAATATGTATTATAGTAGCCCTTCGATGTTGGCATGGGAGTATGTGGCTCCCACCAAATCGGTATTGGTCGTAAACGGCAAACAAACACGATTGCTCGACAACAACGGCAAAAGCGTAGGCAATAGCCAAGCTATAAAACAGCTTGGCAGCCTGATAATCAATATGATAAACGGAAGTAATATAGCCGACAGCAAGATGTTTTCGAGCGAAATATTCGATATATCGTCAGAAATCGTACAGATAGAGCTATATCCCGTCGGCAAGCGACTCAAAAGCTATTATCGGCAGATAAATATCAAAATAGATACCAAACGAATGGTCGCTATCGAAATCGTAATGCACGAAAATAGCGGCGACTGCACTACTATTGTCTTCGATAAAATAGAGTTGAACCAAAAGATAGACGATACGAAATTTAAAATCACAAACCGATAGACTATAAATAACTATGTTGTTCAAAGACAATCTTTATTCGATTGTAAGACAAGATATCGCCGAAGATGTGGCTACTTTCGGGCTGTGTCTCGATGCCGATAGTGTCATTTACAAAGCTCATTTCCCATCGAAGCCTGTTACTCCGGGCGTATGTCTGATACAGATAGCCGAAGAACTTTTTTCTATAAGCAGAGCAGAACGTTTTGAAATAGAGCGAGTAAAGAATGTCAAGTTCGTGTCGTTGTTGGACCCCGTCGCCTCGCCCGAAATAGAGGTGGAAATAAGCTGTGTAGTTCCCGCAGGCGAGGGAGAATACAAATCTTCGATAGTCTTTCGCAGCGGCCAGACAATATTCTCCAAGATGGGCCTTATTTTTAAAACTAAAGAGACATATCAATAGTAAAAACCAATAAATAATATAGTTAGGATGAGAAAAATATTTTTTGCCTGTATGCTGATGATTTTGACTGTCGGCTGCCGACAGAAGGCAAGTCGTACGGCAGACGTATCGGGCATCGATTTGGATATTAAGATTGCCCGCTTCGACAGAGATTTTTGGGCGTTGAGAGATAGCAAAGACCTCGGAGCCGACTTAGACCGATTGTTTGCTAAGTATCCGAGGTTTGCACCCGTATATTTCGGCGGAGTCGTCTACTTCGGCAATAGTCGCGATACTATCTTACGCGTATTGCCGAAATTCTTTGCCGATAGTGTCGCCAAACAACTTTATACCGATGCTCTAAAACGATACGAAAAGGTATCGGACATTGAAAAACAGCTTACAAATGCATTCAAGAGGGGTAAATATTTCTTTCCGCAACTATCTGTACCTCAAATAATAATGTGTGTCTCGCTGCTCAACCAGAATATGATTGTTGCCGATAGCATCATCGCTGCCGGCATCGACAAATATCTGGGTGCCGACTACCGACTCTATTCGCAGGGTGCCGACAATTACGACTATCTCATACGTAATTGGAAGCCCGAAAAGCTGGTCTCCGACTACATATCGGTGTGGCTGCTTACCGAATTTCCCTACACGCCTGCAAACGAGAGGCTGCTCGACGAAATGATATACAAAGGCAAGATATTGTATCTTACCGCATTGCTCCTGCCCGACGAGAAACCTAATATCGTAATGGGATACTCCGATGAACAATGGCAGTGGTGCAAAGATAACGAAAAAGCTATGTGGCAGACTCTTATCGAAAACCGACATCTGTTCAGCAACGACTATACGTTGATGATAAAGTATCTCAACGATTCGCCGTTCACGCAGCCGTTTACTCAGGAGTCGCCGGGTAGAGCAGGGCAATATATAGGGTGGCAGATAGTAGACGCTTATATGAGTAGAAATAGTGACGTTACGCCTCAGCAACTTATCGATAATACCGACGCGCAGCAGATATTGGAGAAGTCGGGATATAATCCTCGATAGCTAACGCAGATAGGTATGTAGTCCGATAGTTTTTGTGGCTTGCTCGAAACTATTTACTATCTTTGCCTACATTTTTCGGGAAAAATATGATGTTTCATTATCGTTTCGACAAATTATACCATACCTACAACTCATACTATATGAGGTTTCTTTCGTGGCGTCAGCGGCACGTCAGCGAAAACACTTTCATCATTATATTGAGTCTGATAATAGGCGTATTTGCGGGTATAGCGGCTTTCTTTATGAAGTCGTTCATACACTTGGTACAGAATTTCGTCGTAGGTCTTACCGACAATTCGGTGAACTTCTGGTATCTTGGTATGCCTATGCTCGGTATATTTCTGGCAGCGATTTTCGTAAAATATATAGTCAAAGACGATATTTCGCATGGTATAACTAAGATATTGTATGCCATCTCACAACACAAAGCTATAATAAAACTTCACAATACTTGGTCGTCGATTGTGGCGAGCTCACTTACTATCGGCTTCGGTGGCTCGGTCGGACCCGAAGCTCCGATGGTGCTCACCGGAGCTGCTATCGGGTCGAATTTGGGCAGATATCTCAAACTCGACCAAAAGACTCTTATGCTGCTTGTAGGCTGCGGAGCGTCGGGAGCTATCGCCGGTATATTCAAAGCTCCGATAGCGGGCGTAATGTTTACTCTCGAAGTATTGATGCTCGACCTTACTATGGCATCGATTTCGCCGCTGATAATATCGGCGGTAGCAGGAGCAGCCGTAGCATATTTTCTTACCGGCGATTTAGCCATTTTCTACACGCAAGACTTCGAACCTTTCGAGCTAAGCCGTATTCCGTCGCACATCATCTTGGGCGTTGTTTGCGGACTGATGTCGCTATACTTCGTGCGTACCACTCATTGGTTCGAGACGGTATACAAAAAGATCAATAATTTCTGGATA
>ERZ772955.993-NODE-993-length-19513-cov-49.464590_pt1 | contig 19513 bp, 7 predicted proteins | sample MGYA00511133_ERZ772955 | MGnify/ENA primary metagenome ERZ772955 (study PRJEB29015, sample SAMEA2737914) | human oral metagenome | biome: human oral; feature: human-associated habitat; material: dental | place: China | collected 2149 ... | reverse complement strand
AAATTGATCAAGAAGCAGTGAGAGCTGTAAAAGGCAGGAACGGCTGCTGCAGTATATCTGCGGCAGCCGTTTCCTTTGCTGCAATCAAACATGTATGCTGCTGATGTTTGCGAGGTTGATACAGTGGATATTTTTCAGGGCTTGAATCCCATGCAGCGGGAAGCTGTCGCGCATATCGACGGCCCGCTGCTCATCATGGCGGGCGCCGGTTCGGGAAAGACGAAGGTGCTCACTTGTCGCATCGCCAATCTCTTGGCACACGGCGTGCCGCCCTACAGCATCTTGGCAATCACGTTCACGAACAAGGCGGCGGCAGAGATGCGCGAGCGCGTCGATCGCATGATCGGCGGCTTGGGCAAGGATGTCTGGCTCAGCACATTTCATTCGTTCTGCGCACGCTTTCTGCGGCGTGAGATTGAAGCGGGCGAAGTCTACAAGAAAAATTTCGTCATCTACGATACGTCAGACTCCAAGACCGTCATCAAGGCGTGTCTCAAGGAGCTGAATCTCGATGACAAGCAATTTGCTCCCGCAAAGGTGCAGAACGCCATATCGAACGCGAAAAATCTCATGCTCGGCCCGCGCGCCTACGCGCGGCAGGCAGATACGTTCCATGCGAAGAAGATTGCGGAGCTTTTCAGCCTGTATGACAAGAAGCTGCGCGAGAACAACGCCTTGGATTTTGACGATCTCCTGCTGCTCGCCGTTGGCCTTCTGGAAAATAACGACGAACTGCGTCAAAAGTATCAGCGGCGTTTCCGATACATCCTCATCGACGAATATCAGGATACGAACGGCGCACAGTACAGGCTCACAACGCTTCTGGCAGGCGGTCATCACAATCTCTGCGTCGTCGGCGACGCAGATCAGTCCATCTACGGCTGGCGCGGCGCGGACATCAGCAACATCTTGAATTTCGAGAAGGACTTTCCCGAGGCGAAGACGATCAAGCTTGAGCAGAATTATCGCTCGACGAAGAATATCTTGGCCGCAGCCAATGCCGTCATCCGAAACAATGAGAACCGCAAGCCGAAGAAGCTCTGGACGGAAAACGCTGTAGGGGAGAAGATCGCCCTTTATCAGGCGAATGACGAGCGCGACGAGGCAAGATTCGTCGTAGATACCGTGCAGAAGCAGAAGACGCTCTTTTCCGTCGATTATGGCGATATCGCCGTGCTTTACCGCACGAATGCGCAGTCGCGCGTCCTCGAAGAGGCCATGATGACGGCGGGGATTCCCTATACGATGGTCGGCGGCTTGAAGTTCTACGACCGCATGGAAATTAAGGACATCATTGCCTATCTGCACGTCCTCTACAACCCGTTTGACGCCGTGAGCCTCCTGCGCATCATCAACGTGCCCAAGCGCGGCATCGGCGCATCGACGATCGCCAAGCTCACGGAGTATGCCGCCATGCGTGAAGAATCCCTCTTCGATGTCCTGTCGAGTCCCGAAGCGCTCGAAGCTATGGGATTCAAGACGCGCACGAAGAATCTGCTCGAAGCCTTCGCCGCGCTTCTCTTTGACCTCATGGGCAAACTTGCCGCTATGCCGCTTTCTTCCTTTATCGAATCCTTGCTTGACGATACGGGTTATATCAAGGACTTGGAAAAGCAGGATACGCCCGAGGCGCAGACGCGCATTGAGAATTTGCGCGAATTCGTCGGCGTGGCGCGAGAGTTTGAAAAGACGGAGGAAGAGCCGACTTTGGAAAATTTCCTCAACCAGATCGCACTCGTCTCCGATGTCGATACAGCGAACATGGAGGACGACCGCGTGACGCTCATGACGCTTCATTCGGCAAAGGGCTTGGAGTTCCCCGTCGTCTTTCTCGTGGGCATGGAGGAGGGAATCTTTCCCCATGCACGCACGCTGCTTGAGCCGAGCGAAATCGAGGAAGAACGCCGCACCTGCTATGTCGGCATTACGCGCGCTGAACGCAAGCTCTACTTGAGCTACGCACGCTACCGCACGCTTTACGGCAAGGGAAATGTCTATCCGCCGTCAAGATTCCTCGCGGAGATTCCCGAAACGTATTTGGAAAAGGCACAGGCTTTTGGGCGGAGCGCGTTTTTAGAGTCGCGGGGCATGGGGAGGCCGCAGTCTGCCTTCGAGATTCTGCAAAGTTTGCAGCGGACGACAGCTCCTTCTGCATCGCCTTCGCCTGTACCTTCTTCCCCTCGCGAGGTGCGTCCTGTCGCGTCCGCCGCAATTCGCCCGAGCATGGAAGTGGCATGGCGTGCGGGCGACAAGGCTCGCCATGGCAAGTGGGGCGTCGGCACAGTCGTCTCGGTCAAGGGGGAAGGCGAAGAAGTCGAGCTGAAGATCGCCTTCCCGCAAATCGGCATCAAGGGACTCATGCAGAAGTATGCTCCCATCGAGAAAGTCTGAGGTTCGTATGGATATTCAAGAAGTCAAAAAAGAGCTTGCACAGTTGCGGCGCACGATACGTCACCACAATGTGCGTTACTATAACGACGACAATCCCGAAATCAGCGATTATGAATACGATCAGCTTATGCTGCGGCTTAAGGCGCTTGAAAGGGAATACCCCGAGCTTATCACGGAAAACTCGCCGACGCAGAAGGTCGGCGGTACGGCGAAGCGCACGGCAGGCACGCTCGTGCGCCACGACGTGCCGCTGCTTTCCCTGCAGGATGTATTCTCTCGCGAGGAAATCGAAGCCTTCGTGCGCGATATAGGGGCGCACATGGAAAATCCTGTGTTCGTCGTCGAAGAAAAGATCGACGGACTTTCGCTTGCCCTGCGCTATGAAAACGGGACGCTGAGCCGTGCCATCACGCGCGGCGACGGCGTAGTGCAGGGCGAGGACGTCACGGAAAATGCCAAGGTCATCAAAGACGTCGTGCAGAAACTCAAGGAGCCGCTGCCTTACTTCGAGGTGCGCGGCGAAGTCTACATGACGAAGGCGGCATTTGAGGCGGTCAACGAGAGGCGGCAGCTTCTCGGACTCAAGCTCTTCGCCAACCCGCGCAACTGTGCGGCGGGCACTCTGCGCCAACTCGACAGCCGCATCACGAAGGAGAGGGGACTGTCCCTCTTCGTGTTCAATCTGCAGGCGGTGCGCGGCAAGGAGTTCCAAACGCATGTCGAAGCCTACGACTTCATGAAACGGCAGGGCATCAAGGTCATTCATGCCTATCACGTCTGCCGCACGGCAGAGGAGGTCTGGGACGCCATCGAGCAGATCGGCGCCTCGCGCGGCGATCTGCCCTACGACATCGACGGCGCTGTCGTCAAACTCAATGATTTTTCGCAAAGGGAGAGCCTCGGCGCGACTTCCAAGGCGCCGCGCTGGGCGATTGCCTATAAATACCCGCCCGAGGAAAAGGAAAGTGTCGTGCGCAGCATCACGCTTTCTGTCGGCCGGACGGGGCGCATCACGCCGACGGCGACGTTCGATCCCATCCGCCTTTGCGGTACGACGGTCGAGCGCGCGACGCTGCACAATCAGGATTTCATCGACGATCTCGATGTGCGCGTGGGCGATACCGTCGTCGTCTACAAGTCGGGGGAGATCATTCCGAAAATCAAGGCGGTCGTAAAGGCGAAACGTCCCGAGGGGACTAAGCCGTTCAAGATCGGCGATCGCTGCCCCGTCTGCGGTGCAAAGGCCGAGAGAGAGGCGGATTCCGCCGACGTCAAGTGCATCAATCAGGCATGTCCGGCGCAGGTGGAGAGCCACATCCTGAATTTCGTGAGCCGCGACGCCATGGACATCAAGGGCTTGGGCGAAAAGAACATCGCAGCCTTGATTGAAAAAGGTTTCCTTCACACGATCGTCGACATCTTCCGCTTGAAGGAGCATCGGGAAGAGCTGATTTCCCAAGGTGTTGTCGGCAAGGAAAAAAACACGGATAAGCTGCTTGCAGCCATCGAAGAGGCAAAGAAGAACGAACCGCAGCGTCTTTTGACGGGATTCGGTATCCCCGGCATCGGCAAGGCGGCAGCTGCCGCTCTCATGCAGCATTTCAAGACCTTGGAGTCTTTGGAAAACGCATCCGATGAAGCGATTCTCGCGGTGCGTGATATGGGCGAAACGAGCGTCGCTGCCATCCGTTCGTATTTCCAAAACGAAGGCAATGCAAAGATTTGCCGTGAACTGCAGCAGCTCGGTGTCGCGACGGCAGTACAAGAGCGTGCAGCAAAGGGCGACGAACTGGCCGATATGAGCTTCGTCGTCACGGGCACGCTGCGTCATTTCGGGCGCAGGGAAATCACGGAGCTGATCGAGCAGCACGGCGGACGCGTGACAAGTTCCGTGTCCAAGAAGACGGACTGCCTCGTCGCGGGAGAAAATGCCGGCAGCAAGCTGCAGAAGGCGGAGCAGCTGGGGATTCGAATCTTGACGGAGGAAGAATTCCTTCAGCTGATTGGCCGGAAGTAAGACCGTGCCTTAATAAACAGAACAACTATTTACTTCCGATAATTTATACTTATCGGAACTTATAAGTATTTTGTTTATCTTTATATATGCTTGTATTATAAACCAAGTAACCACGCCGCATTATCGGTACATTTTCCGATTTCGATATTTATGTTTATTTATGGTGATTCATGCTTGTTTTGAAACTTGCGGCGGCAAAATGGCGGCAAAATAAATAAACCCCGAAGCCGAAACCTCGGGGCTAAACTTACCACTCAACCACATTGTACATCGCACTACCGCCGCGCAACTTTGTACCGTCAAAGTGCATGAGCGCTTCAAAGCGTCCTTGCTCATAGCCGATAGTGGCGTACGCTTTGCCGTCAACCATCGTCGCACCTGCCTTGATTCGATGGTCTTTTCTCAGGTTCACCTTGTAGACATCGACTCGTTGCTTATCCGGCGGCAGTTCCTTGCCATCTTTGTCCTTCGTGATCGGCGTCACGACCGTCCGATCGGACTTCTCACGCGCTGCCATCGGCAGCGTCGGATCGTCTGCCTTGATCTGCTTTTCAACTGTTTGCGCCGCCCGCTCAACCGTCGGCGCATTGACATAGTATGTCGCTGCAGGCGCACGCTGTCCCGCCTGTGCGGCGGCAAGCTCGCGGCGCAGTTCGTCGGCGTTCTTGCGCGAGATGTCAAGCTGCTGCTGCAGGGCTTTGGCATCCTGCGTCTGTTCCTGCGTAAGCGCGGCAGGCTTTTCCTTCTGGCGCTCGACAAGCTCCCCCGAGCGCCAGAAAGCGATCGCTACAAACGCCAGCAGTGTTGCCAGCGTCAATCCGAGCTTTATCATAATCTCATGCGTCTTTATCCACGCAAATATTTTTTGCATTTCGCTTCATCCTTCCCAAAAAGGCAACGCCAAACGTTTTCTATATGCTATAATATACATGGTGCTGCCAAAGGCGGTAGGCGGTCGATTCTTAGCCCCCGGCGGTCAACGTCAGCCGCGCATCTACGCTCTTCGAGCTTGATTTGCGGGACGTTTTCGCATACGACCTATTTACCAATCAGCCGCGCCCTTTGGGCTTGCTTCTTGGATAGGTCAGCAAAAGGGGGCACTGCTTATGGAACTGTACGATTTTTTATCGTTGATGTTCATGGTGACGATTTGCGTCGTTGCTTTAAAAGCAAAATAAGAACCCCCCGCCACGAGCTACCAACTTAAGGCGGGGGATTCTCTCCAACTTAAACTGGGGCTGACCGTCTACCGACAGCACCCTTTCTATGCCTATTATACGACATAGCCCCCGCCGCGTCAATCGTCCGGAGCACCCTACATCCCCCGTCGCAAGCGATCCGCTTCGGCGGGGGATTCTCTATCCTATCCTCTGCACATCCCCCGCCGCGTCAAATCATCTGCTCATAATCCGTCACCCCTCGCGCAATCGCCCGTGCGAAGTCGTCCTGCCGCGTCATCAAAAGCTCCGCGTCCTCATCATTGTCGATGAACGCCAGCTCGACCAGCACCGCAGGCATATCCGTCGCACGCAGCACAATCAGCTCGGGGCGCTCCTTGAGTCCTCTATCCGTCGTGTCGAGACTCTCGACGATCTGCTGCTGGATGCACTCAGCAAGCTGTTCCGACCGTCCGCCCGCGCCGCAGATCAGCGTCTCCGTGCCGCACGCCCTGCCGTTCGCCGCATTGCAGTGAATGCTTACGAATACGTCGGCAGGCCACGCATTGGCGCAGTCGCACACGGAGCAGTCCTGCCGATCGGCATAGTCGCTCTCCCAGTTGAGATTGTCGCTTTGCAGCATACGCACCTCGCATCCTGCATTTTCCAGATACCCCCTGACGAGATCGCCGACGACGGCGGCGACTTCGCACTCGCGCAGCCCCGTCCTCGGATTCACCGCCCCGCTGTCGTGTACGAGATCATGCCCTGGATTCAAAAATACCTTCATTTGTCATCTCTCCTCTCATTTTCCTCTCTCCTCGCGCCTGCCACGCCGCGCTTCTTACGCGCAAGCTCAAGCAAAGCGCCCGCCTCTTCGACCCCCGATGCCTGCATATTCTCCAAGATCGAAATAAACTCCGTCAGCGACAAATACCCGATCGCAAGCGTCGCCGCGAACGCCGGCGCATGTGTCTTGACTAAGATGAAATCCAAGAGCACCGCTGTCGCCACCACGCCAAAATACGTCAGGATCTTCGGCACGAACCGCGTGCGCATCAAATTGCTCTTGATGTAGCCTGCGCGACGCGCCGCACGGATATTGCACACCGTCCTCCAGAACGTCGGCACGGGATTCCCCCCATCGACCAGATGCTTGCGCGACAGCGACAAAAACTTTGTCGCAAGGTCGGCGCACACCAGCGCACAAAACGCCGCAAAAATCTGTGCGTGTTCCGCAGCCACCAACGACACCGCACACGACGAAAAAATCTTCACACCCCAATCTTCCTGCAGCTTGCCCAACACACGAAAAAGCGCTTCCATTTCTTCACCCCTTCTAAACAAACGCTTCCACCGTCAAAGACGCCGCATCGAGCGCCATCGAGCCGCCCGCCGCCACACGCACACTCCCTTCTACGCAGCAGTAATACGTCAGCTTGTCGTTCGACTTGTCATCATCATAGACATACCCGCCATCCTCCTTCACGTCGATCACCTCCTCCCACTCCATCACATAGTTCGTGCCGCCCTCGACAGCGACGCGCGTCGGCGAAGTCACATACGCATTCGTATTTGTCCACGCGCGGCCGTTCTGAAAATCCGACACGCTCATATTCACAAGCTCCAAGCCCGTCGGGCAGAACACCACCGCGCGAAACGCCGCCGCTTTATGGTTCGGCAGAGCCATCATGATCTTCCCTGCCGTATACCCCGAAAGAGAACCGTCCTCTTTCGCCCGCAGCGTGAAGCTGCCGACCTTCGTCTTTCCGGCAGGCGCATCGCCCCCGCCCGGCGGCGTTGGCGGCGGCGTTGGCGGCGGCGTTGTGCCGCCCGCCCCGCCCGCCTCAAGCGCCAAGATCGCCGTCGCCATATCCCCCGGCCGATACCGCACCGCCTTGCCATTCTTCGTGCGAATCGCATCGGCGATCGCCTGCAAATGCGCCTCCGTCACCAAAACCTTTGCCATCAGTAGCTCACCCCGTCTGCACTCGGCGCACTCGGTACGCCTGCTCCTGTACCACCCTGCACAATCGTCGGCTGCGGATTCCCCGCATGACCGAAATACCCCTTGGCAAACGTCCGAAAGCGATAGCAGTCCGTATTCGCCACGCGGATCGTCCACTTCCCGCTCGCCCCGAGCTTCGTCGGCACATCCGTTCCATTCTCCCAGAAAGCAAAAACATCGCCCGACCCCTTCATATTCGTCACGACATTCTCGATGTTCGTCTGACTTGGCAGCTCAAGACGCCCATCGAACACGCACTTGTAGGAATTTCCGCCGTAGGAAGCCACATCGCCCGCGAAAAACTGCGTCTGCGGCTGCCACTCTTTCGTCGCCGCTTCCGTCGTATGCTGCCAGATCATATCGCCGTCGATGCAGCGTCCGTTGCCCGGCACTGGCAAAGAGCCGCTCGTCGTTCCGTCCTGATCGACCAGGCGATAGATCTGCGCCACCCCCGCCGCATCATGCGACAGACAAAACGCCTCGCGGCTCCACCACGTCATCGCCGCCCAATCCTTCCCGATGAAAGAAAGCTGCGCCGTCCCCTCACGAAACGACCCGAGCCATGCCGTATTTAAGGGCGGTACATCCGTCAGCACACCATCTTCCAGCACCTTGTAAAGCCGGTGATCCGCATACAAAACCTCGCCCGCTTCCACCTTGAGACCCGGCGCAAAACGCTTCTTGATGAACCGCTCCGCCGGTTCGACATACTGCCAATAACACGCATCGAGATTCTTCGGATAAATGTCCACGCCCTCGATCACCTTGCCCGCCGTATGCGTCGGCCGCCAGCCGTTCGACACACCGCCCGCCGCGCACTCGTAGCAGTACACCGGCAGCCAAGGCGAATACTCCGTGAAGCAGAAATCTCCCGCCCCATACGCACGCGCCGCCTCCCAACGACCGCGCGCCATAAAGCGCACCCGCGCCGTTCCAAGCTCGAACTCTTCGCCGCTCAAATCCGTCGGCACATTGTCCGCCCTCGGATTCGGCAGCACACCCGCCCCCGTCACGAGAAAATATCGCTTGTCATAAAACACCGTCTTGCCGTCTGCACCTTTGAACCGTTGGTATGTGCGTACCACCTGACCGCGCACCACCGAAAGCCGCGACGTATCGGAATCTTCGTGCCAATCCACGCCGCGCCCCACGTAGCGCCACATCAGCGATCCCTTCATATCGTTCCCCAAATCGCGATTGTAGTTTACCCGCACCGACGGCCCCTTCGTGCTCGTCTTGCAGTTCCTTTTGCCCGCGATCATGAAATAGGTCAAATACGTATCGGGATTGTAGCTGTGGAAATGGCAGTCCCTAATCGTCACCTCCGGGAAACGGTAGCTGTCGAGCGTCGATACCGCCTCCGGAGAAAAATCGATCTTGCACACGTCGAACTGCTTGTCGGCCGGATCTTTCAAATAGGCATTGCAGCCATCGATCAGCACGCGCCCCTCGAAGATTCGTCCATACGTCAGATTGAATTCCAAGATATGCGCGTGCGGCCAGCTGTCCGCTTCGAGCTTATTGATGTAAAAATTGCTGTTCGTGATCGAGCAGATCCCGCGCCCCTCGCCGATCTGAATCGCGTGATTGAACAAATTGCATTCATTGATCCACAAATTGTAAAAATAATTGTGAATATCCAAGCGATTGATGGAAACGCGCTCGACATGCACATCCTTCACGCAATTCATCGCCGTCGCGCCCCAATACCCCTGCACGCTGATATCATGCAGACGCAGATTCAAGCAATTCGTCGCGCGAATCACATAGCCCGACGTGCCGTTTTTGCTGCCCTCTTTTTTGCCCGCCGCGTTGCATCCCACGATATCGCTGACCTCGACATTGTACGCGCCCCAGATATAAATCATCGCATTCTTAAAGCGCGTATTGTGCATCTCGTTTGCATCCGGCACGATGTTGAAGCCGCTGACATGCGCATTGTGGCACTTGCACCAGAGCACCGTAGCGTACTTGTTCGCCGTCGTCTTGAACCGCACATCGCAGCCCTTGAAAAAATAATGCGTCGCAGGCAGCATCGTATAACTGCAGCCAAAATGCGAGTTCACCGTCTGCGTCGTCGCCTCATGCCCGTCATACGTCGACACCACCGAATTGATCTCCAAGCCGCCCGGATTATTCCAGTCGTACGTGATTGGCGATGTCAAAAGCCCGTCCGTCGTATGCAAAAGCAACTCATACCGAGGCTCCGAATAAAGATACCCGCCATCATCGCGCACCGCATACGGATCTTCCTTCAAGAAAAGCAGTGCATTCTGCTGCAGCGCTGAATCGTTGCCGTTGACATTCACAGCGAAATTATCCCGTACCCATGTATCCGTCGCCTCCTTCGTCGGCTCAAACGTGAAATAATCCTCCTCGTTGTCCCCCCAGAGATAAAAGCCGAACCATGTCGCATTGTCATCCTTGACCAAAAGCTCCGAACCTGACAAATCAATATTGCCGCAGCACTGGATCGGCTCATTGTTGTCCTTTCGGATAATGCCCTCATGATTTGCCACCGTCACCGTATACCGCTTGCGCCCCGTTAAAGGCTCGATCGTATACGTTTTCGACTGATAGCGGTGACACATCCTGAGCGCCTGTTCATCGTCCGCCACACCGTCCAAGACCGCGCCGAACTGCCGATAATTCACCGTTCGATCCGTAATCATCGCATAAAGATGCTTCTTCTTGATCGTCTTGCCGTCAGCCTCATAGACCGGGATCGGCTTTCCCTGCGCGTCCTTCTTCAGCACATACGCGCCCTTTTCATCCACCTGTGGCGTGCCGTCACCCTTATAGACCAGCGCATACTCCGTCTCACTCGTCGCACCGAGATCGATCGCCCACGGATAGGCTGCCGCCGACCACAGATACTTTGCGATATAGTTCGCGCCGCCCCCGTCGAAAGGACGCCTATAGCCCATCGTCTTGAACTCCGTTCCAACGCCGATGCCCTTTGTACCGTTTTGCAAAAGATCCGCCATCGTGCCAAACGACAGCAGCCCCTTGCCGCCGACGGCGCCGCCGCCCGTCCCCGGCTTTTCCACCACGATCACATTCGGCGCCTTCGTGCCGCTGATGCCACCCTTGACGCAGCGCTCCAACACCTCCCAGATCTCTTGGACGATCATCGTCAACTTGTCCGGCATGGCCTCCACCGCAGGCAGCGGATACTTCTCCCCAAGATCGACCATCTGCGTTCTTGGCGTATTGCGGTAAATGACGATCTTCTGCCCCGCCGAAAGCGTCGGCGGCTGCTCGCTCTCCGGCTTCTCCTCGCCTGGCGCATACCCCGGATAAAGCACCGTGCGCGTCTTCGCATCGACGAAATAATCCCCGGCAAGAAGCGTCTCGCGCTCCGCTGCCGCATCATAAATCACCACCTTCACATCCGCCACATCAGCGAACGGAAACGCGAACGGAAAGCGCCGCGTCTTGCCGTCGCCCTGATAGATCACCTTCGTCGTCAAATGGTTAATCATGTTCTCCCCTCTTTCTCATCGAGCGCCTCTTGTCCTTGTGCTTCTTCGGCTTCTCCGGCGTCTCTTTCGCTCGGAGCTTCTTGTCGAACAACACGCTTCGAAGCACATTCTCCATGCTCCGATCATAGTACGGATCCTTCTCCATGCTGTCCGTCATGTACTGCAAGACCGTGAAAATGCCGTCTGCGAGCGTATTCGTCACGCCCGTACGCGCCGCCGTCATCGTGCTCAGCGTCTGTGCGCCCGACTTCATGACGTCGATATAGCCGATCTCCTTCTTCGGCTTCTTGTACTTCTTGTTCTCTTCGTACTGCCTGCGCCTATGAGGCGTCATCTTCTGCATCTTTCGGCGCTCCTCGGCGGCGTTCTCCTCTCGCGCCAGATCCTGCTCGCCCTTCTTTTCGATCAGCTCCATCGTCGCCTGCGCCTGCTTCAAGCCGCGCGTCACGACAGAACCAAGCTCGAAATTGCGCCCGTACGTCGTCCCGTCAAAGACCTTGCTCGCCACCATCCCCGCAAAATCACGGAAAAACGGCATCGTTCCCGTCGTCGTTGACAGGAGATTCTTGCCCAAGACGCGCAGGAAACGCTCCTCTTTCGGCACCTCGACCTTCTTCTTTTTGCCCGTCTTGGGATCTTTCACCGTGCGATACCTCGCGCGATCATCGTCCCCTTCGAGACCGAGCGCAAACTTCCCCATCGCCCCTAGAATGCTGACGAGGACGATGCGATAGATGAGCGAACGCGCCAGCGGCATCCAGACATCGACACGCGAAGTGCCTTCCTCGCTGTACTTGCCCTTGAAGTGCGATTCCAAAAGCGCATTGAACTGCGTATTGAAATACGAATAAAACGACGTGAACATCTTCACTGCCTCGTTTCGCGAACGCTGCAGCGCCGAAAGATCCTTCGTCTGCCCCGAGCCGATCACGTCGCGCACCGCCCCGTCAGCGGCCTGCACCGAGCGCATCTCGGCCTCTTCGATCAGCTCCGCGCCCTCTCGTATCGGCAGCGCGGCGGCGCGTTCGAGCCGATGCCCCGCCTCGTAGAACGCACGCTCTTTTTCCTTGAGCGCCTCGTTCCTTCGCTTCTTTTCATCCTCGATCTCCCTTTCCGACATCCCCGCATACGGCGATCCTTTCAGCTGCGCGGGATTCATATAGCGGCGCTCCTTGCTCTCCTCTTCCAGTCCGAACAGCTCTTTTCGAAGATCATAGACCTCCGCCCGCAGCCGTTCGACTTCTTCCTGCGCCTCTTGATATGTGCGCCTATTCTCCACATTCTCCCGATTCACCGCCGCCAAAGCCTTGGCAAAAGCATTCTTATACGCGCGGCACCAAAGCGGCTTGGAAAGCATCAAATCCGTTTGGGCGAGCGCCCAATATGCATTGTCGCGCAAGAACTCGATCGGCGCGTATGTCGGCGCGAAGATATGCGTATCTTGGCGAAGATCGCGCTCCATATTGTTGATGCGGTTCATCATGAAAAGCGACTTTTCCAAGAGCGCATCCATGCTCTTCTTATTGCCGTAATAGTCCGCGACCGCCGCGTGCGCTTCTGCCGCGCCGAGCTTATCCATCATCGGCCCGATATTCGTCGCATTCTCTATGACCGGCCACAAGCGATACCCCATGATCGCCATCGTCGAATTGCAGCGAAACGCCGCCATCGTCCGACTGAGCGCCGTCGCCGCCAGATCGCTGCCGTCAGCGGCGACCGCCCACACGTCGAGCGCCCATTGATCGAGACGATTCCAGAACACCAAGCCGTAGGTTGAAGCGACATACTGCTTGAAGTCTTTTTGCCGCAAGATGCGATGCACGTCACGCGCCGCGATGCGAAACGCGATATTGTGCGCGGCATCGTAGACATGACTATTGAGCACGTCGAACTCCAAGAGCACCGGCTCTTTGACCTCGCCTTCCGAGCGCCTTTTTGTATGGCCGCGATGCGCACCGAGCACCTTCGCGCCCGCCGCCCCGCGCTTCGCTTCTTCCTCCGCCGCGTGCTCCTTCGCCTGCGTGGACTTTTCGGCATTGTACTTGAGCGGATAGTAGCCGCCCCGCAGCTTGATCTCCGCACCGTCCGCCGTGCGGATGGAAAAAGGCGCGGCGGGCACCCTGCCGAGACGCGAGCCGTTGAGCTTTTCCTCGACGGCTGCCGTTTCCTTCCAGAAGGTATCGATGAAGTCCCACACCTGCTGCACGACCTTCCAATCCTTCTCCGTCACATGCTCTTTTAAGACCGCCTCCACGTCGAGTTTTTGTCCGATACCATCCAAGATGCGCTTTCGATTGATCTCAGATCCCCAGTTGAGCGCGAGGCAGAGCACATTCTCCTTCGTCAGCTTCTCGCCGCCCGCCTTGATCGTGCGATCCTTCCACGTCATGCGCTCCCCTTTCGTATAGACCGAGAAGATGCGCAAAAGCTCATCTTGACTCTCGCCTAAGAGCTTCGTCTCTTTCATCTGCGCACGCTCGATCGTACCGTAGATGTAGCTGTGCGCTTCCTCGCCCAAGAGACGGATCATCACCTCGGGTTTCATGAGGTTCAGCATCCCCTTCTGCGCGAGGAGCGCCATCTGCTCGCCGATGCCCGGCGCCTTGGCAAGCCAATCGCTGTAACCGATGCCGCCCGTATCCGGCGATACGGGATGCTGCTTCACCCCTTCGGGCGCAAGGCGCGTCTTCGACGAAAGGATCTCTTGCGCGACATCGGCGAAATCCTTGCCCGCAAAACTCAGCACGCGATTCTTGTCGCGCCCGATCGTATAGAGCGCACGAAGCATATTGACCGTCTGTCTAAGCTGCCCGAGCGTCATGCTCTTGTAGCTCGTCTCCTCTCTTGCCAAAAGCTCAAGGATCTCCGTCGGCGCATCCGCGTCGAGATCGAGATTGTCCTTGTAGCTGTCAAAAAGTTCAGCGAGATCGAGAGCGCCCTCCGGCTTTTCGACATCGCTCTTTTTCAGCCCCAGCAAATAGGCGAGATGGTGCAGCCAATAGCGCTCCGTCGCTTGAATGCGCACCGTGCGAGCGCCGAGCTTCCTCTGCACGTCGGCGGTCAGCTTCTGCATCTCTTCGCGCATCCTCGTCGCCTCATAGGCGCACGCCGCCGCGTGCGCTTGATTCTCCCGCTCAGCTCTCGCCTTGTCCCACTTCCTCTGCGCCGCCGCCTTCGCTGCCGCCCGCGCGTGCTGCTTCTCCTTTCTGCGGAAGAACTCCGGGTTGCACGATTCGCTGATGGGAAGCGATGCGAGGAAGAGCCGCGCCTGCTCGCGGAAGAAGCGCTCGTTTGCCCATGCTTCCTCTTCAAAATCCTTGCGGCGGCGCTTCTCCTCTGTCTGTTTTCTCACGCGCTCCTTCGCTCGCTCCTTATGCTTCGCCTTGAACGCCTCGTATTTTTTCTTCCGCTCCTCTTGCGTCTTGGCGCGGGCGATCTCCTCGATCTCCGCATACTCTTCCCCGCTCCACTTCGCGCTGCCCTTGAGCCGTTCGAGCGCGGCTTGAAGGTTCTTCTTTGCCGTCTCGTCTGCGTCTTCTTTCACGATGCTTAGATGTTCTTCGACTTCCTTCTTCGCCTCGGCGACTTCGCCGCCGATATACGCCATGAGCCTTTCCTTTCGGCGCATCGCCGCCGCTTCCAAAGCCCTTCTTCGTCCGAACGCCTTAGGCGAAGTCATCGCCTTTTCGATATTCTCCTCCGTCAGATGTTCGGCGAGCATCTTCTTGTCGAGATCGCGGGCATACGCCTCGATATATTCGGTCAGCTCCGTTTCGAGCGACTTTCTCTTCGCACGTTCTTCCTTGTACTCTTCAAGCGAATCGTACCAATGCCCGAGGATCGCCTCACCCGCCTTGCCGCTCTTTTCGAGCGCCGCTTCCGCGAGATAGACCGGCTCTTTTTCCAGTTCCGCACGCTTTTTCTCGCGCTCTTTTGCGACCTCTTCTTCGTACGCTTCACGCGCCTCGCGCTTGAGGTCTTTCATCACCTGCGCCCGCAGAAGGTCTTCGGCCTCTTCCTGCGCTTCCTGCAGCCATTTCGCATAGAGCTTTGCCATATCCTCGCCCATGAGATCGCGGAGCGTCTCTTCGCCGCCGAGCTTTTCCACCGGACGATAACGCTCATCGAGGAGCGCCGCTTGAATTTCCTCTTCTGCGGCGATCATGCGTGCCATCACGGCCTCTACCGCAAGAGAAGGCCGCCCGCCGAGCGATTGAACGAAGGAATAGACTTTTCTAAGGAACATTCGGAACTTGCGGAACACGCCGCGAAGCCCCACTGACGGCGCTTTCCCCTCGCGAAGATAAAGCTCGAAGCCGCGTGCGAACCGCTCATGCCGCCAGACCTCTTTCGCGCGTGCTATGCGAAGGGCGTCGCCCGAAGCAAGAGCCGCGAGAATCGCCGCCTCATGATCGCGGAACTCATCCGCCCAGTCCGTATCTGCATACTCCTTCGCCGCGCCCTCTTTCCACGCCGCCCATTCGTTGACCGTCGCCAAGTCTTTTGCCGACACATCGTCGATCTTCGCGAGCACATCCAAATCCATGAGGAAGAGATGCCCCATCTCATGAAGAAACGTCGATTCGTCTGCCGTACGGAACAAGCGAATGAGCCGCTTGCCGTCCGGCTGCATCGCGATCTCGCCCTGTGAAGTGCGCTTCTCCTCTTGGCTGAAATTCTGTGCAAGAGAAGAAGCCAGCGGTTCGCCGTTTTCGTCCACACGCTCAAATAAGGGATTGTATTTATCCGCCAATTCTGCTATACTAATAGTGAATAAATCGGCAGTGGCAGAGGACCGTTTTACGGCAGACCTTGGCAACGTACCTGCCGATTTTTTCAATTCCAGCATCTGTACGCTATAGATTTTATGTCCGGCGTTTGTCGTTTCCTTCACAGTGAAGCAGGCAATCGCCGGCTTTTTATTGAGCATCACAAGGGAAGAGAACAGCTTTATGCTTGCCAGTTCTCCGTTGCGATCTTCATGCGTTTCAGAAAGAATTGCATTCTGAAACAGTTGCTCCACATTTGCCGCTGCCAGCAAATGCTCCTCTGCGGTATATCCATTCTCTTCACTCAAACGGCGTGTACTGGCACTAATCAATTTGCCACGTCCGCGCTTGCTGACCGAGGCGACAATTCCCGTGGCTTTATTTTCTATTGGCTTGTTCCCCAATTTGTGAAGAACCTCTTTCGCCTCTTGGAGATTCTGCACGTTGATTTTCGGCGTTGCTTCTGCCACTTGCTCCCAATCGCCAAACCACGCCTTGAACGCAGGCGTGCGCACGGTGAGCCATTGTTCTTCCGTGAGATTCGTCTGCACGCCGTTCGGCGCTTTCATCCACAGAGCCGACCCCGCATATTGCTTGCGGACGGCTTCTTTTTGTGCAGCGAGTACGTCGCTTCCTTTTTCTTGATTGAACTTCGCAACAATGTCGATCGCCTTTTCATCAAAGACGACATAGCAGCGTTCACTTTGCTCACCATAAACAATCCCTTGAATGCCATGCTTACTGAGGAGTCTCGACGCTTCCTCCTGCCCTTCAACCAAATCACTGATTGTACCATAGATATTCATGCCGTCCGATTCGGACAAAGTTTCCTTGATCTCCGCGATCACTTTTGCTTTTCCTAGTCGTCGGACATCATTCCAATTCTCTAATTGCTCAATCGTGAGATTTTTGATGAGACGATCCAGCGCCTTACGCACTTTGGGCGATTGTTCATCATAAGATTTTTGCTCATTCAGCAGAACATCATCCTCGGGAATCTCGACTTCATACGTTCGCCCTTCCTCGCTGCCCCGATAGGACTCAGATACTTTTCTGTCGGAGGCGAAATACAGTCCCCATCCATGCGCTTGTGCCCCCTCTCCGACACCGATCATGCGATTCAAAAACGCATCGAAATCATACGGAGAGCCGTGCCATGCACGCTGATAGAATCCCCGATGCTCTTTTTTCAGCTTGCTTAAATCCATCTCATCTGCTATACTAAGCCCATACAAGGACTGTTTCGTGAGTGGAGCATTATGCCTCCCGGCCGCGCCCTTTCTGGTCGCGACCCAGCGGACAGTCCTTTTTTTGTTGATATAAAGCAGATTCTTCTGATTCAGTCGGTCGATATACCACTGGTCATTCGGCTGTCCGGACGTTTTTTCACGGCCATAGGCGCTGGCAATCTTATTCAACCCTTGCGCGGTATTAACGACAAAAGGAATCATCACCGTTGCGCCGTTGATTTCCATATCGACAACAACGATTCTCTTCTGCGTATCCTCCATCCCTGTTTTTGTGTCAATCGCTCGTAAAACAAACAAAGGATCCGCGATCTTTTTCGGCAGCTGCAGTAAATCCTTCCGTGTGAAATGGTGCTTATTGACGAGTTTTTGCAAAATGCTGCTGTCAATCGCAATATCGAGCCGACTGTCCGCGCCAATCAAATCAAACACCAGAGGACTGTGCATCATAACATTATTATGCAGCGGCAACTTTCCCGCGAAGAAGTCGTCCATCTTCCGCTTCCATGCAAGCATATCCTCTTTTAAGCGACGCGCAGCCGTCGTTTGCCGCAGACCGCCCTCTGCATTCTCCCCATACGCGACCGCAAACGTATCCCGATAGTAGTCGAGCGCTGTATAGTCCTTTTCCCACTTCTTTTCCCGCATCACGCGTGCATATTGGTCTGCATGGCGTGCGAAAAGAAGCGCGTTTAAGCGCGCTGCCTTCGACTGTACGCCGCCGATCGCTTTGAGACTTGCCATGAGCTGACGATAGACGCTGTACGCTTCGGGAGACAGCCCCGATGCCATGCGGATTTCACTGCCGTCGACTTCTTTCATGCGGCTTTCGATGTCTTCCATCGTCCGGATGCGGTCGTTCAGCGCGTCGAGCTGTCCTTTCGCGCTGTCCATCTCTTCTTGCGTGAGCGTCTGCCAGCCTTCGACCTTCGGGGCTGCGGCATCGCCGACCATAAGACGGTAGGCGAGCCTCAGCATGTCTTCCTGCGTCGGCGCGTGGCCGTGCTCTTTTTTGAAGTCCTCGACCCAAGCCGCACTGCCGTTCTTCACATCGCGTTCGAGGACTTCTGTCGCCGGCTGCAGGAGAGCCGCCCGCTCCGCGATGAAGCCGCCATGAAGCAGACGCCATCCTTGTTTGGGATTCGTCGGGTTCATTGTGATCGCAGACATCGCCGCTTCATATTCTGCTTTTCGACGCGCCTTGACTTCTTCGCTTGCGTGTTGGGGCGCTTCCGGAAACCATTCATGCGCGATCGTCTGCGAGATGTCGATGCGCGTCTTGACGGCTTTTTTCTGCGCTTCTTCTACCGCGTCGCTCAAGTCTTTTGCGTTCTTTTTTATGCGTGCCAAAGAGTCCGCTTCCGGCGCGAAGGAGACGGCTTCCAAGAGCGCAGGCGAGGCATCCGACTGCGCATACTTTTCAATGGGGACGAAGAGATAGCCGCCATGTTGGACGGCGTTTTCGACGGCTGCATCCGAAAGTTCTGCAGCTTTTGCCACCGCTTTGAGGTCGGCAAGGCCGCTTTCTTTTTCCAAGGCAGCCGCCGCGTCGATATAGACGTTTTCAAAGCCCGTGCCGCGCACCTGCGCACGGATGAGCTTTCGCTGCACGTCTGGCGCCGTCTCTTTGAGCTTGGCGGACGAGGCGACTTGTTGGAGTCGTCCGAGCATGACGGTTCCCGTCACGGTCGTTTGTACGGCGCTGTCTTCCTGTGCCTTTTCCGAGGCGAGTCGATGCGCGTGCCGTATAGCGCCGCCCGGCAGATGGAGAGAGCCGCCCGCAAGACCGAAGCCGAGCGCCGCAGGGACGGCTTCTGCCCCTGCAATCGCGGCGTGCGCCGTGATGTCGGCGAAGCTGTAGTACGATTCTGCTGCACGTCCGTCGGCAGAGGCGACGATGTAGTTATGGATGAGGTCGTCGGAGACGGATTGTGCGCTTTCTTCCGCCGTTTCCGTCGCCGCGATCTTCAAGACGTCTTTGACTTGATCTTTGGCGAAGACGGCGACCGATTCGCGCTTGCCGAGATCGTATTTCGCGCGGTTGACGATGCCTTCGATCGCCGCTTTTTCGATGCCTTGTGCGCCCGCTTTTCCCGCAAAGCGCGTCAAGGGCTTGAGGAACATTCCGGCGTTCCAGAGTTCGATGCCGGCATTGAGAGCGCCGCCGAGCGCCGCACGGTTTTTCGCTTCTGCGTCCGTCATCAGGGGGTTGCCGTCCGTGTCGGTCATTTCGCTGTATTCGAGGAAGCGCCGCCCCGCTTCCGGCTTTGCCATGCCGTAGAACGTACCGCCCTTCAAGCCCCAAAGGGATGCGTCGCGAAGTGCCGTTCGTCCTGCCTCACGCCGCGCCGCCGCGCCGAACATCGTGCGAATGGCGGCGCGTCCCCCCTCGCGCCGAGCCGCTGCACCGAATACGCCGCGCAGGAAGCCGACAACGCC
>ERZ772955.992-NODE-992-length-19514-cov-5.289172_pt1 | contig 19514 bp, 20 predicted proteins | sample MGYA00511133_ERZ772955 | MGnify/ENA primary metagenome ERZ772955 (study PRJEB29015, sample SAMEA2737914) | human oral metagenome | biome: human oral; feature: human-associated habitat; material: dental | place: China | collected 2149 ... | reverse complement strand
GTAGAGCCCACTCAACCACTGCGTCTTGCTCGACAATCCAAAGACAATTGAGAGGTTAGGACTTTTGTCCCAGCCTCTTTTTATGGTAAATTATTCAAAATCTATTATAACTTTTTGTTCAAAAACACTTCGAAGACTGAAAGTAGTTTCAGCTTTTAAGAAAGGAAGTCGGTTTTTAGAAACTAAAATCTAAATCTCAAAACTTATTGAAAGCGCTTTATTTTTTGTATATAATGACATTATAAAAAGAACGGAGAAAACATAGAAAAAGGAGAGATTATTTATGTCACAGATTAGCAAAGAACAATTAATTGCAAAAATCAAAGATGGCATTATCGTTTCCTGTCAAGCTCTGCCTCATGAGCCCCTCTATACGGAGGCTGGTGGGGTCATCCCTCTCTTGGTCAAGGCAGCTGAAGAAGGTGGGGCAGTTGGTATTCGAGCCAATAGCGTGCGAGACATCAAGGAGATTAAGGAAGTAACCGATCTCCCGATTATCGGGATTATCAAACGGGACTATCCGCCACAGGAGCCTTTTATCACTGCGACTATGCGGGAAGTAGATGAGTTGGCTGCCCTTGATATCGAGGTCATCGCTCTGGACTGCACCCAGCGAGAACGCTATGATGGTTTGAAGATTGAGGACTTTATCCGCCAAGTCAAGGAGAAATATCCGCAGCAATTGCTGATGGCCGACATCAGTACCTTTGAGGAAGGCATGGCAGCTGTAGCAGCTGGTGTTGACTTTGTCGGTACAACCTTATCAGGCTACACTTCCTACAGTCCTAAGGTAGACGGGCCAGACTTTGAACTGGTCAAGAAGCTTTGTGATGCGGGAGTAGATGTGATTGCTGAGGGCAAGATTCACTATCCAGATCAGGCCAAGCAAATCCATGATTTGGGTGTCCGCGGTATTGTAGTAGGCGGAGCCATTACTCGGCCAAAGGAGATCACCGAGCGTTTCGTTGCAGCAGTAAAATAAAGTGAGGTAAAGCAATGACGACCTTAAAGTTAAATAAGCTCTACAAAAAATATCCTAATAGTGATTTCTACTCTGTAGAAAATTTCGACTTGCAAATCAAAGACAAAGAATTTATCGTCTTTGTTGGTCCTTCTGGATGTGGGAAATCGACGACCTTGCGCATGATTGCGGGACTAGAGGACATCACTGAGGGCGAGCTCTATATTGATGAGACACTAGTCAATGATATTGCTCCCAAGGATCGTGATATTGCCATGGTCTTCCAAAACTATGCTCTCTATCCGCACATGACAGTCTATGACAACATGGCTTTCGGGCTCAAACTTCGCAAGTATAGCAAGGAAGATATTGACAAGCGGGTTCATGAAGCAGCTGAAATTCTTGGTTTGAAAGAATTTTTAGACCGCAAACCAGCGGACTTGTCTGGCGGTCAACGTCAGCGGGTTGCCATGGGACGGGCCATTGTCCGAGATGCCAAGGTCTTCCTGATGGATGAGCCTTTGTCAAACTTGGATGCGAAACTACGGGTATCCATGCGTGCTGAGATTGCTAAGATCCACCGCCGTATCGGAGCGACCACTATCTACGTTACCCACGACCAAACCGAGGCAATGACCCTGGCCGACCGCATTGTTATCATGTCGGCGACGAAAAACGAAGCGGGAACGGGAACTATCGGTCGTATCGAGCAAGTCGGAAGTCCACAAGAGCTTTACAATGAACCAGCGAATAAGTTTGTTGCAGGCTTTATCGGCAGTCCAGCTATGAACTTCTTTGAAGTGATGGTATCTGGTCATCAACTGACTGATGGTGATCAACTCAATCTTACCCTGACAGGTGGTCAAGAGAAGCTTTTGACAGAAAAAGGCTACCAAGGTAAGAAAGTCATCTTGGGTATCCGACCAGAGGATATCTCAGCGGACTTGATTGTGGAGGATACTTTCCCTGGCGACGTAGTAGATGCGGAAGTTGTCGTGTCAGAGTTGCTGGGTAGTGACTCAGTGCTCTACTGTAAGGTGGGCAGCCAAGAGTTTTCAGCTAAGGTAGATGCTTCCAATTATCTGGAGCCGGGTTCGAAGCTTCGCTTCACTTTCAAATTACCTAAGAGTCATCTGTTTGACAGTGAGACTCAAAAACGAATTACTTTGTAAAACAACCTAAAATGAACTGACTGACTTTATTTTAGGATAAAAGAAAGATCACAGAGAAGGAGTGATTGTACTTTTAAAAGTTTAGGATTTTAATCAAATATAGGTGGACGCTTGTCCAGAGAAATAACACAGGAAAAACGAGGCTGGGGCGCCTAATGAAAGAGGTCCGTCCCATTCTCCAATAGGCAGGTAGAAGCTGTTTAGGTCAGCTTGGAATCTTAATTTTAAAGGAGAAAAACAAATGAAAATGAAGAAATTGCTTTGTTCATTGGTAGCAGGAGCTGCAGTTCTTACGTTAGCAGCTTGTAGCGGTGGCGGTAGCTCAGATAAAGCAGCTAGCTCTAGTGATAAATCTGGTAAGACAGAGATTACTTGGTGGGCATTCCCAGTCTTCACTCAAGAAAATGCTAATGACGGTGTGGGAACTTATGAGAAATCCATCATTGAAGCATTTGAAAAAGCAAATCCAGATATTCATGTTAACTTGGAAACAATCGACTTCAAGTCAGGTCCAGAAAAAATTACGACAGCTATCGAAGCTGGAACAGCACCAGACGTGCTCTTCGATGCACCAGGCCGGATTATTCAATACGGTAAAAACGGTAAGTTGGCAGACTTGAACGATCTCTTCACAGATGATTTCGTCAAAGATGTTAACAACGACAACATTATCCAGGCCAGCAAGGCTGGAGACAAAGCTTATATGTATCCAATCAGCTCTGCTCCATTCTACATGGCAATGAATAAGAAAATGTTGGAAGATGCTGGTGTCCTCAACCTAGTTAAAGAAGGCTGGACAACAGATGACTTTGAAAAAGTTTTGAAAGCGCTTAAAGATAAAGGTTATACACCTGGCTCTCTCTACAGTAACGGTCAAGGTGGTGACCAAGGAACTCGTGCCTTCATCGCTAACCTCTATGGTGGATCTGTTACAGACGAAAAAGTAACTAAATATACAACTGATGATCCGAAATTTATCAAAGGTCTTGAAAAAGCAGTGAGCTGGATCAACGATGGCCTCATGATGAACGGTTCTCAATATGATGGTGGAGCAGACATCCAAAACTTCGCTAACGGACAAACTTCTTACACTGTTCTTTGGGCACCAGCACAAAATGGTATCCAAGCTAAATTGTTGGAAGCAAGTAAAGTAGAAGTGGTTGAAGTACCATTCCCATCAGACTCAGGCAAACCAGCCCTTGAATACCTTGTAAATGGTTTTGCAGTCTTTAACAACAAAGACGACAAGAAAGTAGAAGCAGCTAAGAAATTCGTGAAATTCATCGCTGATGACAAAGAGTGGGGTCCTAAAGACGTAGTTCGTACAGGTGCCTTCCCAGTTCGTACATCATTTGGCAAACTCTATGATGACAAACGTATGGAAACAATCAGTAGCTGGACTCAATACTACTCACCATACTACAACACCATTGACGGCTTTGCAGAAATGAGAACACTTTGGTTCCCAATGCTGCAATCTGTATCTAATGGAGATGAAAAAGTTGAACCTGCTTTGAAGACATTTACTGAAAAAGCAAACGAAACGATTACCAAAAAATAAGCAAGTTTAAAATCCGCCCCTTTTTCTGTTGTCAGTCTCTAAAAATGGAAAAAGGGGTATTTTGTCAGAAAATCTTGAAAGAGGGGTAACTCATTGTGAAAGTCAATAAAATCAGAATGAAAGAAACCCTAGTATCATATGCGTTTTTAGCTCCAATTCTTATATTCTTTACAGTATTTGTTTTGGCGCCTATGATAATGGGATTTATCACTAGTTTCTTTAATTATACAATGACCTCATTTACATTCGTTGGGTTTGATAACTACATTCGAATGTTCAATGATCCAGTTTTTGTTAAGTCACTCATAAATACAGTTATTATTGTAATCGGCTCTGTGCCGGTAGTTGTGCTCTTCTCTTTGTTTGTGGCTTCACAGACCTATGAGATGAATGCTGTTTCTCGCTCCTTTTACCGTTTCGTCTTCTTCCTACCAGTTGTTACAGGTAGTGTTGCCGTGACGGTTGTGTGGAAGTGGATCTACGATCCCCTGTCTGGTATTTTGAACTTTGTTTTGAAATCTGGGCACATCATCAACCAAAACATTTCTTGGTTGGGCGATAAACACTGGGCTCTGATGGCTATCATCGTTATTTTGCTGACAACATCTGTCGGTCAGCCGATCATTCTCTACATTGCAGCTATGGGAAATATCGATAATTCTCTAGTGGAAGCTGCGCGTGTGGATGGGGCAACAGAGATGCAAGTCTTTTGGAAAATCAAATGGCCGAGTCTTTTACCAACGACACTTTATATTGCTATCATCACAACTATTAACTCATTCCAATGTTTCGCCTTGATTCAGCTGTTGACATCAGGTGGACCAAACTATTCAACTAGTACGCTTATGTACTATCTATATGAAAAAGCCTTCAAGCTATCTGAATATGGCTATGCAAACACCATGGGAGTCTTTCTAGCGATTATGATTGCGATTATCAGTTTCGCTCAGTTCAAGATCCTCGGTAACGATGTGGAATATTAAAGAAAGGAGCAGGAATATGAAACCTCAAAAAATTAGTTCATTTAAAGTGTTCTCATCTGTGATTTTAGCACTTTTGACCGTGCTCTTTATCTTTCCATTCTATTGGATTCTGACTGGAGCATTTAAATCTCAGCCGGATACAATTATGATTCCGCCTCAATGGTGGCCACAAAATCCGACAACAGAGAACTTCCAGCAATTAGCCGTTCAAAATCCAGCTTTGCAGTGGATGTGGAACAGTGTCTTTATTTCACTGGCGACTATGTTCTTGGTTTGTGCGACATCATCTCTAGCTGGTTACGTTTTGGCTAAGAAACGCTTTTACGGGCAACGGATTCTCTTTGCCATCTTTATCGCGGCTATGGCCTTGCCTAAGCAGGTTGTCCTAGTACCTCTAGTGCGGATTGTCAATTTTATGGGAATCCACGATACTCTTTGGGCAGTAATTTTACCTTTAGTTGGCTGGCCGTTCGGGGTCTTCCTTATGAAGCAGTTTAGTGAAAATATCCCAACAGAGCTTCTAGAATCAGCTAAGATCGACGGTTGTGGTGAAATCCGGACCTTCTGGAGTGTAGCCTTTCCTATCGTCAAACCAGGCTTTGCTGCTCTGGCTATCTTCACCTTTATCAACACTTGGAATGACTACTTCATGCAGCTCGTAATGTTGACCTCGCGGAACAATCTGACGATTTCGCTAGGGGTTGCGACTATGCAGGCTGAGATGGCAACCAATTACGGTCTGATTATGGCCGGTGCGGCTTTGGCGGCAGTGCCAATCGTAGCAGTCTTCCTCATCTTCCAAAAATCCTTCACTCAAGGGATTACTATGGGAGCTGTCAAAGGATAAGGCACTCAATATAGGAAATAAGACTATGATTTTTGATGATTTAAAAAATGTGACTCGCTACAAGGGTCTTCATCCCAATCTGGATAAAGCGATTGATTATCTCTATGAGCACCGCAAAGACAGCTTTGACTTGGGACGTTATGAAGTGGATGGAGACAAGGTCTTTCTCTTGGTTCAGGAAAATATCCTCAATCAAGAGGCCAATGATCAATTTGAATATCATAAAAAATATGCAGATTGTCATCTGTTAGTAGCAGGGCATGAGTATTCTGCCTATGGTAGCCAGATGGTCGATGAGGCAGTGGCTTTTGATGAAGAGGCGGATATCGGCTTTGTTCATTGTCAAAATCGTTATCCTCTCTTGTTGGGTTACCATAATTTTGCGATTTTCTTTCCAGGAGAGGCCCATCAGCCAAATGGCTATGCGGGTCTGGAAGAAAATGTCAGAAAGTATCTTTTTAAAGTTTTAATAGACTAGCCCTAGGTTAGCGAGATTTTTGAGTGTGCTAGGCTAGCAGAGAAAGGAGAGACATATGTCAGATAAAGGAACAGGACTCATCAGAGCTATATTTGATACGGATAATTTTTTCATGCAAATCTGTGAGAAAATCCTGGATTTGATGACGGTCAATCTTCTCTTTCTCTTGTCTTGCCTGCCCTTGGTGACCATTGGGATTGCCAAGATCAGTCTCTATCAAACCCTTTTTGAAATCAAGGGAAACCGTCGGGTAAAAGTGATCAGAACTTACACTCGAATCTTTCGAGAAAATTGGAAGCAAGGACTCAAACTGGGCTTGCTGGAATTGGCTTTAGTCGGCATTAGTCTCTTTGACCTCCTGCTTTTTCGGACGCAGGAAGCCCTGCCTTTCCAAGTTTTAAAGGCGGTTTGTTTTGGAATGATTATTTTTACAATCCTGCTTTCTCTTTGCGTCTATCCCTTGGCAGGTAAATTTCTCATGTCTTTTAGAGACGTTTTACAGACCAGCCTAGTGATTGTAAGTCTGAATTTTCCTTGGTTCTTTGTTATGATGGCGGTCATAGCTGCGCTCCTTGTCATCATCTACAGTTCAGGCTTTGTGTTGCTGTTAGGATTTTCCCTCTTTGCCTTTATCGGCTTTGCAGGTCTGGCTTTTTTGCAGGTTCCTATTTTGGAAAAAATCTTCGCTAAATATAGCAGTCTATAATCTAAAATTAGTACATTTGGAGAAAATTTGAAAATGAAAGATTTAAAGAAATATCATGGTGTCATACCGGCTTTTTATGCTTGTTATGACGAGGAGGGTGAAATCAGCCCGGAGCGGACTCGCGCTTTGGTGGAGTATTTCATCGACAAGGGCGTGCAAGGTCTCTATGTCAACGGCTCGTCAGGCGAATGTATCTACCAGAGCGTGGCCGACAGAAAAGTAATTTTGGAAGAAGTAATGAAAGTTGCTAAGGGTAAACTGACTATTATTGCTCATGTGGCCTGCAATAATACTAAAGACAGTATCGAGTTGGCCAAACACGCTGAGGCTCTAGGAGTTGATGCCATTGCGGCTATTCCACCGATTTATTTCCGTCTGCCAGAATACTCTGTCGCTCAGTACTGGAATGATATCAGTGCGGCTGCCCCACATACTGATTTTGTGATTTATAATATTCCGCAATTGGCTGGCGCAGCGCTGACTCCGAGTCTTTATAAGGAAATGCTGAAAAATGAGCGCGTGATTGGGGTGAAAAATTCCTCTATGCCAGTTCAGGATATCCAAACTTTTGCAGCACTTGGAGGCAGTGACCATTTGGTCTTTAACGGTCCAGATGAGCAGTTCTTGGGCGGTCGTCTCATGGGAGCGGCAGCTGGAATTGGTGGTACCTACGGGGCTATGCCAGAACTCTTCCTCAAGCTTAATCAACTGATTGCAGACAAGGAATTGGAAAGAGCTAAAGAGCTGCAGTTTGCCATTAACGACATTATCGGCAAGCTAACCAGTGCTCATGGCAATATGTATGCTGTTATCAAAGAAGTTCTCAAGCTCAACGAAGGACTGACTATCGGCTCTGTCCGTGCTCCTCTGACACCAGTCGTAGATGCAGACCGTCCAGTCGTAGAAGCAGCAGCGGCCTTGATCCAAGAAACTAAGAAGCGCTTCCTCTAAAAAGAAAGAAGGATGCTTATGGGAAATTATGTTACGATTGACATTGGCGGTACCAATATCAAATACGGCCTGATAGATGACCGAGAAACGCTATTAGAAGCCCATGAAATACCTACGGAAGCCCATAAGGGTGGTCCAGAGATTATGCGTAAGGTTCAAAAGATAGTTTCTGATTATGTGCAGGCTGGTTCAATTGAGGGGATTTGTATCTCCTCAGCTGGCATGGTCGATCCAGACAAGGGAGAAATCTTTTACGCTGGTCCTCAGATTCCTAACTATGCTGGGACGCAATTTAAGAAGGTCTTGGAGGAGGAATTTTCCATTCCTTGCGAGATTGAGAATGACGTCAACTGTGCCGGTCTGGCTGAGGTCATGTCTGGCCACGGTAAGGGAGCAAAAATTGCTGTCTGTCTAACGATTGGGACAGGGATTGGAGGCTGTTTAGTAGCGGATGGGCAAGTTTTTCACGGCTTTAGCAACTCAGCCTGCGAAGTAGGCTATCTCCACCTGCCGGATGGGGCTTTTCAGGATGTAGCTTCTACCACAGCCTTGGTCCAATATGTCGCTGACTTGCACGGAGATGATCCCTCTCTCTGGAATGGTCGAAGGATTTTCAAGGAAGCGACCGAGGGCAACACCATCTGTATCAAAGGAATTGACCGCATGGTAGGCTATCTGGGGCAGGGCATTGCCAATATCTGCTATGTCGTCAATCCGGAAATCGTCATCTTGGGCGGTGGTATTATGGGACAAGAGGCTATTCTTCGGCCGCGTATCCAAGCGGCTCTCAAGGATGCTCTGGTGCCCAGCATAGCTGAGAAGACCAAACTAGCCTTTGCCTATCACCAAAATACGGCAGGCATGTTCGGAGCCTACTACCACTTTAAAAGTAAACATCAGTAATCCAAGCAAACCTGGGAGTGACCTCAGGTTTCTTTTGTTTTAGTAATGCTTCTTCCATCGATAGTTAGACGACTTTCAAGTGGCTGGGGTGAGTTGAGTCTGGTTCAGATTTTAAGGAGTTACGTAGGAAACCAGTACAACCAGAATCTTACTCTAAGCCAGTTTAGTCATTGTTTAGAGTAAGGCTGTAAAGAACATGCAAAAAATCCAACAGGTTTCTGCTGGATTTTATTGATGCCTACGGTAATAACCGTTAAGTTTGTGGTTTTCCCAGTAACTATTGAAGATTTTTTCCTTTCTCTCGCGATCTATTTCTAGGAAAAAGGCGTAAAGTATGTCAATCATCAGCAACATTGGGAACTGAGCTGAGATTCGTTGGATGAACTGGGGTTTATTTTGAATTGCAACTGGGATGATTTCTGAAAAATCTTCTTTAATCAAATCAGGCTGGCCAGTGATTAACACGGTCTTGGCTCCCATGCCCTTAGCATCAATCAGGCTGTCAATAATGGATGGGGTTTGACCTGAAAGAGAAAAGCCGATTACTAGGCAGTTTTTGTCTAAAATGCTCGTTGTCCAAGCAAAGCCATCCGCATCTGTCAGAGCTTCACAAATAACCCCTAAGCGCATGAAGCGCAGTTTCATATCGCGAGCGACAAGCCCCGAGCTTCCCGTGCCAAAAAAATAGACACGATCCGCTTTTTCAATCAGCTGAGCTACGCGCTCCAATCTTTTTTCGTCAATCAAGTCCTCGGTTTGTTGCCGAATTTGAATATAGTTGCGTAGCACTTGGCGAGACGAATCATTTTTCAGATTTGTATGCTCCGTTTTGCTGATTTTCAGCTGTTGGAGATATTGGAAGTTGAACTCCCGATAGCCCTTAAAGCCACATTTTTTTGCAAAACGGGTCAAGGCCGCCTGTGAGATGTGCAAGGTTTGCGCTACTTCGAGGGAGGACAGATCCCCTTCTATATCGGTCGGATTCAAAAAATAGTTGGCAATCCGCTTTTCGACATCGGTCATAGTGTCGTAACAGCTTTCGATGATGGCCAAGATATTTTGCTGGTGTCTCATGATGGGTCACTTTCTTTGGTCAAAATAATAAAAACGTATTTTCATTATAACATAGTTTAGCGGAAATAAAGCGTTTACAAAACCGATAATTGTCAGATCTGGCTTTCCATTAAAGTATGAGCAGACTGTAATCTCAATATTTATAGATATTATGACTGCCTTTTTCTGAAGAGGTATTTCCTAAAGTTTGCGTCGAATGAAAGAAAAAGTGATATAATTTACACAAGTAATGTTCCAAGTTTGGATCTGAAGCAAGGGAGATAGGAGCCACTGTCCATTACAGCTTCCAGGTCTTATTTTGGAAATCAGTAAAGCTAGATTGTGAGGTTTTTATGCGAATCAATGAACTAGGCCAGCCTATTGGGGAGGCTCTGCCGGACTTTAAGCCGGGGGATCTGCCCAAGCTGGAGCGAATCGAAGGCCGGTATGTTATTATCGAGCGTTTGTCCAAGGACAAGCATGGAGCGGATTTGTATGAAGTGTATGGCCCAGATTCTCCTGCGGATATGTGGACCTATCTTTTTCAAAATGCTGCTCAGAGTCAGGAGGAGTGGGATAGTTTGCTGGATCGGATGCTGGCAGCTCAGGATCGTTTCCACTATGCCATTGTGGACAAGGAGAGTGGCAAGGCGCTGGGAACCTTCGCTTTAATGAGGATTGACCGAGGCAACCGTGTCATTGAAGTGGGGTCTGTGACCTATTCGCCCAAGTTGAAGCGCACCAGACTAGCTACGGAAGCCCAATATTTACTGGCTCGCTATGTCTTTGAAGAGCTGGAATATCGCCGCTACGAATGGAAATGCGATTCACTCAATCAGCCCTCAAGGCGAGCGGCAGAGCGGCTTGGTTTTACCTACGAAGGCACTTTTCGTCAGGCGGTCGTCTATAAGGGGCGCAACCGAGACACTGATTGGCTCTCCATGATTGACAGCGATTGGCCTGCCGTTAAGCGTCGTTTAGAGAAATGGCTGAGCCCAGACAATTTCGATGAAAAGGGACAGCAAATAAAAGCCTTGTCTGAGTTTTGACATTTGATTGAGAGTGGGCCAGAAATCAGTAATTCGTTAGAATTCGATTTCGTCGTCCCACCTCCGCACAGTTGAGTAGGGCTGTAAAAGCTGATGAAATCAGCGTAGTAGAGCCCACTCAACCACTGCGTCTTGCTTGACATCCAAAGACAATTGAGAGGCTAGGACTTTTGTCCCAGACTCTTTTTACTTTTTAATTTTGATGAAAATGGAGAATTTTCTGATAAATTTTGATATAATAAAACGAACTACAGATAAAGGATGAGAAAGAATGACTTTAGTTTATCAATCAACGCGCGACGAAAAGAATAAAGTAACAGCCAGCCAGGCGATTCTGCAAGGCTTGGCAACAGACGGCGGTCTGTTTACGCCCATTACCTATCCGCAGGTCGATTTAGACTTTTCCAAGCTCAAAGACGCTTCTTATCAGGAAGTAGCCAAGCTGGTTTTGTCTACTTTTTTGGATGATTTTTCTGAAGAAGAGCTGGACCACTGTATCAACCATGCCTACGACAGCAAGTTTGATGATGCGGCGATTGCTCCCTTGGTCAAGCTGGATGGCCAGTATAACCTAGAGCTGTTCCACGGGGCGACCATTGCCTTCAAGGATATGGCTTTGTCTATCCTGCCTCACTTGATGACAACCGCAGCCAAAAAGCACGGCTTGGAAAACAAAATTGTCATTCTGACAGCGACTTCTGGCGACACAGGCAAGGCGGCTATGGCAGGCTTTGCGGATGTTCCTGGGACTGAGATTATCGTCTTTTATCCTAAGGATGGTGTCAGCAAGGTCCAAGAGCTGCAAATGACGACCCAGACAGGTGCCAATACGCATGTGGTGGCCATTGATGGGAACTTTGACGATGCCCAGACCAATGTCAAGCACATGTTCAATGACACAGACCTACGAGCTCGTCTCTTGGAGCACAAACTGCAGTTTTCATCAGCCAACTCTATGAATATCGGCCGTTTGGTGCCTCAGATTGTTTACTATGTCTATGCCTATGCTCAGCTAGTGAAGACGGGAGAAATCACAGCAGGAGACAAGGTCAACTTTACAGTTCCGACTGGGAACTTTGGTAATATCCTAGCAGCCTACTATGCCAAGCAAATCGGTCTGCCGGTTGGCAAGCTGATCTGCGCATCGAATGAAAACAATGTCCTGACAGACTTCTTCAAGACGCAGGTTTATGACAAGAAGCGGAGCTTCAAGGTGACGTCTAGTCCGTCTATGGATATTTTGGTTTCCTCTAACTTGGAGCGCTTGATTTTCCATCTGTCTGGTAACAGCGCTGAGAAAACAGCAGACCTAATGGCTGCTCTGAACGAGCATGGCCAGTATGAACTGACGGACTTTGACACTGAGATTTTAGAGCTCTTTGCGGCTGACTATGCGACAGAGCAAGAGACGGCAGCTGAAATCAAGCGGGTCTATCAAGCGTCTGACTACATCGAAGACCCTCATACAGCCGTTGCGTCTGCTGTCTATCAAAAATATCTGGCAGAGACAGGCGATCAACGCAAGACGGTTATCGCGTCTACCGCTAGTCCGTATAAATTCCCAGTTGTGGCCGTTGAGGCTGTGACCGGTCAAACAGGACTTAGTGACTTTGAGGCTTTGGACCAACTGCACGAACTTTCTGGCGTAGCCCTACCACCAGCTGTGGATGGCTTAGAAACAGCACCAGTTCGCCACAAAACTACAGTCGCTGCCGACCAAATGCAGGCCGCAGTCGAGGACTACTTGGGATTGTAAAAATTGCTTAAAAAACTAAAATCAGCTGGATATCTGGCTGATTTTTTAGTATCATGGAGCCTTCAATCTTTTTGCAGTCCAAGAGCTTGGCAATCTCTAATACTTCTCTTGTATGTAGAAGAAGTTCTAAGTTTATTTATGCTATACTAGAGTTATAAAGTCAGTAATCACGTTTGCAGTAAGCAGACGGCTTTAACCACATATTTATTTGAGCTTGAAGATGAAATTGATTCACATTGGAATCAATTCATTGACTCTACCTACAATAATGGCCTATGCGAGCTTGATCAAGTAGGCTAGATTCCTTGTGGATATTGCAAAGGAATCGATCGGTATTCTAGAAAGGATTTGTTATGAACGAAACTATCGTCAATGAAACCATTGAAATGGTCGATAAATTTTTAAGTTTGGTCACGATTGATTGGGCTGACGATCTTGACAGACAGTTGGCGGCAGCCTATATTTTCGGGATGTTAAACGGAAAGGCGCAAAAGGATTCCATTAGTCCAGAAAATGTCCAAGCCTTGATGATTCGAATTGGTATCGAAAAGCTTCAGTATGCTCCCGGGGTAGCCTTTGAAATGACACAGTTTGTCATCAATGCGACGGATAAGGAATTTCACCCAACGGTTCATGCGATTATCCATAGAGGATTAGAAGGATACTTCTTATATTCTGACAGTCAATTTGGTGCTCTCTCAGATGATTTTAAGGACATTGTTCCAGTAGTGAAAAGTTAATGTTTACAGGGACTACAGATTTTATAATCGGATTTATTTCATCAGTTTTCAAATCGGAGGATAAAATGGAAAAACAAATTGACGAGAAAATTTTAATAAGTCTGTTCGAAAAGATTTTTTGGAATCAATTTCATCACATATTAAAAATTTGAAATCTCATGGGCTTAGTGAAACAGATATTCAAAAGTTGAAATAGTGGGAAAAATTTAAAAAAAGCCCTTTAAAATAAGGCTTTTTAGATACTTTTATATCTTTTGGTAGCTCTTTTGGTAGCTAAGTAGACTTAATCAATAAAATCATTTGATATGAGATTGAGTTTATCAGTTAATTCGGTATCTGCGTTGGGGTATAAATGACTATAAATGCTAAGTGTTGTTTTGACATCAGAATGGCCTAATCGTCTTTGGATATATAGGGCATTTACATTATATTCATTAATAAGCAAAGATGCGTGGGAGTGTCTCAAACCTTTTGGTTGAATGTATTTAACACCAGCACGTTTAGAGTATTTTAAAATTTGGTCTCTAATACTACGTTTACGATATGGAACTCCGTCGGGCGACAGAATAAATGGTATTTTATCGACTTTTTCTTGTCTTTCTTTCCACTCCTTAAGAACCTTTAGAGTATTATCATCGAGTCCAATAGTACGCCGAGAGCTTTCGGTTTTTAGCTTGTTACGGCGCTCCCAATTTTCACGATTTATATACTGTAAGTTGTGATTGATTGCTAGTGTTTTCTTTTCAAAGTCCACATCCTCCCAATAAAGAGCAGTCGCCTCATTTACACGCATTCCCGTAAAATAATAAAGCCAAAGGAGTGTATAAATAAAATGCTCAAAATAACTCTTTTTATCAAGTGGTTGTATTACTTTTTGAAATTCATCTTTTGTCCAAAAGTCGATATGTTTTTTTGTTATTGGAATAGGACTGATATTACTTGTAGGTATTTCATGGAAAATTAACCCATACTTTTTTGCGGTTTTCAAAACTTGATTAAGTAATGCCATTTTGTTTCTTGCGTATGAATTTGAATATTTTTCTAATAAACTATTTCTATAATTTATTACATCATAAGTTGTAATTTCTCTAGGTTTTTTCTTACCAAAATATTGAATAAATTCATCAAATACAATTTGACGTCTTCGTTCGAGATCTGGACTTGTAGTAGCATAATAATTTGGTATAAATACTTCGTCCATAAACTGTTTAAAAGTCCACTGAGTGTGCTTAATTCCACCTTTTTGATGCACTTATTTAAAGCCCTTGTTCGTGCCTCAAAGGCTTCTTTTGCGGTTTCAAAACCACGTCTGCGTTCTTGATAAGGTTTACCAGTAGCTAGGTCAACTCCAGCTTTAAAATAATAAGTATATTTGCCAGTCTTATCATCTTTCGTAACACCGGTATATCTAGTTTTTGACATGGAGTTCCTCCAATCCAAGAATTTCTGATACAACTGATACGGGAACAGTTCCGAGCCCTTTATTGTTATAGAAATCGAAACCACGTTCAACCATAATATGTTTTGCTTGTCGTAAAATATTATAAGCAGTCCATTTTGAGAACCCTAAGTCCATAATATCTTGTACTGTCATAGTTAGTTTATCGTTCATAAAATATTTTCTCCTTTACTAGTAAGTTCAATGAATTCTCCTATTAATTGTTTTAATTCATTGTTTAATCGTGGTGTTTGTTTTTTTAGTGCATCTTGAAGCTCTAAAGAAAATGAGTTGCTATCAAATGCTTTTAGGTGTTTTCTAAGCCTAGTTTTTTTGACTCTTATAGTGTTAGGTTTCAGATAGGGAAATAATTCGGGTAAAAGAGCTGGTGCATGGAGAAAGATATAAGCAAATGCTTTGCTATCATCTGGAACACTTGAAAGACTAAAAAAACTAAAATTCTCTAATCGTTTAGAAATCTCTGAAATAGTTTCAGCGTTTATAGCCTTTGTTCGAAGTTGAAACTCCAACCGCCACCAAAAAGGTTTACTCTCGATATTCAATTTATCGGCTCTTTTATGACTTAATACCTCTATGTTCTTATCGTATAAACGCACTTGAACATTACTACCACTAGCACCCCAGTATTTACTTTCTATGTTTCCTCCTCTACCATAGAATATTTTATGACTAACTCCACCTTTGATATGTTGTAAAAAGACTATTTCTGGTCTGTTAAAGATATCAAAAGCAAGGTCTAAGCGTGATAGTCTAACATCTAATCCATTTAATCGAGCATAATTCATAATCTGTCGCCATACTTGAAGACCTCCAAATTCTTTAAGCGAGTTTGGGTTGAAGTCTAAACGTATGACTTGATAACCACCATAGGTTGATAATTGGAAGAAAATTAGATTAATACTATCCTCATTTATCATTTTATATAGTGTAAAATAATCTTCTTTTAGATTTGCTTGAATGCTAAATTCTTGAATAATAGAATCGATAGAATTTCTTAATTCCCAAAATATACGTCTTAGAGAACAGTTGTCTCTATCAAGAATTACTGTTAGTCGGTCAATACTGATATAAATAGATTTTTCTAGTTCTGATAAATCTACTCGGCTTTGATATTCTCGTAGTGCTTGAAGGTTATTTTTCATCTGTAACGCCTCCTTTCTATAATTGTTAAATGCGTAGGTCAATGTTACTATTGAGTTTTGCTGACGACACGTTACTTAGGGCGTTGCCTTAAGTGTATCTGTTTGCTGGCTGTTAGAAACGCCAGCTTTTTTAGAGATTGAGAGAACTGCGTGCTTCGGGCGCATTGCCTTCGGCTTGCGCCCTTGCTCTTGTCTCGCAATCTCTAAACTAGGCGAATGGTAGGAGTAAGTATTGCCAATTTTTCTGACATTTACTGTGTAGTAGCCATAATATCCTCAGCTAGCTAAATTTCGCTTCTTATGGACTTTTTATTACCATTTTGGTATAATCATATTGGTTTTAAACGAAAGCCTCAGAATGCTTTGCAGAGCTTTCTGGGGTGTTTTTTCATATTCATAAGCGGACTAGTATTACCTGCAATGTTTTTTTAGTTATATAACCAAAAAGGTTATATAACTAAAATACAACCATTTTGGTTATAGATCAATAGAAAAGCGAAAGGAATTTTAAAATGTTGAAAGACAATATAAAAAAGCCCGTCTGAACATAGGACTTACTCAATCAGAAGTTGCTGAAAAGTTAGGTGTAGCTCAAGCCCAGTACGCTAGGTGGGAAAATGGAGGGAGAAATCCGAAAGATGAAACAGTAGAAAAATTAGCTGAAATCTTTGGTACGTCTTTTGAAATTTTAAAAGGACGTGATGATGGACTAGAAGAAATTGTTAGTTTATTGAGAGAGTATGAATTGACAGAAAAGGAGAAAAAAGAAATTATTAGTGTTTTAAAGCAATATTTGATTAATAAGAAAGATTAATTATTATCGGTAAAATAACTTGAACTATCTATATAAAATTTAGAAGGAGTGTAAATATGGAAGCACTAGAATTACTAGGCTTAGATATGGAACAAACGAAAATTCTCTATAATTTTCAGTTTTTAAAAACCGTTGAAGATATTAAAAATGAGAAAAGTCAAACTTTAAAAGAAGAAAAGACAAAATGGTTGAATGAATGGCAAAATGGTATTGAGTTAGTTTTTTCAGAGACATACCAAGATTATATTATTGAGTGGGTAAAAGATGAAGAGGAATTAAAAAATTGGATTTCTAGGAAAGAAGTTGAGTCGAATTCCATTTGGCTTGATTTAGTTACTTTAGAGACATATGTTTTTGAACCATATTATCCACTGAATATAAGCGATAAAAAAAGTAAATTAAAATTTAATTCAAAAAATTCGTGGTTAGAAGAATTTATTGTTAGCAACTTTATGTCCAAAGAGCTGTATTCAGAAATGAAAAAAACTTATAAAAAATCTTTTGGGAAAATAACTTAAAAAAAGAATTTTTTCATTAACACAGCTTTAGCAAGTCTAGGTTTAGCATTATTATTTACCGGTATCGGAGCAGTATTTGCGCCACAAATTGCAGTGGCATTATTCGGAAGTCAATTTTCAGGACTTTATGGAGCTGCATTAACAAATGCTGTTTTAGCATATATCGGAGGAGGTGCTATTGCAGCTGGTGGTTTAGGAGTTGCAGGTGGCACAATGGTAATAGCTGGTGGTGGTGCCTTATTAGGATTAAATATTGGTATGATGAGTAGTAGCACTTTTGTACTGGTAAAAGAAGTGTTGGTTAACCCTACACAAAATATTATATTATGTTCGAAGTTACTAACTGTCGTAAAAGTTTTTGTACTAAATAAAAATAATGATATTGAATTGGCAAAAACCTTTTATAATGAGTTCAATAATTCGATTTTAAATTTAGAGAACCTTGACTATGACAACGAATTAGGTATGGACAAGAAAAACCAAAAGGAACTAAAAAAATCTCTTGTTCAAATGAAAAATACAAAAGACGAATTAAAGAGATTTATCAGTTCGTATGAAGTTAGTTTGAAAAAATAAAAATTGGTAGCAAAACATACTTAATCCCTAGTTTTCTCAAATGAATAAAAAAGAATGTCCTATCAACATTCTTTTTTTATGTATTCCCGTAATAAAACATTTAGGAATTTGAATTAGTGTTTTTATTTTAGATTCTTAGATAAAAGAGCTAAAATTGCATCACTATCATTTGAAGTATCTGTTTTTACTAGTCCAGTTTCAACTTTACTAAATAGTGAGTTAATAATTATTAATCGTTCTTCTTTTTCGATGTCGGTTCCAGCTTTGGTAAGAGCTTGATAGAATCTTGTCAAAGCAGCTTTTTGTTTATATTCTGTAGCTAAATGATGATTTGACATAACAATTTTTATCAATATTCTAACAATGTAAATAAAAAATGAAATCACTGAAATCAGTATAAATGATTCCGATATAAACGGGAGCTCACTTTGAATACTATTTAAATAAGAGTGTATTACGACAACTAACCCTACTAGAGCAAATATTAAAGCTATGACTGCATAAATGAGGAAACATGTCCATTTTTTTGCTAGCATTTGATGCTCTTTGGAGCGTTTTTTCCAAAGTATTTCTGGCGCTTCTAAAGAAAGCTTGTTTTCATAAGTGTCCTCTAAAGCTTTAATTTTTTCATGTTTTTCTTTTTGCCAGTCGTCGAGAGATTTTTTAAATTCGGCAAACTCAGAAACTTTTTCATCATATTGTATCTGAATTTGATTATGCTTATCTTCTATGAAAGTTGTAATTTCTTTATACTGTACTTCAGAGTTATCTGAAATATCTTTCAACTTGTTAGTTATAGGAGTTACTATATTTGCTTCAAAATCAGAAATATTTTCTTTAATATTTGAGAAGTCTTTTCTAAGTAAATATAGCGCTGGATAATAATTATATTTGTTGGCGCTTGAAAAATAGGAACCTATTTGATAATTGTTTTTTGATAGATAGATAAAACTTCTGATAGCTTCATCAAGATTATTTTGAGATTGTTGAATATAGAAAGAAACAAAGCTTTTTATTTTACGAATTTCTGAATCTTTATCAATAGGAGAACTTATTGATAATATGTAAACCATCTTGTCTTGTTCTCTTGATTCTCGATTGCTTGATAAATTATAGTAAAGTTGGTTATTTATGTTGTCAATATTTAATTCTTCAAGCTCAAAAATATATTTTTTTATTGAATTAAACTTATCATTCAGAGCTTTCCAATTTGACATAAAATTATTGGGAGCTATATCGTAAATTGAACTCCAATAAGTAAAGTTACTTTTTATATTTTTTTCAAGCTCATCAAATGTAAAAACCTCTTCGTGTTCGTGAAAGTCAATGATAAAATCGCTAGAAATTGTGAATCTAAAGAGAATTTTATCATTTAGAAAATTTGATACTTGACTTTTGGTATAACTCATAAACCTCACCTATTGCAGATTAATTATATTATTATCTATTATACCATAGAAAGGTAGGATAAAATAAGTGATATACATGTAAAATTGTCGACAGTAGTAGTTAATTTATCAGAAACCCAGTGATAAGGTATATTACTAAAAGTCATATTAAAAATGATTCCAAATTTATTGGTAGCTTTTTGGTAGCTAAACAGTAAAAATAGTTTATTTCTCTAGTTATGAATATAACAGGAATATTGATTTATCGGCATTCTTTTTTATTTCAAACGGATTCTCGCAATTGTAGTATAATGGAGTGAGAGGAAAAAAACGATGAAAGTGATTGATCAAGCTTTATTAGAAAAAGTCATTATTGAACGTTCTCGTCACAGCCATAAGGTAGATTACGGTCGCCTGCTCTTGCTGGGAGGGACCTATCCCTATGGGGGAGCTATCA
>ERZ772955.991-NODE-991-length-19526-cov-7.251451_pt1 | contig 19526 bp, 20 predicted proteins | sample MGYA00511133_ERZ772955 | MGnify/ENA primary metagenome ERZ772955 (study PRJEB29015, sample SAMEA2737914) | human oral metagenome | biome: human oral; feature: human-associated habitat; material: dental | place: China | collected 2149 ... | reverse complement strand
AATGGATTGATAATTACTGAGTCAAAAGGATGGTTAGAGACAATTTACGCTAAATGGAAGCCTGTAGATGAAGCAGATGGTTATTATGTTTATGTGAAAGGTAGGCAATATGCTGATTATAGCAAGGTTGATTCCGAGTTGATACGCGTATATAATGGCTATGTACGAGTTGATATTCCAGGATTAAAAGCTGGCACTTATTCTCTGAAAATCGTAGCTAAGAAGGGTGGAAAAGAAACCCAATCGAGTGAGGTAACAGGACTGAAAGTCTTGAATTATGTGCGAGAGGGCTTTGCTCATAAGAATTATTCGGGTGTAGGTGCCTATAATGATGACGGTACGTTGAAGTCTGGTGCTGTTGTTATTTATGTAAATAAAGACAATGCTAAAACAGTCAGTGCTCATTTAGGTAAGACTACGTTCATAGGTCTTCAGGCTATTCTCAATGCTTATCAGAAAGGCAATATCACCACACCATTGTCTGTTAGAATCTTAGGTTTGCTTAGAAATGGTGATACTGATACCTTCGGAAGCAGTACAGAAGGTATACAGATTAAGGGAAAGCAAGCAGATAGTGAGATGAATATTACTATAGCCTTAATTCCGCAGCATAAATTCTTGTAAGAACTCCAAGTGCCTGAGAAACAAAGTTCTCAAAACACTTGGATATGTCAGAAATTTCACCTATCTTGGTGCTGCAAACATAACAAGTAAGCAAAAATCTGACATGACAAAGGTAGCAATTAAAAACGAGAATATCACTTCTTTCGGTGGAATTTATCACATTATGGACGTTTTCTCAAAGTTGGGCTTTGAAAAACTTACCGAATCCGTATTGGGCAAACGTGGAAGTAGCGGCAAGGCATTCAGCCATGGAAGTATTTTCGGCTCTCTCTTCTTCAGCTACCTTTGTGGTGGAGAATGCCTTGAGGACATCAATGCACTTATAGGGCAGTTCAAGCAGAGACCTGATACGCTGTTACCCGGTGCCGACACAGTTGGGCGCGGACTGAAGGAGCTTGCTGAAGAGAACATTATTTACAAGAGCGAAATCTCTGGCAAGTCTTACAGTTTCAACACGGCAGAGAAGCTGAACACCTTACTATTACGGATGATACGGAGAATGGGGCTTATAAAGGTGGGCAGCCATGTTGACCTGGACTTTGACCACCAGTTCGTTCCAGCCCACAAGTTCGATGCAAAGTATTCTTACAAGCAGGATTTTGGCTATTTCCCTGGTTGGGCTTCCATTGGGGGAATCATAGTCGGAGGTGAGAATCGTGACGGAAACACCAATGTGAGATTCCATCAAGAAGACACGCTCCGTCGCATTATGGACCGTGTAACCTCAGAACTTGGTGTGGTAATAGAGCGTTTCCGTGCCGACTGCGGGTCGTTCTCAAAGGATATCATCCAAACCGTAGAGCAGCGCTGCAACACGTTCTACATTCGTGCTGCCAACTGCGGCAGTCGCTACGAGAATTTCCAACAGTTGAAGGAATGGAAAGACGTTGAGGTTGGCTATGAGAAATGCGATGTCACATCCATCAGCATAGACAGCTTGATAGAAGGAAAGTCATACAGGCTCGTCGTACAGCGTAGTCCTTTGAAAGGCAAGGATGGCAGTGAGCAGACGGATATGTTCGGAGTAATATACACATACCGCTGTATCCTCACCAACGACTGGGTGTCTACCGAGAAGGACATCATTACGTTTTATAATGAACGTGGAGCGGGTGAAAAGAACTTCGACATACAGAACAATGACTTCGGCTGGTCACATCTTCCATTTTCCTTTATGGCTGAGAACATGGTTTTCATGATGGTTACCGCCATGCTGAAGAACTTCTATCTCTATCTCGTCCGTCATATCAGCGATAAGGTCAAGCCATTGAAAAAGACAAGCAGGCTGAAAGCCTTTATCCTGCATTTTGTCAGCGTGCCAGCAAAATGGGTGCGCACTGGAAGGCAGAACGTTCTGAACCTATATACAAATAAAACCTACTACGCTGAAGTCTTCATTGAATAAACATCATTTCTTTGTGGCTTTTCATACTTCCCCATTGGTTTGGGTGGGGGATTTCATGATTATGCAAGAACCAAGAACCCCAGAAAATCCCCATATCAATGGATAAATCCCAAAAATGTCACTTCAATATATAAAAGTACCTCACAAGGAATAATGCTGCGGAATTGAGGTAAAAGATAAAATAAAGTGCTTTTGGATTTTTGTATACCCATATCACGAAGTAGATTCTTAATAGTGTTTGGCAAAAGTTCTCTATAAAAGAGTTTTCTCTCTCTTGAATCCTTCTTTACTTGACAAACAATGAAAAATGTTGGTTCATGCAAATATGCCTTCAGATCTTCTTTTTCTAACTTGAACTTCCACTTCTTGGTTTGAAATTTTGATACTTCTGTACCCTTCACCTGTACAGGCACTCTACCAAGGAGGTGTTCTTTATCTCTTTTATCTCCAGAATAAAGATACAAATGTCCATCCCAACATGGTTCTTTATCATTGTCGGAAATGAACTAAGAAATAACGCTACTATCTTCTATAAACATTTTCAGATAGTTCAATGCCTTTTCCTCCGTTTTTTTGTGTCTGTATTTTTCTTCTGCCATAGTTGATTACGTTGAATTTTCTAAACGGTAAGAATGATACTATATTGGTATTGTGGGCATTTGCTTATGCAGTAGTTTCATTCTTTAAGACCTTAAGTAAGTGTTCACAATATTTGCGCGAAGGGGAAGGTTTCACGTTTCTATCTGAAAGATAGGCATCCATGGTCTTTGTTAACTCCGAAATAAACGCCGAATCATGATCTCGATGTGACTGACATTCATACCGTTTTTCCATAAAATCATTGACATCTCGCTTGCGACTATTATGACAACTAATAAAACTATCCAGGAAATCCTTCGCTGATATTTCGGAAAAGATGTTTACCGGCAAATTCCAAAATTGTTTTAAATCCGCGCCAGCATCAAGATGAAGTATAGCTTCCTTAAATGCATCTCCATGCTCTTCATTTCGCATAGAGTTATTGATATCATATACTTTCTCCGCTAATTCCGAAAACTCAGAAGTCGCTCCATCCGTATTCTGGTATATTCCATTCAGTTGCTCTACATATCCATTTTTCGGACATTCTTCTATAGCCTTCAAAAATAGTTTCTTCAACTCAGGAACAGAATACCCAGTTTCTCCGAAACCAAATTTCTGCAGTCTTTGAAGTCTAAGAAAATAATTAGGATAATAGGCCATAGGGAAGCGCATTTGCTTGGTTCCATCAATAACATCCGTTATTGCTTTTTCCATTTCGTTATCATCAACATCCCAGAAATTACCCAGTTTTAACATCAACTTTTGATCATCAGTTTGGAAATAATGCTGTGCCTCTATCGCCATGTTTGAAACCTCATTTTTCAACATTCCCTCATCAAGTTTCCCAGTTTGTATATACTCAAGCAACGACTTACTTACACCATATATAAATGTGTTCTTAAAATATCTATTTCGGATATCACGAAGATATTTTTCATCCTCGGACAAACCCTTTTGCTTTTTATCTTCATTCCATGAAGAATGAGACACAGATAGATTTTCTATAAAGGAAATATGATTCACCCATGATTGAGATAAATTCAAGAATAAATCGATTTGAGAATTATCTGCCTTTTTACGACTCTCTATGGAATAAGCCATTGTGAGTAAGAGTACATACTCTCTTACATTCCATTCTACTTTGCCCATATTTGCTTGAACGATAGGATAAATGCGTTCCATTATGTTCAAGTTAAAAATTAACGTGCGGATATTATTGCACTCTGCTCGCTTATAGACATTGCCTATCGATTCTGAATTTGTTTTGATAAAGTCAGAGTAGTTCTTCTCCTTTCCTTCTATAGAAGATCTTACTATTAATGATATGTCTGGTTCAATCTTGCATGTGAAACGAACTAACTTCTCTTTATATTCAGCATAGCCTGGTACTTCATTCTTATCACCATTGCAAATCAAAATTACTTTGATATGGTGCTCTTCGATTAGCGAGTTAATGTATCCTAGCACGTCCATCATAATATTGGGATTGAGCCTTTCCAGATCATCAAAGCAAAATACACGATGTTTAATATTTATAGGTAGAACTGACATCACAGATGCCAAGACCTTCTTGTTATCTTGTAAGCCTATCTTTTTTGCAATAAAGCTAAGAGCATGGCCACCAAGTTCAGTCCATTTCTTCTTTTTCACATTCTTATCCGCAAGGAACGGAGCATATATTTCGACTTTCAAGTCATCTATACTTTGGATGCCAAAGAGAGAGATTTTTACAGCTTTATAATGCTCGTTATCTGCGAACGTCAACGCTTCTATCATTGGCTTAGCCGTATGTCTCCAGTAAAATGACTTTCCAGCACCCCATTGCCCATCAATCATGATTGCATAATCAGTATCTGGGGCTTTTACATAATCAAGAATTACATTATCTATGTGATTCATAATCTCCATTCTGTTATCAATAGTATTTTACTCTTCATACCCAATAGGGTGAATTTCCGAATCGGCCACCTTTACATAATACCCGTCGTTACCAGATGGTACCATGTAATAGGCATATGTGAATATTCTCTCACAGTCAATCATTTTATCCAAATTGCACTTCTCGAAAGGAGAACCGAGTCTTTGTTTTGCCATTAGTGGCTCAATAGCATGCAACGATTCCTCATATAAGAAATCTCGCAAATCGTTATGGAAAGCAAAAGATGTAAGAGACCCATTCTCTTCTGTTTCCATGTTAATGTACGTCCAGAATGTAGGTATGTAAAACACAGCATCATATGAATATTTGAAATACGGCACTTTATCGGTAGTGTCGTTCACATCAACCGACATTCTAACGCTTACTTGACAATTAACAGGATCAACGACAAATGCTGGACCTCCAATGTGCTGTGTCAAGTCTCTTAGGTCATTATCTGTTATCGCTCCGTTATAGATAGAATCAAACTTGACCTTATTTGCTTTGTTGAAGACTATACCATCTTTTGAGAATGACGGCATATCTATATTAGGAAGCTCCATCTTTGTCTTCAAACATTCCTCAAAGATTGGATCCGATTTTGGTAGTACATAGATATTCGGAAGGGATAAGTCCACATCCCAATTTACCCATGGCGTTGATTGACGAAAATTATTAGTGTCCTGTGGTTGCCAATGATAAATGCCTATTAAGTTCGACATCTTTAGCCAATGAGTATTAAGGTCTTTGTCGTATTTATATTGGCCAGCATCTGCATCAACAAACGGCATCACAAACATATATGCTATATCATATATCCAAAGAATAGCAGTACAATAAGGAGAGTTGGGCATATTCCCTTTGTTGTTCAAGAAAATATCAAGGACCGGTTGAGGATATACCACCTTATCCGTAGGCAGTACCGTTAACAAAGTCGATGGAAGTGAATCTGGTGCCCAATTTCCATTTGAATAAATCCATTTTATGCAATTCTCAAAATGAGATAGTTCTGTGGAAGGTAGCATATCAATAACCATCTTACAAAGAGCCTTATACATATCCTCATTGATCATCGGATCCTTTAGTTCCAAATGCATCAAAAATCGCTTTGACCTATCTGTTCCTTTTGGTATAGCTTCATCCATTATGAACAATTCAGGCAGTCCGTTAGAATCTGGTTTGATGATAAAAGATTTACCAACAACCTTTGGTGCTGCTGTAGTACCTTTCCTCGGAATGTGATATATTGCCCTGCGAAAGTCCATTATCTTTCTGAAGTTATCTTCAATAGGCGCCAAGTCATGGTTACAGGTATCGCATTCTTCGTAACAGAACAGCAGTTTGTTGCCTAAAGCATCCTGCACAGCATGAGCCACCTTCTCAAAACTTACCGTAGGATATGATTTACCACAAAATCTGCATGTCCTTCTATTAACATCTTCTTCTCCTATCCATTGCTCAATACCATCATAACCATATGACAGAAATTGAAAACAAATATCAAGCATACTGTAATGATGAAATGCTTTGTCGTGTATCAAAGTAAATGGTATATAAAGGAACCTTAAACAATCACATGCAGTTCTTCGTTCAACTACAGAAGCCTTTTCCTCATTGAAATAATAAAAGACATCTCCATCTGCAAATTTTGAAATAAATCCATATAGCTTTCTTATGTGCCATCTAGTTGCCTGATCATACTTTGTTTCTAAAGCCTTCAAAGCGTTTTTTGTCTTGTCAGACACGATAATCCTTGCCCATGCAGAATTTCTGTGTTCAACTTCACACGCTGAAAAATAAGTATTTTCAATCTCAGAAGTCATAACTCCATCTGCATCTTGATAGACTACTCGCTGGCTTTTTTGTGTAGAGTATAGTATGATTTTCAATATTGCCATATAGACATTTGTTTTACGATGTACCTTAATTCCGCAACCAATTACGTAATTAATCACCTTAATTCCGCAGCATAAATTCTTGTAAGGACTCCAAGTGCCTGAGAAACAAAGTTCTCGAAACACTTGGATATGTCAGAAATTTCATCTATCTTGGTGCTGCAAACATAACAAGTAAGCAAAAAACTGACATGGCAAAGGTAGCAATTAAAAACGAGAATATCACTTCTTACGGTGGAATTTATTACATTATGGACGTTTTCTCAAAATTGGGCTTTGAAAAACTTACCGAATCTGTATTGGGCAAACGTGGAAGTAGCTATCATACTTCCCCATTGGTTTGGGTGGGGATTTTATGCTTAGAAAAGACCCAAGAAACACCGAAGCACCTCATATCAACATATAGAGCCCAAAAAGACATCTCAACATATAAAATTTTCTCACAAGAAAAATACTGCGGAATTAAGGTAAGATATTAATAGCCAACATCTGCCGTAACAGGACAGACGCAGAGTTATTTAATCCAAGCACAAACCTAATGTATCGATAAGTTTCTTTACAGGATGATTCGTTTCCAAAAGTTTACTCAAAGACTCACGAGGTGTAAGCATAGGCTTGATTTCCTCATGCTTAGCAAGACGAATCTCTACTTCAATCTGCCCATTACGCAATTCCTTTGCCAAAGTAGCACGAATACGCGACTTGATAGCGAGCATTTCGTTGAGCTGAATATTATTATCAGCAAGTACCAAGATTGCTGGATACTCTGTAATAGTAGGCGTGATATTCTTCATGCGTTGCGACAAAGCTTGCATACGCTCTGGCATTCGTGAACACATAGCACGCCAACTCACAACAAGGTCTTGTTGTGTAAAACCTTCATGCTCATCCTTATTAGTTATTTCAACTTCCTCATCCTGCTTTTTCTTCTTATCGGTCTTGAGTAGATTGTCAAATGACATCGTCAATGAACCGAGATTAACAGAATTCGGAAGACCAGAAGATACATTCACCTTAGGACGTACACCAGACGCTTCTGTGACGAGTTTCTTTGGTGAAGACACGACCTCTACAGACACTACGTCGCTATCATTAGAACCACGAGCAGCAGCATCATCACGCTTTAGGCTCCCGACCACCTGCGGAGCCGGTTTCTGTTGAGCCTTCAGAACAAGATTCTTGAACAGGGATTTTAATCGCTTAGGGCTGCGCCCCGAGGCAGGAACATCATCATCCTTCTGCGTAATTTGCGCTACTTGGATGAGCGTCAGTTCCACCAACAAACGTTTATTAGAACTCTGACGATATTCCACATCACAACGATTCATAATCTGCAAAGCCGTATAAAGGAAGTTGACAGGGCATTTTTGTGCCTGCAACTGATAGCGATTACGCAGTTGTTCACTTACTTCAAGCAAAGGAAGTGTCTGTGCATCCTTTGCCATCAACACATTACGGACATGAGATGCCAAACCATTCACAAGAAGTCCACCATCAAATCCCTTATTAATAACGCTGTTCAAGAGAACCATTATCTCACTCACTTTATTTTCTAAAGCAAGGTCGATGATATTAAAATAATTCTCCGCATCGAGTACATTCAAGTCTTCAATCACCTTCTGATAAGTGATATTTCCTTGTGAGAAACTTGCAGCCTGATCGAATATTGAGAGCGCGTCACGCATTCCGCCATCCGCTTTCTCAGCAATAACGTTCAGAGCCTCTTCGTCAAATTGAATGTTCTCCTTCTCAGCAACACGCTTAAGATGGTTGATGATATTAGGAACCGTCATACGCTCGAAGTCGTAAATCTGACAGCGAGAGAGAATCGTTGGGAGAATCTTATGTTTTTCTGTTGTTGCAAGGATGAAGATAACGTGTGCAGGCGGTTCCTCCAAAGTCTTTAGAAAAGCATTGAAGGCAGCTGTAGAGAGCATATGCACCTCATCAATGATAAAGACCTTATAACGACCAACCTGTGGCGGAATACGCGTCTGATCCATCAATGACTTGATGTTCTCAACAGAGTTATTGCTGGCAGCATCTAATTCGAAGATATTATAGCTTCTTCCTTCTCCAAACGCCTTACAACTCTCACACTCGTTACAAGCCTCACCATCAGCTGTTGGATGTTCACAGTTGATAGCCTTCGCAAAAATTCGAGCACAAGTAGTCTTGCCCACTCCTCGTGGACCGCAGAAAAGGTAGGCATGAGCCAGCTTACCACTCTTCACAGCATTCTTCAGCGTAGTAGTCAACGCCTGTTGTCCAACAACGGAATCAAAGGACATCGGACGATACTTTCGCGCCGAAACAATATATTCATCCATAATTTCAAAATCTAATTGTATATGCAAAGGTAATAAAAGTTAAGAAAAGAGGAGGAAGGAGGAAAGAATTAAATTGTTAATTTGCTAAAAATATGTATGTTTCATGCTCCGATATGCAATCTTTTCCTTACTTTTGCAAAAAAGAATGTAAAGAAGTGAGTAAGATTACCGGACATATTTACAATTTTTTCAGCCGATTTAAGTTTCATATCGTCATCATCTTGGGCGTACTCATTGTAGGCGTCGTGGATGAGAACAGTTTTATGAAACGTATAGAGTATGCTTATCAGATTGAAGACTTAAAAACTGAAATCCGAAAGTATGACAGCCAATATCAGCATGACATGCAACAGCTTAAGGAACTAAAGACAGACCCAAAGGCTATTGCACGCGTTGCCCGAGAGCGTTACTTCATGAAGGCTGACAACGAAGATATCTTCGTGTTGAGCGATGATGAGCATCAAACTGAAAACACAGCTAAAAATGAGACAACTGAATAAACTCGAATCAATTATTTACCTTTTGGGAGGAATCATAATGGTTATAGGTGCAGGCTTGTACGCTTTCCTTTTGATTCAACCAATAGCTTGTTGGCTAATGCTTGCTGGTGCTGTTGCATTTTCTCTTATGCAGTCACGTCAGCGATACCTTGGTACATCTCTTTCAATTCGTCGTTTACGTAAGATTATGTCGCTCGCAGGATGGGGATTCATTCTTGCAGGACTCTTTATGGTAGAAGACTCCTACCATTTTCTTCGTCCCATGTTTGCAGGTTCATTAGATAGCTATAGCAGCTATGTAAGTATTTTCCATCACAATTGGGTTATACTCCTACTTATTTCTGCTATCATCGAGATGTACACAACTCATCGTATCAGCTACGAACTAAAGAAGGAAAGCGAAAGTCCAAGTACCTAAAAAAAGCTAAAAGCTTAGAGATAGTTTTAATTTGAATAAAAAAGTTTCTCGGCTTCAATTATAGAATGTAATTTTGTCTGAGAAGAAATAGAACCAGTTTAATGATCTATGAATAAAATTCTTTACGCACTTCTAACACTTATCGTGTTTACGTCATGTGCCAACTCATTCAATATACAGGGAACATCCAACGTATCAAGCTTGGATGGAAGAAAGTTATACCTAAAAACAGACCAAGCTGACTCACTGATTAACTTAGATTCATGTGACGTCGTTCATGGTCAGTTTGCTTTCCATGGTACAGTTGACTCTACTAAGGTCGCACAGATATTCATGGATGACATCAACTTACAATTCCCAGTAGTTATTGAAAAGGGAGATATTGCAGTTAAACTGGACAACACACAACAGCGTGTCAGTGGCACACCGCTGAATGACAAGCTAAATGATTTCTGGACGAAGTTTACACAACTCCGCAATCAATATGCAGAAATAGATCATGAGGAAAGTGCTGCCATTATGAATGGTCATGATGAAGAAACCGTGAATGCTCAACTTATTAAGAAGGCATTGAACGTATATGACAAGGGTGACAAACTCTTTACAAAGTTCATTACAGAGAACTTCAATAACATTCTTGGTCCATGGTGTTTCCTTACACGTATCAGCTACGAGACAACACCTAATGCTTACCCTGTATGGATGAATGATTATATGTATACCAATGCGATTAATCAGTTGCCATCATGGATAGAATACATTATGTCGAAGGCTACAGATACCTTTAAGCAGAATCCTCAGATAAAAGCATTCTATACGGACTTCCAACAAGCACAAAAGGAAATGAATGGAATGGTTGACCCTGCAGGGACAAATGATGCCGCAGGAACAACTCCTAATGCAGCTTTAGCACCTCCAACTCCTGCACAGATGGCTGGTGATTCTATTCCAGAGTAAGGTATGGTCCCGACTATCGTATGTTCTAAGCTCTACGCTGACAGAACGATTACATGATAAGGTTCTATAGGAGTGTTTTGAGGTTCGGATAAAGAGTTCATAGACAACAAACGATTTATTAAAACGAAGGTTGCTGTCACTTCTGTCACTCAATTTTGTTATTTAACTAATTGAATTATAGAATGTTGAAACAATATGTTAAAATGACAGCAAAAGAAAATAAAACTACTATTAGTAATGTGTTCCTTCTCACTTTAGTAGATGTTTATCACTTCTTATCTCGGAAGAATCAACAAACAACCTCTAACAATAAAGAATATAATATATGAGGAGACTCATTCAAGGTGGAACTATCGTCAATGAAGGGCGAAGCTTTATTGGTTCGCTCATCATAGAGGACGATTGTATCATAGAGATTATAGAAAATAACGAAACACCCCGTGGAGAATTCGACGAAATCGTCAACGCCACGGGGTGCTTTGTACTACCTGGTGTTATTGATGATCATGTTCACTTTCGTGAGCCGGGACTAACGGAAAAGGCAGATATTGAAAGTGAAAGTCGTGCTGCTGCATATGGTGGTGTCACCTCTTATTTTGAGATGCCAAACACTAATCCACAGACAACAACAATAGAAGCTTTACAAGATAAGTGGGAACGAGCAAAGCACTCAAGTCATGTTAACTATAGCTTCTTTATTGGGGCTACAAATACAAATCAGACACTATTCCCTCAACTGGATATCCACACTATTCCTGGAATAAAACTCTTTATGGGAGCCTCAACTGGGAATATGCTTGTTGATCGACGAGAAGCATTAGAAATGACTTTCCGTACTGCTGCAGAATTGAATCTGCCAGTGATGACACACTGTGAGGATTCTGGTATTATCAACGAGAATATGAAAGTTGCCAAAGAACAATTTGGCGACGACCCTGATATTACACATCATTGGGAAATACGCAGTGCTGAGGCATGCTGGGCTTCCTCGCTCTTAGCTGTGGAATTGGCACGAAAGTACAAAACACAACTGCATATTGCTCATATCTCTACAGCAAAAGAATTATCATTAGCTAATCTACCTGAAGATGAAGGAAGGATTACTTTAGAAGCTGTTATTGCACATATAGCTTTCTCTAACGAGGATTATCTTACAAAGAAAGCACTTATTAAATGTAATCCTTCAGTCAAGACGGTAGCTGATAGAGATGCTATTCGTCAGGCACTCACGGATGGACGTATTACAGTCATTGGTACTGATCATGCTCCTCACCTATGGGCACAGAAGCAAGGTGGATGCTCTAAGGCTGCATCAGGTATGCCGATGGTTCAGTTCTCACTCGCCACTATGCTTGAATTGGTTGACAAAGGTATTCTTACAATAGAACAGATGGTTAACCTAATGTCACACGCACCGGCTCGTCTTTTCCGTATTGACCAACGAGGTTTCCTACGTAAAGGTTATAAAGCCGATATTACTATCGTTGCACCAGACCAGCCGTGGACAGTGAACGAAGATTGTATTCAGAGTAAATGCAAGTGGAGTCCAATGATGGGACACACCTATCAATGGCGTGTCTTACACACTTTCTGTAATGGAAACCACCTGTTAAATAAGGAAGAGTTTGATAACACCATACATGGTGAAAGAATTACTTTCCGAAATGATAACTAAGTCATAATGATCGAAAATAAAGTAGATAACAAAAGTAAGATAATAACATACAATATCAGCGAAATAGTTCCTTACATCAACTGGGCATACTTCTTTTATGCTTGGTCAATGAATGGTAAGGCTAAAGATGCACAACTGGAGCTGCGTTCAGAAGCTGAGAAATTATTGGTTGACATGGAAGGGAGATATCACACACGTGCTGTCTTTGCACTATGTGAAGCCAATAGTGAAGGCGATGATATCATTATCAATGGTACACGTGTTCCAATGTTGCGCCAGCAGAAAGTTATTCCAGGCAAACCAAACCTCTGTTTGGCAGATTTCATACGTCCAGCCTCTTCAGGTATCAAGGATGCAATTGGACTCTTTGCTACTTCTGTAGATGCTGCATTTACAAGAAACAATGAGGAAGATCCCTACCAACGTATGCTTTCGCAGACCTTAGCTGACCGATTAGCTGAGGCTACAGCAGAGAAGTTTCACGAGGATGTACGCAAGAAATATTGGGGGTATGCAACTGATGAGCAACTGACTATAAAAGATCTTCTTGCAGAGAGATATCAAGGCATACGTCCAGCTGTGGGCTATCCATCCATCCCTGACACAAGTATGAATTTTCTTTTGTACGAACTATTGGATATGAAGGGGATTGGTATCAACCTTACAGAAAGTGGAATGATGGTACCGCATGCCAGCGTATCGGGCTTTATGTTTGCACATCCTCAAAGCCGATATTTCGACTTAGGAAAGATTGATGACGAACAATTAGAAGATTATGCACATCGTCGTAATAAGCCTGTTGAAGAGCTAAGGAAGTATCTTGCTTCTACCCTATTGAAGAAATGATAGCCAGAATCGTTATATATCTTATATTAATAATTGTGCTGTCTGACCTCTATATAGACATGCACTATTTCCGCAAACGTTACCCCATCGCTTGGTGGCAACGCCTATTATGGTGGTTACCTTCTATCGGTATGGTCATCTATACCTGTGCTATGGCTTCCATACGTGACTTTGCGCCTAACAACCTCACCTGGCTGAATACATATATATTCCTTCTCGGTTTGTTTGTAGGACCTAAGGCTATCTTTGCCCTCACATCCTTTGTAGGCTCAATAGTCCGTAAATACATTATTCGTACAAATCGAAACTGGGGACATTATATTGGAATACTCTTTGGCTGCTTTGCTGTTGGTACATTTATCTATGGACTCACATACGGTGTTTCAAACATACAAGTAAAGCATGTAGACCTCTATTTTAGGGATTTACCGAAGTCTTTTGATGACTATCGGATTGTGCATGTATCTGACTTACATCTCGGTACCTTCAATGGCTGGCGCAGTAAGATTCTGAAAGCAGAGATGGATAGCATTGTAAAACAGAAAGCTAACCTCATTTGCTTTACTGGTGATTTACAGAATATACGCCCTGAAGAGGTTGAGAAAATGGCTTCACTAATCCGTCAGCCTATGAAAGGGACTATCTCTGTCTTAGGAAACCATGATTATACGGAATATATCAAGGGTGATGCCAAAGAGAAGGCAGCGCAAGAAACACGATTGGTAAAAGCAGAAAAGGATATCTTAGGCTGGACTCTCCTTCGTAATCAAAACACTTGTATCACAACACCTGCAAAGGAGTCTATTTATATATGTGGTACTGAAAACGATGGAAGACCACCATTCCCGAACTATTCCAACTATAGGAAAGCGATGCAAGGAGTAGAACCTAATTCGTTTGTGATTATGTTACAACATGATCCATCAGCCTGGAAACGTTCTATTCTTCCTAAAACCACAGCACAGCTTACATTAAGCGGACATACACACGGCGGACAGATGCAAATCTTTGGATGGCGACCAACAAGTATCCGCCAACAGGAGGATTATGGACTTTATGAACAAAACGGACGCTATCTATACATTACAGCTGGATTGGGTGGACTGGTACCCTTCCGCCTCAATATGCCTAACGAAATAGCGGTGATAACATTACATGTTAAGAAATAAAATTAAAAAGGATACATCTATGAGTAATACTGCAACACAACAACAAAGGCAATCCTCAATAGCCATGCTGGTTATTACATTCTTGTATAGAATTTACATGCTATTCATCGCATTCCCACTCTTCCTCTTTGCGTCTGTTCTAACAGCATTAACAACAACTATTGGCTGTCAAATCGGTAATGGACATTTCTGGGGATACTACCCAGGAAAATGGTGGTCGTGGTTTACCATCCGAATACTCTTTCTTCCTGTAAAGATTGAAGGACGCGAGAATCTTGATCCTAAGCAAAGCTATGTCTTTGTAAGCAATCATCAAGGTGCTTTCGACATCTTTCTTATTTACGGTTTTCTCGGTCGTAATTTCAAGTGGATGATGAAAAAAGCTATCCGTAAGATACCTTTGGTAGGATTAGCATGCGAGAAAGCACATCATATTTATGTGGATAAGAGTGGTGCAAGTAAAATCAAAAAAACATACGACACTGCACGTGAAACCCTTCATGAAGGAATGTCTGTCGTCGTATTCCCAGAAGGTGCACGTAGTTTTACAGGCCACATGGGGAAATTCCGTCGTGGAGCCTTTATGTTAGCTGATGAGCTTCAGCTACCAGTATGTCCACTTACCATCAATGGTTCCTTCGACGTAATGCCTCGTACTAAGGACTGGCATTTTCCTGTATGGCATAGACTGAGTCTCACCATTCACAAACCAATCTTCCCAAAAGGGAAAGGTACTGAATTCGAGAAGGAAACACTAAATGAAGCATACGATTCTGTTATGGCTGGTCTTTCTCCCGAATACCAAGGCTTCGTTGAGAACCCAGACCAATAAAAAAGGCTTCTGTTAAATGTGTAGACACCTGCGCATATAAATGGGTATAACCTCAAAGTGAAATATCATTGAGCCAATAGGGATTTTATCCAAAACTGCAACTGTTGTCTTATTCACTTGTTCCTTGTGAGATGCAAAGGGGAGTGTTAGAAATATCTTTACATTTATACTGGCATTTGCTCCCTATAAAGAGCAAAAAATGACGTTTTTTCGACAGCAGTGTACCCCACTGATAATCAAACCCTTACAGAACTGCACTTCAAAAGGGTGTTAATAAGGGTTCAAAAGAGCCTTAGTTGACTTGCAAAAGGGTATCTTCTCGAAGCCAATTGGGCATCTTTTCAAAGCCAAAAGAGCATCAACTCGATTTTGCGATTTGAAATATTTATACAAAAACGTTGTTTGGGTCACTACAAATATACATAATGCGACGTCTATACAGTCATAATGATGAATGTCCACGCATTTAACAGAAGAACCAATAAAAACAGGCAAAAACTTGTTAATATCATATTTTTATACTACATTTGTCCTGTAAAAACAAAAAACTATGACAAGCGATAGCATTGTAATTATACCGACATACAACGAAAAGGAGAATATAGAGAAGATAATCCGAGCGGTATTCCGATTGGAGAAGTTTTTTCACATTCTGGTCATTGATGATGGTAGTCCTGATGGGACGGCACAAATCGTACATAATCTGATTAAGACGGAGTTCTCTGATCGTCTCTTTATCATTGAGCGTTCCGATAAATTAGGTTTGGGTACAGCCTATATCACAGGTTTCAAGTGGGCTTTAGAACATGGCTACGAATACATTATCGAGATGGATGCAGACTTTAGCCACGACCCTAACGACCTTCCTCGCCTTTATGCTGCAACCCATGACGAAGGTTACGATGTTGCCGTTGGTTCACGTTATGTCAGTGGAGTAAACGTTGTAAATTGGCCTATCGGACGTGTATTGATGAGTTACTTTGCCAGCAAGTATGTTCGTGCAGTAACAGGTTTCCACGTGCATGATACGACTGCGGGGTTCGTATGCTATCGTCGTCGTGTTCTTGAGACAATTCCATTAGACATGATTCGTTTTAAGGGGTATGCCTTCCAAATCGAGATGAAGTACACATCTTTCAAGATTGGTTTCAAGATTAAGGAAGTACCTGTCATCTTCGTAAATCGTCGTGAGGGAACAAGCAAGATGAGTGGTGGCATCTTCTCAGAAGCCTTCTTTGGCGTCATCCGACTCCGCATGGATGGTTGGTTCAGAAAGTATCCTAAGATAAAGAACTAAGATTTAAACCAAATAACAGTAACAGCCATAACCCACTAAGGTTATGGCTGTTACTGTTTACATAAGTGACTTTATCTTTATACAAGTTAGAAACTATGGTAGTATAAATCAATTGTATATAAACATTAGAAAATAAATACGAGCGGTTTAGGTTTAATTTACTTTTTACTAATTAAACTAACAAACTTGTATCTATATTCATACAAATCTTGCATCTCATAACGTGGACCGTATATTTTCACAATGATAAGGTATTCGTGTCCCTCTTCATAGATACTATCAAATCCATTGATATGAGATACAACAGATTTTCTCATATCTTTGTCTACTATAACGTAGCCTTTATTTTTCGATCTAATAGATGTACCTGGATAGAAGTAGTCTTCTTTATGTGATAATACGCTTATCGTATCTGTCTTAACATACTTGTAGTCACCATCTACATCTACGTCTTCTTTTGTACATCCCACAAAGAGAAATAACATTAAAGATGCTATAATGTATAGATGTTTAATCATAATAACATGAATTTAAAGATTATTTTATCATTACTAAACTCACTTAAATAACACAACCAACGTGTATGTACGCAATGGGTTTTATAAAAAGTAAAAGGAACATCATTCCGTACAATAAAAGCCATTAAATAAAAGAATCTGTTACTACAGAGAACAATGTTCCTTTGTTACTATGTCTTAACACACCTTACAGTGTGTCTTATTACCAAATTTACGCCTCCTTATCGTACTCGAGGTGGAAGTTTATGATTGTCTCAATTCCCTTCAACCAGAGATCTACTGGCATATTCTCATTCGGAGAGTGGATAGCATTTGACTCCAAGCCGAAGCCCATGAGAACAGTCTTCACACCGAGCAACTTCTCGAAAGTAGAGATAATTGGAATACTACCACCGATACGCACTGGTAATGGGCGCTTACCGAAGACAGCCTCAAAGCCACGCTCAGCAGCCTTATAAGCTGGGAAGTCGATAGGACAAACATAACCATGACCACCGTGATGTTTCTCAACCTTCACAGTAACATAATCTGGAGCAACACTGTTGAAATAGTCTACTACCAACTGGCTAATCTTTGTACGATTCTGATGTGGAACAAGACGTGAAGAAAGCTTTGCATATGCCTTTGAAGGAATAACGGTCTTCGCACCATCACCTGTGTAGCCACCCCAGATACCGCATACATCAAATGTTGGACGATAACCAGTGCGCTCGATTGTACTGTAACCTTCTTCTCCGAAGAGTGCCTTAACACCAAGAGACTTCTTATATTCCTCCTCGTCGAAAGGAATAGATGCTACGAGTTTACGCTCCTCATCAGAAGCCTCCTCAACATCATCATAGAAACCAGGGATACGAATCTTACCATCAGGACCAGTTACATCAGCTATCAACTTACAAAGAACATTGATTGGGTTAGCTACAGCACCACCGAAGGTTCCTGAGTGAAGATCACGGTTAGGACCAGTAACCTCTATCTGCCAATAAGACAAACCACGCAAACCGGTTGTGATAGAAGGAGTATCAGGACCAATAAGACCTGTATCAGACACGAGGATAACATCACACGCCAAGAGTTCCTTGTGCTCCTCGATAAATGGACCAAGACTACCAGAACCAATCTCTTCCTCACCTTCAAAGATGAACTTCATATTATGCTTCAACAAGTCATTCTTATTAAGATACTCAAATGCCTTTGCCTGCATGAATGACTGACCCTTATCATCATCAGCACCACGAGCCCAGATATGACCATCCTTAATAAATGGCTCAAATGGTTCGGTCTTCCAAAGTTCAAATGGCTCTGCTGGCATCACGTCATAGTGACCATAAACCAATACAGTCTTTGCATTAGGGTCAACCATTCTCTCTGCATAAACCATTGGATTACCCTTTGATGGCATCACCTCAGCTTTGTCAACACCTGCCTCAAGCAGCAATTCCTTCCAACGTTCAGCACAGCGTACCATGTCCTCCTTATGAGCTGGTTGTGCACTTACGCTTGGTATACGTATCAGACTGAACAACTCCTCGAGCATTCTGTCTTTGTTCTCTTCTACATATTTCTTAATCATAATTCTTTATTTATTGTGATTATCTTCTTTATTATTTGAAAGTAATCAATGCTTCCATTTCATTGATAAATTTCTCAATCTGAATAAAATAAGGCATAACTTCTTCCTCCGTAGCATCAAACATATCATCATAGTCACCAGATTGGCGCAACTCGTATAAACGGGAGAACAATCTCCCATAAGTTTTGTCGATAAGCCCAACAGAGATAAACTGCTGTCCTATAATATGAATAGTTCCTGCGTGTGTCTTTGCTGATAATCCTTTATCAAGGAGTAAAGCCTGTGCCATATGATAGACAGCATAATATAAACGATTCCCAACAAGGCTCCAATGGCCTAAACGAGCGTTGTCACGTGCCTCTACTAACACCGCTTTTGCTTTCTCAATGCGGTATGCTACAAGTGTTTTTCGTTCTTCACTTGTCAACATAACAAAATTCCCTCTGATTCAACATTGTTATGAAAAGGAGAGTGAATTCGATTAGCCCACTCCTGCAAGGTATAGATGATAGGATGTATCATTGCATTAATTTTCCATCCAAGTTCCCAGAAAGGATAGGTGAACTTATCATGATCAGATTCTTCTATTCTATCCTTATCAAGAAGAATGAGAATATCCCAGTCTGACAGTTCACTTGCATCACCACGTGCCTGAGAGCCGAAAAGAATTATCTTTCCGTTTTCAGGTTTTAACTCCATCGCAATGCTGCTAATAGCCTTCAACACATCATTATGTCTTACTTCTTTCATCATCTGTTCGCAAATTTAAGCATCATTTATCAATTTCGCAAGTCTTTTATTTAATTTTATACTTGTTCACATATATGATAATAGAAATAATTTGTATATTTGCAAAAACTAACACATTACCTCATGAATAAAATTATCTTAACTATTATCCTTTCATCTTTACTATTCGCATGTAGCTCTGTTAAACTTACAGAAGAGCAACGTATGCAGAATGAAATAAGGAGAGATGTCCCCTTT
>ERZ772955.989-NODE-989-length-19550-cov-35.317261_pt1 | contig 19550 bp, 10 predicted proteins | sample MGYA00511133_ERZ772955 | MGnify/ENA primary metagenome ERZ772955 (study PRJEB29015, sample SAMEA2737914) | human oral metagenome | biome: human oral; feature: human-associated habitat; material: dental | place: China | collected 2149 ... | reverse complement strand
TGCGGCGGCACGAAGCGGTCGATGAGCAGCTGCTCCATCGCCTCCTTTGCCTCCGCATCTTCGTCCAGATGCAGCAGGATCTCCTGTACCGCATCTGCCTCTTTCAGATCGCGCCGCGCCACCACAGGCCCCATCCCGCTCCCCGGCAGGACCTGTACGATCCGCACCTGCTCAAGCATCGCGGGCGCATACTCCTGATAGTAGTCATACGTCAGGCTCGCAATCACGCCGCCATCCACCAGACCGTCCGCCACCGCACGCAGCGAGTCGTCGTGGCTGTAGGTAAAGTAAGAGGAGCGAAAGAACCGCTCGGGATCCTCGCCCATTTTCCGCAGATATGTACGCAGCTCAAGATAGCCCGAGTAGCTCATCGGGTCCACATAGACGAACCGCCGCCCGCGCAGCTCCGCAAGCGACTCGATGCGACTTGCGCGCGGGACAATCACATAGGAGTAATACTTGCTCGCTCCATTTCGCTCCGGCATCGCAAGGAGGCGTACATCCTCCTTTTTCCCATACACCATATATGCACCGCTCGACAGGAACGCCACATCCGCATCCCCCTTCGCCAGCAGCTGATTGATCTCCGCGTAGCTGCGCCGATGCAGGAGCAGCACCGGCCGCCCGAGCAGCCGCCCGAGACTGCGCACCATCTGACTCTGATAGCCCTCCGTACGCGCGTGGTTCAGCACCGAGATCATCGCCACCCGCAGCGGCGGCTCTCGCATCTCCATCTTGTACCCCGGAATCGGCTCCACCTGCTCGAAGTCGATCTGTGTCCGCTGCTCGACGCGGAGGTAGAAGAATACACCGACGAGCACCGCAAGCACCAGTCCCGTGAAAACAGATCGCCGCTGCATGATGCACCTCCTTTGCCGCGCACGGTATGAGAAACACTCTCTTCGTTTTCTTCTATTATAACATATTCCGCAATCGGAGAAAAAACCTGGCCCACAGAGGGACAGGCATGTTGCATGTACACATCACGTCATCACACGATTCATGAGGTTTGGGGTTCCACCGTAAAACAGGCGCCCTATGGTATAATGAGTTCGAGCGCTATCACAAATGGTGGGCGGTCGTACTCGTCCCTGTATCATAATATATATGGCGCGCAGAAAGTTCGTATCGAGGGGCGAGTTACAGAAGGTTGTGGCACAGTATGTCCAGTTTCTTGCACCATAGCCCCCATATTCTCGCTCCACCTCAGCTAAAAAAATCAAATTCAGTCACCGCATCGACGATATCAATAGAGAACTCCTCCCGGCTGAGGGACAGCCCCTCCTTGTCAGCGATGACCAGATAGTAGTTTTCTTTGCTGTCGTATTTGAGCGACTTCAAATGAAAACCTACCCTAAAAGTACGTTCTTCGGCATGGTCCGAAGTCTTATCGGCGATCAAGCGCACCGTATCGCTGACGGCCTTCCCGTTACTATCCGTGAAGTACAACGCATAAACAGCCGCTTGAAAATTTCCCGCCACGGCCTCCTTCTGGTAAAAAGTCAGCGAGAACATCATATTGCTGATTTTTCTGCTGGAGGATAGTAGGCTTAGCGTTACAGGCTTGGTATCATACCGCGCCTTATTTTTTTTGTATTCCTTGGAGTCATTTCTGAGATAGCGGTACTCAATGAGAGGGACGACCAGCTCTTGTAGGCTTATCCCGCCATGTACGAAATTCAGCCCACCGCCCTTCATTTTTATGCGGAGATTGCCACGAGGGGCGAATGCATCATATTCCGTATCCCCATCCAAGAATTTTACAGGCAGAAGGTACTCCGGCGCAGCGCCTTTCCGCACGATGGCATAGCGGCGGGCGATGTCCACATCCTGGCTGCTCTTTGTAATTTTATCCACCTTGTCATCTTCCCGGAGCGGATGAAATGTGTAGAGAAAACCGTGGTCAGCGGTAATGAGGATGCGTGTCCCGCTGAACTCGCCGGTAATGATCCGCACCATATTCTTGATTTCTTCGATGGCCTCACCGCACGCCCCAAAGATAGAACTTTCGCTATGTCCTGCCTCGTCGATGGTATCGTGGTAAATATACACCACATCCATGCCGCGTACCAAGGCGCTCCGCTCCGGCCGCTTCATGCCGAGCATATCCTTATATTTCAGTGCGACGCTTTTGGGATTGGCGGCTTTCAGAATTTTATCCCGCCGGGGCGCTTCTGTCGATTCGCCGTCCGCCAAAACGGACAATCTGCCAGCCTTTTCCTCCACGGAAAGTCTTTTATGAGGCAAGAGCGCCGCCATACCGAACTTGGTAATCGTGGGGAATATTCCCTGCATGGAACCAAGTTCCACCTTGCTCTGTGTTTCCCGTCGGAGGTCGTCGGTAAGTTCAGCAGCCACTTCATAGCGGAGCGCATCGGAAATTATGACATAAACTCTCGAATCCGCAGGATAAACCTTGTGACGGTAAAATTCCGTCTGCATGGGAACATCAAAAACTTTCCCGTGCTTAGAAAGACTCTCCTCTACAGCGTTTGACCAGCTTGTTCCAAGCTCCTCCAAAAACCAGTTGACATACAGCCCTTCCACCATGTCTTTGATATCGGTAAACAGATCCGATAAATCCGCATGGTAAGTTTTCAGGCTGGCATCATAGCTTTGGTGGAATCGGCGATAAAAGGTATCGAAGCGATAATATTCCTCGGTGTATTCCTGCCAGATTTTTTTCGGCTCTATCGTATGGAAACCGTCTGCGTGGGCATAGTAAAACTCTCGCATATTCGCTGCTTGGTAGAGACCTTCATAAAAATGGCGGCTTGTCTCATACCAAGCAAGGGTACGCCGCTTTTCCACAGTTTCCTTGACGGCTTTCGGCGAGGGGTTGTTTTTCTCCATATCCCGCATGAGCTTTACGAGGATAATCTCGTTCACGCAAGGGAACATGGCAGTATTCAACAAATCGGCGATTTCTAGTTTCATAAATCGCTCGTGAAGATGCGCTTCAAGTTCTACAAATTCGGCAATTTCGTGCAAAGAATGATGATCTTCGGCATAAAGCCAATCGGAAACAAAGTCATAGCAAAAAGCCACATGAGCCGTGGATATGTGTGTATCCAGCCCCTTCAAACAGTCCTGCCGGATGGTGCGCGCAGCAGCGGTAAGCATGATATGGACAGCCAACGCCCCAAGGGTGGGATCCTCCTCATCATACCCCGTCCCCTGCGCAGCCATACGCCAAAACACATCGGCAAGATGGTAGGTCTCAAAATCCTGCCACAGGTGATTGTGGGCATGATCCAACCCGCCCTTTAGAACCGCCTTGATGATGCTGACGGGCTTTGCGTCTTTCATCCCTGCCAAGGCCGCCATGATCGCCAGCTGCAAGCCTCCGGCGGTCGTGGGGAGATTCGTCTGCGCCATGATCTTCCTGCGGCGTTCCTTGGCGTTCATAAACTTGCGATAGGGCTTGATCGCACTCCTGAGCGTCGGGATCTGCGGCAGCCCCATCTCACTCAGCCACATAGAAATGAGATCAGCGCGGAACTCCTCGCTATAGAGCTCGATATCCAACAGCCAATTATCCTCCGGCGTTTCGTACGCGAAAGGCGAGTAAAGCAGATAGTTGCTGTCCGCATCATCTGCGACGAGAAGTTTTTTCACGGCAAAATAGTTCGTCCCCGTGAGAACGGCGACCTTCGCATTGTCCAGCCGCATCTCGTCGATCTCATCGACAAACTCCTTCTCCTCGTCATGCCAGACGATGATGCGCCGCTGATAAAACTCCGGCAAAGGCGCGGCAAAACGGCGATTTAGGTCGGCGATAATCTGTTCCGTGTCCATGTCATTCCTCACTAAGTGATTCTTGTCCAGGTCGATGTGGGGCGCTGTCAGGGAACCTCGCAAATCCCCTATTTCGTCAATAGGGGCTGTCCTTACGCAATCTCCCAAACTCCATTTCTCCCGTAATCATCATAATGCACTCAACTGCGTAGCTGTTTTATTGGGAATTGTCCATAAACAGTATCATCATTCCATTCATCGATATTTACAACATCCACCGCCTCAATCAGCTTAATACCTGTATCTGTCATTTCCTGTAATTTAAATGGAAGGTGTTTTTTCAGCCGGTTTCGTAACGCTTTGCGAGAGACAGAATCTCCCTTTGGATACTCTAAGACAAAGATATAATGTATTGGCTGTTCTTTTCCCAATAATCGCAGGTAATGCAGAGAATCGTAATATTTACTCACAATTTTATTGAAATTAACCGGTTGAAACGGATCATACTCTGTATCTTTCGTCGCATGAGCACGTGCTGCTGGCACATTTGAGTTTTTGTATTCTACAAGTAGGATACTATCTGGAGTTCCAATCACAAAATCAGCATCGCATAATATATTTGGCAAACCACAGGCATGATAGGCTTTGTGTATTTCATCACTTGCCCAAACTGCATTTCTGCAATCAATTCCATAGTTCCCCTTCTCTTCTATCAAAAGATCAGGCATGATTTTACCTCACATATCATATATCTCGTCTAAGAGCTTATTAAACGCCGCAATGATCGCATTGTTCTTCAGGTCTGCGAATCTATACGACTTTTCATATTGCAATACACCTGTACTATTGTTAAGAGAAAGAGAATGAAACACAATACTATCTTCCATGGCTTTTTTTACTTCAAAATAGTTTGCAATCATATAGTTATGAGTCGAAATGAAAATCTGTACGTCCCTACGTTGAAGCTCTAACAACATCTCTACAATGATCGGAATATATGTTGGATTGATATTTGCTTCAGGCTCATCCCAAAAGAGAATGGAGCCTTTCTCTAAAGCTCCGTTTTTTACCAGTTGCCATAAAAGAGCCATTTTGCGAATACCTTCTGCAACAAGGTTAAACTCCTGTTTGGATGTGCCGCTCATCAGGTAAAACTCATCGCGTTTGACATCATACTGTACCTTCCCATGAATTATTTTTTGAAGGTGTTTAAGCATTGCATCTTTTGCTGCGTTATTTCTGCCAACAGAAACATCAATCTTTGCAGCATTGATTATATCCAAATAAGTATCATCAAAACGAATATTATTTTTCTCTGAAGCCGCATTCAGGTTATAACTATGGGATAGTATTTCCTTCGCAGGAATAAAAATGCTGCTTAAATCAGCATAGGATTCTTCCCAACCAATTTCGCCAGTTACATCCGCATCCCATTTTTTTGTTTTGCCATGGAAAGAGGCAGTCATAATTCGTTCTTGCGTACTATCAGGAGTACCCGCGACAATGCGAATCATCGCGCTGCGATTTCCCTGTTTTCTGGTAATGAGACGCGAAATCTTGTAATCATCGGGAAGCATAGTCGAGACAAGCTTTTGAGCAAAAGAGGTCTTCTTATTGACACTTTGGCAAGCTGAGTATAGGACTTTCAGAATATGTGTTTTTCCTGTTCCGTTTTCGCCAATAAAAACATTGATACCAGGGTTAAACTCAATCTGTTGATCCTCAAATACTGTGTAGTTATCAAGTTTAATTCTCTTAATAATCATCGCTATTCCCTCCTCACTTAATCTTCGCCAATACGTCCTGAAAAATCGCGTAGTTATGCTTCACACCGTCGTCCAAGTCGATGGCGATCATCTGATCGGCGAGGTGGTGGATCTTCTCCTCATATGCGCGGAGTTCCTCTGCCTGCGCTTCGACGGTGGCGCGTTTTTTGCTGAGCGCCACCCGCTCGGCGGCGGTGGCGGCGGCATCTCTTTCATGCGCCAAGCCCTCCATCGCCGTGTGGTAGCGCGACTGCTGCTCGTGGACATAGTCCGTGCGAATGCGGGCGAGCATATCCGGGCGGTAGCGGTGCATATAGACGAGGCACTTGAATCCGTTTTTCTTTCCACTGTCAAAGAGCCAGTAGATTGGACGCTTCTGGTACGTCTTGACGTGATCGGCATAGAAACCCGTGAGGAAGTAGCTGCGGATGACCTCGCGCGAGCTGCCCCTGCCTCCGAGTACATCGGCGATGAACTGCAGATTCTCCTCCAAGGTCTCCTCGCCGAAAACTACTGTGATAAACGCCACAAAGCGACTGACAATATCATCATCGAAGTATTCGTTATCGCTGATGGGGATAATGGCATCCTCATCCGGCACGAACGTCGTATACTTGCTGCCATCCCATTCGCCCCCGGCATAGACAAGCCCCGGCGTATCGAGGGAGTAGCGGCCAAACATACAGCCAACGGCGTAGGAGATGAGACTTCGAACATCCCGCTGGAGATCGGCGCGCCGCACAGTCACATCCTTATCCTCGACCTCGGGCGTGAGTTCATCCGCGAGGCCGTAGATGTCGATAAAGATGCGGTTGAGTTCTTCCTCGTTTTCCTTTAGCTTGGAAAACCGATAGCTGCAATCCCAATCCCAGTGTTTATAGCGTTCTGCTAGAAGCGTGACCGCTTTCTTGCGCTCGGCAGAGTGAATGCCATAGGAAAGCTGCTCGCGGCGTTCGTACGCCATCGGCACAAGCGGATGGGACTGGAAATCCCACGAGGTTTCAAAGGCGTCCCAGTCGGCACGAGAGATGGAGATGTTCTCGCGGACTATGGCTTCTATATCGTCCTTTTTATCTGTGAGGATTGGGATTTTATCAATTTGCTCAGGACCATAATTAATTGTAGGTGCTAAACACATCAAAAATTCCATTGCAACTTTAGAATTTAATAAACCAAGAATATATATCAACTTTTCATTTGAAAAAAAAGATACCGGCCCACCATTTCCAAACAATATACCTTTAGGAACAAATCTACATGAGAAAGCTCCACTTGATACCTCTGTCCATGTAACCGCCGGTAGAAAGTAATACTTATTTTCACGCAATCGGTAATTGATGACATTGTTTCTTATATCGTATCCATCATTCTCTAGATTTACTACAATTTCAAAATTTCCATACCATTTGCGCTTAAATCCACCCGATGTAACAGGAAACCATTTTAATCCGGACTGTATCATTTGGCTATGTGAATAGATATTAAAACCTAGTTTTGTAGTTGTTACTTCATGCCAAAACCGTAAGTATTTATTATTATCACCTGTTAAAACTCCTTTGCGTGTTTCACCTGGAAATTTATCACCTTTTACAAACGCTCTTAGCATCGACTCACTCACCCAATACGCAATCGGCATCCCCGGGATTTTTTCAAAGTTTTCCTGCCGCGCCGTATACCGCTGTGTGCCACTCAGATAGAGTTCTTCCTTCGCATCCTGCGTATTCGCATCGACAAGCCGCACATACGTCCCCACATATCCATCGATGTGCTGATTCGCGAGGACAAACGCCGTTGTCTGCACCACCTCGCCGCCAATCTCCTCGAATGCGCGTGCGCCGAGGTGCGCCATGCTCATGATTTCTTTTTGCAGGAGTTTTGCACGCAGTTTCTCATAGCTCGACAGGAACATCCATGCGTGCTGTGTCACCAGAGCCTCATAGCCGTCTGTCCACGCGAAGTCTCCGCACCGTTCAATAAACGCCGCAAAAAGGTCACTCTTCGTATCAGGATAATTTTTCTTTACAAACGCCGACAATGGCGCCGACATATTGCTGCTGCCCATATACGGCGGGTTCGTCACCACGATGTCATACTTCGCCGCGAGCCACGTTGCCTGTCGGATCAGCGGCAGGATTCTCTGATCGACCTCGTCGATCCACGCGCGAAAGAGGAGGTTTCCTGCCTCCTGCTTGGCCTGCCCGATAAAGTCCACGAGCGCATCATAGCGTTCCGGCTGCACGGTCAGCAGGGATCCGTATTCCTTGGCGTCTTGGAATGTCTCGATGAGATTATCCGCCATGCGGATAAAGTCGTCGGCAAAGGTAAGCTGTCCGACTACGAGGCTGTCTCCCGCCGTCTCCGCCCACGTCGCAAGGCCGTTGCTCTCCTCGATCGCCATGACATTCGGCTGGATCCCACGACTGAAAAAGCGGCGGTCATACTGCCGTGCCTTCATCATTACGGCAAAGTACGCAAGCTGTGCCGCTCGCTCGTCGATGTCGAGTCCGTAGAGGTTGTTTTGCAGAATCGAAGCCGCCGCCTCACGGGCGGTATAGCCGTAGTCCTCGTAAATCTGCACGAATACGTCGAACATATAGCAGAGGATATGGCCGCTCCCCATGCAGGGATCGATGCAGCGGATATCCTCCGGCTTGAGATCGGCATAGTTTTTCCGCATCTCGGCAAGCTGTTTTTGGACAGACTCCTCCTGCTCGGCTTCGGGGAGATAGTATTTCCATTCGCCTTGCAGGCTTTCGTTCGGATGTCCCTCCAGCCACAGGCGGCCGAGGGAGTTCTCCACCATGTAGCGAACGATCCAGTCGGGGGTGAAAAGCTGCGTGGCGGCAGGGATTTTCTCCTTCGTCACCTTGATATTTTTCTTGAGATCGGCAAAAACCTTGTCCTTCGGCTCGGTGTTGTAGTATTGGTACAGCCAGCCGATGATCTGCACCTGATCGCGCCAGTCCTCTTCAGGAATGCTTCCCGCATCGCCCTGCTTGACAAGCCGCTCAATCACGCTTCCCTCGCGAAGCAGATTGTCGGGCAGCAGCAATTCCGTAAAATCTTCCAGTCGCTGAAAGATTCCCGGCAGGATCTCGTTCAGGGCATTGCACTGCACGATGATAAGATAGCGAAAGAGCGCCTCCTCGTCATTGGCTTCCTTCAAGGCATAGACTTTTTCCTTGTCCAGCCCCGGCAAGTCGAGATGAATCGCTTCGGCGAGAATCTGCGGCTTGAACTCTCCGGCATCGTTGGTGAATACCCGCACATGCGAGGGCAGATAGCTGTTGACCTCCATGAAGCGAAGTGCGGCGAAGCGGTTGAACCAAGTGTAGGCGGCTTCTTCCATCGTCTGCTCGTAGCCGTGCGCTGCCACTTTCTCGATGAGCGCAGCCCGCTGCTGCTTCTCGGCATCGGAGAGAAGGCGACCGTCAACGCTGTCGGCTTCGGGGTCAGCAGGGATTTCAGGGGCAATGCCATAGCGCATCGCCTTCTTCGATACACGGTCGATCAGCTCGCGCCTTGCCCATACCGCATATTTCTTTATCGCGTTCTTGTTCATGGCAATCCCCCTGCATCCATCTGTACTTCCTCACTCCAACTGTATGCCGTCACAGTCCTTGAGCATGGTTTTCATGCGCCGCCGAATATGTTCCACATAGTCGTCAATGTCCGCCTCTGTCTCCACCGTGCGCTTGGGGAACATCGACAGACGGTATACCGGTTTAATGACTTTCTTCAGCTTTTTGCAGGACACAACCAACGGTTCCTTGTTCTCTTCCCGCTTGGCATTCTCTTTGCAGAGGTTCTCGATGCGAGATATTGCCTCGTCCTTTCGCAGCCATATATTGGGCATCTGTCCGTCCATGATGGTAAGGACTCGGATGCCGGCGATATGCTCCTTTTTGTGCGCGAAGTATTCCTCTTCCTGTTGGAGGATGCTCCGTGCCTTGCTCTCGTCCTTGGCTTTGGCGCGAATTTCTTCCAGGCAGTCATCAGCGATTGTGAGAAGCTCCTGACGCTTGCTCGCGAGCATAGCATCGTGCTTTTCGTGTACCGCAGTCATCAGATCGTTCAGCTCCGGCAGACGCGCGTAATTAAAGCCGCCGCCGTCCGGAATCAGCGTGATGAGACGAATGGTATCCAGCGCCTTCTTTAACTCGGCATCTTTTTCGATGTGCTCCAGATCGACCTGTAACTCCTTCTCATACTTCACCGCTTCGTCGAAAAGCGCCTTCTGATTCCTGAAGAAGGCTTCGACATTCTGCACCTTTTCTTGCAGATCATAGATGTCCTCCTGCCGCTTGATCACACAGTCGATGAGCGACATATTATCCTTGCTGTGCGAAAGAACCTCTTTCATGGCATCGACTGCCGAAGAAACCAAGGGCTTGTCCGGGTATCTATGCCCCGTATAGAGGGCGAGGAGGTTTTCGTATCGCTCCTTTTCTCCCTCAAATCTGCCTGTGATATGACGGATCAGACCATCCTCGTCCTCCGGTATGTCCATCTCATCGAAGTAATCCCGCAGGAACTTCCGAACCTCACGGATCTTGGCGTGAGATACCGTCTGCCGCTTGGAGACGATGGTGCTGCCGATCTCACTCTTTTTATGAAGCATCTGGGGGAGTCTCGGGTCGTTCGGCTGGATGGTACTGCCGCCGTATTTCACGGTGACCTTCTGCTCGTGGATGAGCTGCGCCACCACACAGGCGATATCCAATTGCTTCCAACCATACGGGATCCCCTGATAGCGGCTCTGGAGGTCTGCCATCGAGGTGCGCAGTTTTTTGGCGTGCTGTATCTCCAGATACTCCTCCACCTTGCCGGCGGCTTCATCGTTCGCTCCCGTGCCGAAGAGTGTCTGCTCCGCACCGCGCAGGATGGAGGAGATATCCGCCTCGCTGTTCGCATTCTTGCGGATCAAAGGAAGGTCGCTATAGACATGGGCAACAAGATACTCCAGCGCCTGATCGATCCTCCCCTTGGCGTCGCCGGATTTCAGCGGCAGATGTTCCCCATCCACGTAGAAGGCAGCTGTTTCGATTGCCTTGACGAGAGCTGTTCTTGCTTCCGATTCGTACTTGCGCGCCTCTTCCTGATGGCTTCGGATGATGATCTGCACCGACTGGGGAAGCTGCGTCACGTTTTTCTGCATGACGTACTTCTGCACCTTCATGGCGTTTTCGAGGGATTGATAATAGGGGGTATCAGCGAGAACCACCAGCGCCTGCCCGGAGGATTCTCCCGTCAGATAGAGGTCGGATTTCTCCACCGCATCCGTAGCCACCGTGAGGATCCGGAGTTTCATGCCGCCCGTTGCTGCGCCGATGGCAGTCGTGTCCACCATCAGATCGATGGGAAAATCATATTTGCCGTCATAGCGATATTTCTTGGTGGTGTAGATATCGCCGAAAATCATGCTGCCAATCTTAGACACAATGGCGGCGGTATCCACGACGGTATTGCGGTAAATGTCGCGCTGAATATCCTGCTCCTCATCGGTGAGGAAGTTATAGACGTCCCCTGCGCGACCGATGTAGTTCTGCGTGAGCAGTCGTTCGAGCGACGCGCCCACCTTCTCACGCATGGAAATCTTGTCCATGCTGATCTTGTCCGCCATGAGGATCACGAGATTGTCGAGTTTCGCCTTCACGTCGTCCACATAGCGCACGAGATAGAGAAGTTTCAAGACCGCTACATCCTGCACCTCCAGACCGTTGCCCGCCTCAGCTGCCCGCTCGGCGCGCTCGATGACACGACGGATGGAGCTGTCAAGGAAGGTATGCACGGTGTCATAGAAGAGGTGAAAGGGGGCAAGAGTGTATTCGTCCTGATGCTCGATTTTCTGCGCCGCCTCTTGGAAGCCCGACAGCATGGAGCGTTCGCCGCCGGAGAGATGCGTGCCGGAGTTGCCGTGTTTCCTGATTTCGACGAAGACCTTCTGCATGAGGATGAACTGATACGGCACGAAGGGGAAGGTTCGCACAAATTCTCGGGCATCGTTATAGCCCTTGATGTCACCCACCGCCTCCGTAAAGCTAAAGAGGTTTCTGAGGACGGCGTTGTTTTGGTCATAGAGAGTTTCCAATGCCTCTTGCGCTTCCGACGTTTTTTTCAAGATGCGCTTTTGGATCACCTCGTCCGCCGAAGCCGATGAGAGGGAGAGACGGGTCTTGAAGCGCGCCTGAATCCGAGAAAATTCATTTTCGCGCGCCTTGATGACTTCATCGATGGCCTCCTGCCCCGTGCAGACCACCCAGACCTTGCCGCGGCACTCGCTGCCGATCATCTCCACCAGCGATTGGAGGTTCAGGAGGAGATCAGTGTCGCCGCCCACATATTGACCAACTTCGTCAATCATGAAGAGCAGGCGAAAATCCTGCGGCTGGGCTTCCACATATTCCTTGATCTCAGAGACGAGCTTGGCGATGGAAATTTCCACGGTCTCCGTGCCATTAAACCAATTTTTAGCGGCACTCTCACTCATACCAACGCTTTCCATGAGCGTTTCCACCACATCATCCTCGAAAAAGGCAAAGGAATCCCGCGCCTGCAGCCACAATGCGCCGTTCTTCGCTTCAAATGCGCGACGAAACGCCTCGGTCTTGCCCTGCCTTTCGATAAACTGCTCCAGTTTGGCAACTTTCAAATCTTCTCCATAGAACCCCAGATAGTTGTAAAACATCTTGGCAAATACACGGAGAACCGCCGTTTTGTCTTTGCTGCTGAAGCCTTGGATGTCGATATTGAAAAGGATGGTGTCCGTCTTTCCCTTGGTGGCGTCGTCAATCATCCGGAAGGTGGCGGTATCATCCTCGAGCTTCCTGCGGAAGCGCTCGACGGTCTTGACGCCCTGCACGTCCCTGTTCTCCAAGAGGTAGGAGAGCATCTTGAGAAAGTGCGACTTGCCGCTGCCGAAGAAACCGGAAATCCATACGCCGATGTCCGCGGTGTCTTCCCTGAACGATTCGCCATAGTTATGGAAGAATGTCCTGAAATGCTTCTTCAGCTCACGCGTGATGACATACTCATCAAGCTCTTGGACGAGGACGCGGCTCTCATCCTGATCGACCTTGACCACGCCGTTGATCTTGCGGTTGATGTCCTCTGCGAACATGTCTTTTATCATCATAACGCGCACCTCTTTCGTCGTCCTATACGATATTGAATGCCCGATAGTACGGATTGGGCGTCAGCTTGTCAAACAGTTTTACATAGCGGCCATCAAACGCCCCCGGATACATGACTAGGATCGGCACATCAGGAAAATGCGGCTGCATGGCATCGAGTAGCGCATGGACGCGAATGAAGGGAAAAGCCTCCCCCACACCGGTGATGAGAATGACGTCTCCGACGCTATGAGGCGGAGCCTTCATTTTTTCGATGAAGGCAAGATTGTTCGCGATACGCGCCAAATGCGCCAAGATGAACGCATGGCCTTTTTTATTCTCAAGATCGGGGATCTTGTCCATAATACGTTTATCCTTGCAAATATCGAGAAATACTTTGTAAAGATTATATTCTATGATGCGACAGCCGGTACCGTGCCCCTCCGTCAATTTCTCCGTAAAATGACGGACAGCCATTTCCTCCTTTGGATCATAACAAAAAATGCGAATATTGACCTCGTTGGACAGCCCTTTGCCATGGAGAAAGTCTTGGCTCTCTATCAGCTGCCGAAGAGCGTCAAGACGCTCGTTCAGTTTTCTCATCCGTCGACTCTCCTATCCCAGACAGTTGAACGCCGGGAGGACGATTTCCTGCCCCGCCTCCCGTATGGCGCGTTCCAAAATCGGGCTGAGCAGCACGGGATTTAATCTTCTCGCTGTAACGCTATCCAGATACTCGTTTTCCACCAGTGTCCTCGTAAGCACTTGCCTGAGTTTCACAATCGTGTTGTCGCTCCATGTAGCTACCCAATCATCCTGCTCTTGCAGGCGCAGGAAAAATACGTGCAGATCCATCTTGCTGAAGGCGCTGTCCAGTTTACGATATTTCTCGCCGATCACCGTGATCATGAAATCCCATACCAAGCGATATTGACGCATCATGGCATAAAGACAGATCTGCTTTGCCACATCGCTGGATTCCGCAGCGATGGCAGCGATCAATGTTCGATCGGGGAGCGCATCCAAGCGGTGCAAGCAAGTGATACCCATCCGCCGAACAGATTTTTCGGTAGGATATTGAAAGAGATTTTCAGAGATGACCCTTGTTAGGATCTCATCCTTGTCAAGGCCTTCATCCAACAGTTTCGCCGTGATTCGCATTTCATGAAACAAGAACTGCTCCCGTGTCAAGACAGCACTGTATGGACTGGATCCTTTTCGTTTTCTGTCGATTTTCTGCGGCATGATTTACCTCCGGCCGTGCTGTCCCATCTTTGAACGGCGACTATTCCCCATCTGCACACCGCCCCGCAGACCTCGTTCAGGACGCTATGGAAACACTACACTTCACTGCTGATTCTTTTATCATGGTACGTACTGTGGCGAACCTTGTCAAGGCTAAAAATCTCAGTGAAATCAGCTTGTCCCAACGTTTTCACTCGAGACATCCATCATAGCTATTGTATCGCATTCCAAAAGTCTTATGAGATAGCTTTCACCCAGCACACAAGAACTGTCTCCTCTATAGAATCGTCCTTGGTTGCAGGATTAGGTTCATCTGCAAAACTAGTAATATAATCAATATCCTTCAGCCGTTGCGCAATCTTCTCATTGACTTCCGTCTTCGGAATTCGCACCTTACGCTTTGTACGAGGAGCAAAATCATGATACGGCTCCCCCATATCAGAAAAGCACGCCTCAAAGTCATCGCCTTGCAAAAGATCCGCATACGCCGCCATGAGATCCAATCGCTCGGAGTGATTAAGATCGTTCCACGCGGCAAAGAAGATTTCCTTCGTCATCGGCAGCTGTAGGCTATACAGACTCTTTGCAATCTGCTTCGTCATATACCCAATTCCATACTGTTGAAGGAGTTCCTCTCTTAGAGCAGGACTTGACTCCGGCGCAAAAAAGATCTGTTCCAGAAAGTCCTTCGTGACCGTATTTGCATTGATATGCTCTTCCCGTACCAGAGGCAAAAGTATACGCAGGATCGACATGTCGAATCCACCATTGACAAATGCGCGGATAAAGTCGTCATCCAGACACTCCGTACCTGACTCACGTAAAGAATCGCCGCGCGCCTCTATAAATATCCGCAATTCCTGTGTTATATGGAACTGTGACCAATATGCATAGATATTTTCCCACGTTGCTGCTAGTTTTTTCATCGATAAAATCGTATCCCATATCCGACGAACATTTTCCTCGTAGTTTTGGAGATGGACATAACAACAATCCCGCAATTTGGATACACGAAAGGTTTCTTTGTCAATAAGCCTTCGGCAAAGGTCAACCTCCTCGATCAACTGATCCAGTAATGCTAAAACATCAGCTTCATCGTCCGCAAGATGCTCTTGTTGGAGCATAACTTCCCTTGTATAGGAAATCAAATTGTCATGCACACGTTCCACGAGAGGTGCGTAACCGGTCTTCCGAATGACCGTATAACTCTTTTCGGGGAAGTCATTCGTCAAATGAGGGGCAACATGTGCAATTACATTTTGTACCATATCCACATTCAGGACATAACGATTTTTTGTAAATATATCATCCAAAATCACTTTTGATACTCCATCAATATCAAGGTGATGAAATTGAACAGAAAGTACATCCAATGCTTCGCATATACAAGCTGCTCTTACGCCCTTTAATCGTTGCAGGATATTTGCATTCCGCTCAAAAACATTGGTCAATAGTCCACTAACATTGAGTTCAGCGATTCTTTCCTTTGGGACATTTTCCAAAATCCGTGCAAGGAACAAATCCTGTTGTCGATCAGATATCCATGATTGATCTTCCATTCGAGACCACATATTCATCCAACGCACTGACAATGCCGCAATGAGCCTTCCAGATTGCTTTCCACTTTCGACATAAAAACAGAGGAATTCCCAACTCCTTTTGTCCGAAAACTTTAGCCTAGTGTATAGAGCCTCCTTTTTCTCCTCCGCCCCATCTTGGGCAAGAAGTGCATCCACGAGATCACGGTTATAAATTTCCTGTTGACCAAATTCCTCTACACTTAGGTCTTGAATCACGGCAAGAGGTTTATGGATCTCATAAAAGAATTCCACCTCACGTTGTTCCCTAACAGCACGTATGAAATCCCGATCACTCTCGGGATAACTCTCTCCCTTGAAATAATTGATGTAATCTACGTATGTCTCATCAATATAACCACGGCGAACAAGAAATACCAACAAGCCGTTATTTTTTGCTTTCTCTCGTACCGAAGAGATGTTTTCCTCATTAATAATCCAATGGAGAGGGGCGTGTACAAGATCGTGCAGTTCATTTTTCTTAAGCAAAACATCCTTTTCGGGCATAGTGTTCTGATATGCATTCAGCCAGTCTCGTAAGTCCTTTTCTTTCTCTTTTCGATAGGATGCTTTCCCTGCAAACACCTCCTTGATAATGCCCTGCTCTCCCTGAATATGAGCAAAATCCTGTGGATAGAGATTCTTAAAGAGGATCATTGCAAATATTTTGTGATCCGCAAGGGCAGTATTTCTACTTTTCTTCAATGTTCCCTTATAGATCAGAAATTCATTGCATATATTGCGTAAGATACGCATATCTGCAATATAGGGGGACACATCCCTCATGAACTGCTCAGAGATATTATGACCGCGCTTGTCTTTTTCTTGTTCTTTTCGCAGCCATTCCAGCAGCACTTCTCTGGAGTTGGTCGTGTTGATGATTGGAATCACAGGAATGATAAAATCAAAGAACTTTGTTCGGTCTTCCTTACCAAACAAATCATCACGAACAGCGTAAACAAAGACAACAGGTTTCTTCGATATGGCATTACTATTATTCAAAAGGGTATTGAGTTCGCGGAGGCGCACAAAGAGATTTGGCTCGTCCAATCGATCCAAATCCTCAAAAAATACAACACGATATTTCGTCACTTCAAAGAAATAGACAATTTCATCTAGATGCCTATTAAATACAGACTCTGATTCCCTTTCCGATTCGATTCCAGTACCTGCGGGTAGTTTCAGGACTTTCAGCTTGAGATTGGAGAATAGAAATCGCCATTTGTAAACGGCACCTGCAAGTACGAGTGCTACAAAAAGACATAATGTTAGCGCCCCCATCACAGTCGAAAAAGCTCCTTGTAACGCTATCCAACCAACGAGAGCAAGCATTCGGTCAAGGGTAAAAGGGACAAATAGAAAAACAAGTGAAACAATCAGAAAAAAGACTAGGGCTACGCTAGTATAATCACTCCAAAAGGCTCTCCGACAGAGTTTATGATAACGGCTCTGTGGAATCTCATTTGATTCCACCTTGTAGAAAATCTGCTTAAGGATCCATTCGGATACTTCGTTCAGGGTTTGAGACGAATCATCATGTCGACGCATTTTTTCCTGTTTGCCAGCATCTTCCTTCCAAATCTCAAACTCCGCCATCGATATCTTCATTGATATAGCAGATATCCTCTGGTTCCTACTACGGAGCCAATCGACAATAGTTCGTTTCTTCTCGCGTTCTCTTCGCAAAAAGGTTTCAATGATACTACTTTTTCCAGAGCCATATGCCCCCGCAAGGGCAATGTTATGGATATCTTTCTGCTGAAGCGCCCATGTGAGTGCCTCCAGATATTCCTCCACCTGTTCTGCGGAATCCGTTGGCGTCAATGCTTTATACGATAATCTGCTCATATATTCCCATATCTTTCATATTGTATAATATCCAATATCTTGAAAACGTTTTCCCTACCGCCCCCTCAGGCTCTCCGTGATTTGCTTGAAAAAATCTGCACTCCATAGATCGAGACTCGTCCTGTCGCGAATGAATGGTTCGACATCCTGCCGGGCCTGTGAAAAATCAATAGCGTCAAACCGCTCGCACAGCATCCGTTTGATCTCGGGGAGAGCACAGGGAGCGTCGGGTGAGATGCGGGCGGACTGAATGAGACGTGCACGCAGATGCTCCAGATTGACAGCCGCGCCCTTCGCAAGCAGGAAAACATAGTCGTACAGATCTCTTCCCTTGACTCTGTTTTCCATGCGCGGCAGATGACGGCATGTATCTTTCCGGCAAACAGGGAAAGCAAATCATACAGATCAATGCTGTATGGAGATGCTCTTTCGTATTCCCCTTCAGAAACGCTGACTGAATATTGCTTTCCCGTAATTTTTCTTTTTTTCGACAGTGAGATTCAGCCCGAATGACCGCACTTCTTTTTCCAGTGCAGGAAAGTACGCCGCAAGGTCAAATGCAGCATCTGCTCAATTCCTGCAGTCATCCTTTCTGCCTCCTTCTCAACAATGTGGCAAGCCGTCTTATATTCGTCGATCGATAAAACTGCGCGAGAAATGAAACTTTCTCTGCACTTAAACTCTGAAACGCTGTCTCTTCCACGCGGAGATCGTCAAATATGAGTGCAGACAGTTCCCTTGTGTTTGCGGTCGGCGGCATGATATAAAGCTGATCGCAAAGTGCCTTCTCGGGTTCTGCGATGCGATAAAAATAGTCCCCCTCCTGCAAGAGTCTGATGCCCAAAGGGAATACGGCGAATGGAACATCTCGATAAAGGAACATACCAAAAGGCGTTTGATATTTCTTATTCTTTCTCTTTTCAAACGTAGCACTTGTAACCGCATAGACGGCCTCAGGGATCATACCATAGAATCCCAACGCACACGCAAAAGAAATGTAAGAGGGTCCATAAATGCTTCCGGCAAGAAGATGCCTCGGGACATCTCGATCTGTTTCATAGAGCTCTCTTACGATCTGGATATATATTCCCTTTTTGACGAGGCGGGATAGTTTTGCTTTAGGATTTGCATAGGAGCTCAGCTCCGCTAATATCATATTTGTAGTTTCTATCATATCTGCTCCTCCTAGTCCAATCATATTGGACTAGAAGGAGGAAATCAATCATTTTACGGAATTATTGATACAATGAAGTCCGCCATTGATGTAGAGTTTCTATCTTTTTATCTACAAAGGAAACAAGCCGGACACGTAGCAAGGGACATAGTGTCCGATCTTCTATTAAAAGGACGGCAGAGCGAGAATACTCGCTCCGTCGTCCCTTCTTATCAGTGAAATCATATTCACTCTGCTGTCCGCAGCTCTACGATCAGCGGCACAATCTCCCCCCGCCGCACATCGACGATGCCTTTATCCGTCAGCTTGATATCGGGGCTGACGGGGAGTGCGAGTGTCGCAAAGGACATGATGGCATTATCATGCCGATAGCCGTTTTCCGTGAGGGCGCGGCGCACATCCGCGATCTGCTCTCCGAGGACGGGGAGCGGGCGGTCAGAGAGGATGCCCGCAATCGGCAGCGGCGCAAAGGCCTGCACACTGCCGCCCCGCACCGCAGCAAACCCGCCCTGTGCCTCAATGACGGCGTTCGCCGCCGCCTGCATATCCGCCGCGGTTTGTCCGAGGACGAGCAGGTTATGGCTGTCGTGCGCATAGGTGGTCGCCGCCGCGCCGCGCGTGAGCGCTGTCCCTCCGACGAGTGCCATGCCGCAGCCGCCATTTTTGCCGTGCCGCTCAAAGACACAGGCAAGGTTGTAGGGGCTGCTCTCCCAGTCGATCACGCCGCCGTGCACGGGCAGCTCTGCCCGCCCCTCCGCAACAAAGGTCGTATGCTCCTGCACCTCGAGGATGCGGCAGAGCACCGTCCCCTCCGCGATCGGCGCACGCAGGACAAAGTCCTCGGCACTGCGCGGCGTCAGATGCACACTGCGGTAAAAATGCGCGGGGAACGATGTGTCACGTTCCGGCTCCTCCCATGCCTCGCCGCGCGCAAAGACCTGCCGTCCCGCGCACCAGACACGCTCAATGGCAAATTCCCGCAGATCCGAGAGCACGACGAAGTCGGCGATGCGACCGGGGGCAATCGCGCCCTTGTCCCGCAGCCCCATATGCTGCGCGGGTGCATAGGTCGCCGCATAGACCGCCTCCT
>ERZ772955.986-NODE-986-length-19613-cov-7.349064_pt1 | contig 19613 bp, 25 predicted proteins | sample MGYA00511133_ERZ772955 | MGnify/ENA primary metagenome ERZ772955 (study PRJEB29015, sample SAMEA2737914) | human oral metagenome | biome: human oral; feature: human-associated habitat; material: dental | place: China | collected 2149 ... | reverse complement strand
CGTTGCCGTTACCATACGCAGCGCCGAAACTGTTATATTTTCCTACGAGAGCGCCCTTGCAAGTGGAAAAATCTTCGCCGATATAACCGCCGGCACCTCTATTAGAACCAAAAACAAAAGCACCTGATCCCTCGCCTGTAATATTCGGCAATCCTGCCGCGACACTCGCCCCGATACCATCCCCCGCAAGCTGCACCATGCGGTCAACCCAGTTCGGTAACACAAACGTCGCTGCACCATCGCCGCGTCCGAACAGGCCGGCGTTCGCGGTTACATCGTCCGTCCAGAGATTATGCCGCTCTGCAAGCGCTGCGAGCCGCGGATAGTCCGCACGCTGCACGGTTGCGCCGTTGGCTTTGACGTAGCCTGCGGGCAGGTACAACGAGCCGCGCACCGCACCGACGGGCGTGCCATCGCGTACATCGTCAACTATCCACAGTACGCCACCGTCAGATACCAGTACCCCCCCCCGCGGACACGGACGCAATCGCCACCGGCTCCTCGGCTGCGGTCGTTCCGGCTTTGACACACTCAAGACGCGCCCAGCTTGGCAGGTTTTTGCTGTATGCGATGTCTCCGACGGCGTAGGTTTTGTTACGTTGGATGATATTGATGCTTGCATTTTCGACAAGTTGCCGGATGTCCCTGTGCGCATCCGGCGCGGTATTGTGCTTATTGAGCGCTTCAGTCATTACTTTAGTTGTGACCAACCCAGACGGATCAATAACGGCAGTGACGTCTGCCGCATTCGTAAATACGAGATTCTGCGAATACTGGATCGTGATTGCCGAAGATCCCCCGGCGCTGATGAGCGTGTCCGGGATGCTGTCTAAATTGATCGCGAAAAGGATCTCACCGATGTCTGGATCTTTTGCAAAAAGTCCGTTTTCTCTGACTTGGAACGCTTCCGGTACGGTCTCCGAAGACACAACACCAATAATTGTGCAAGTGTTACCGCTCTGCTCGAGGCTCGATATTCCATACGTAAGCTTAGGCCCGACGAGGTCGTTTAGTTCATCGACAGCATCCAGCGTTTCGGTGCCGTCACCGAGTTTCATTTTGGTAAACTCTAATTTATTACCCCCTTTGCCGACTTTCGCCAGTAATTCCCGCCCACGGCGGGTAACCCAGTTTCCGCTCCAAATACTCACGTTAATTCCACCTCTCTGTATTCGTTAATAACAGCGGCCACGAACATTTCTTTATAGACCGTCGCGTCTTTTGGTTTCACAGGACCGCTTTCGTACGTCTTGAAACTCGTCATTGCTGGGACCACTTTGCCTGTGATACCGACTGTCCTTTCAAAACCGAGTCCGTCAAGCCAACTCCGCACGTTTTTGACGGTATCGATCACCCGCAGGCACTGCCGAATTTGATCTTCGGTTAAAGGCGTATCGGGGTTGAGCAAGTTACAGCGAAAACAGTACGGCCGGCCGCCGTATTCAAACCATTCTTCAACGATGCCGCTGTTGAAAATCGCTCGTATGACCTCTTCAACAACAGCTTTTGTACCTTTTTTCATGTGCCAGCGAATCGAGTTCTTGACTAACGATCTTCGTTTTGCTAACGGAAGCGCGTAATCATAAAAATCAACGCACCATTGCCATGCAAGAGCATCGACAATATCTTCTGGAATCTCATCGATATGAGCAATGAGTTCGATCAGTTTTATTGTATCCGCTGTACGGGATAGCTGGGAGGTAAGTGTATCGGCGGAATACTTCACTGCCCTGGATTCCAAAAGGTTTTCGGGCATAATATCCATAAGTTCTGTGTTATACACATCTTTAGCCACGTTCCAATCCTCCGTATGCTATCTGCTTTGTCCCGACGACAGCGACCGCCGTATCAGGGATCACCGCAAAGCTCGGAGCAGCTATGACAGCACGCTTTGCTCCCGCCGCACGGACACGATACTGTAATTCGGTTGGATTAATGTCCCGCCCGATCTTGGAACGCTGCCAAACAATGTATTCTTCAATGGTATTCTCCACCGCTGACTTGATCGTCGCCTCAAGTGCTGCGTTTTCTGCGTCAATGTAATAGACTACATCAATATTGTAGTTTATTGTCGTTGGTGCAATTACGGAGACTTTGTCAGTCAAAGGTCGTACGTCGTCAGCACTCAACACCTTTCTTACTTCACGTAGCACCTCGTCCCCTGGTAAAACACCTTTTTGAAGCAGTGGATATACATTGACTTCTCCCGGATTGGGAGACGTAACGACAACGTCTGTGATCAATGCGGATACGGACTTTGCAAAATACGCATACGCAGCCGCGGGACCTGCAACGCTAAAATGTTCCGGTGCCTCTTGTATACGCATACGGAATCTATCGTCACTCTCAATATCTGCGCCGCCCTCAGAGGTTGTCGTGTTAGTGATTGTCTGCACATACGGCACAGGATCAGCAATGATCTTAATTTCCCCCGGAGCATATCCATTTCCGGTTACCCCTTTATCGGTGCATGTACCACTCACAGTCGCCTCAGTTTCTCCCGATAAAATAACAGTATCTTTGTCGAGAGCAAAGGATACCAATTCTGATGCATTGACGCGCGTCCCCTTCGGAATAGTGACCGCATTCGGCCGCGGAGCCGAAAGCGTGACCTTAAATTGCGCAGTCGCCGCCGCACGTGGAATACGCTTTGCCCCGACTAAGATACCAATATGATCAAGATAATCACCGCGCGAATAAGCCAATAGATTCATTTTCCCAGTGAAATCAATCAGCGCACACTGATGCGCGACAACACTTGCCATACTCTCCAAAAAGAGTCGTACGGGATCACCAGGAGCAAGCGTGCGTCCAGACACATGTTCATATTCAGCGATAACCTCTGCCTTAATTGTGTTGGTATCCGTCTCAACAAACTTTATATCTGGTAAGTTCATGCACGTATCACCACCTTAACGCGGGGAACAATGGCGCCCTCCGCACCATCTCCCGAAAAATCTACCGCTGTGACTTCTGCACGCGGCTCATACCGCTCAACGGCCTCAATAATATCCGTTGTGAGCAATGCACGAATGCGATTGACAGGCTGATCGAGGATTGATGTATCCAATCCAATATCACGATCAAGAGGTACTGACCCTCGTCGCGTTGTTAGGATTGTCCGTATGTTCTGGATAACCTCCTCTTCTATGCTGTGTGGCGCAAATGTAATTTCGTTCGTATTCGTCGCAATGATATTGATGATCGTCATGTAATATTCCCACCCCCGAGCTGTTTAGACACAACATATTCTTTAAGTGTCAGATCGACCTCTGAGGCAAGAATATTACCGTGATTATCGTAATACTTGACCGCCTCGCTAACGGATTCGACAAGCCACTTGTTTTTACCCATCTTCTGCCCGCCGACGGTAAAGGTGAGTACCTTCCCGCTCTCGCAGTATTCGATTAGCCGCTCAACTTCTTCCTGTGGTTTCACGCCAAGCGCCGCGTGCAGTTTGATCTTAAAGCTTAGTGTTTGCAGGTCAGGGCCGATGTATTCCGTTAACGGTTTTTGCCCGATGATCTCATGAGACGCCGTTCGGTTTTTTGCCCCGCGTGTGAGGTCGCCAAACGTATAAATATCGTTCCATGCTGACACACGGAACGATATGTCCCCCAATGTACCAAGATTGCTTTGCTTCGCGACCGCACTCGCAACAGCGGACAGAAGCGAATCCCATATGCCCATGCGCTATCCTCCTACAAATACGTTTCCGCTCCCCGTCGTATGACTGCCCGACTGCCCGCAAGACTGACAGACGGTCTCATCGCCGATGCGGATCACAGGGCGGCCATTACAAAACACCGTAGAACTTCCCGCAACGCTTTCAAATGTTCCGCCATGCGGGCAATTCGTCGGCCCCGTGTCATTCAGTCGATGCAAGCCTTTCCCGTTAACGTATACATTACCGCTCGTAACATCGACCTTGCCCGTTCGTCCATGCGGACAGCACGGAAGCCCCTTGTTGCATACTCCTGTCGTTTCGTCGCCATCTCTCGCTGCTGACGGCATTACGTCACCTCCTCAGTTCAGTGAAATCGTTTTTCCGTTGATAACAATATCCCCTGTACACTGAATCGTCAGTCCGCCCGTCACACGGTTGAATTCCATAAAAGAGCCATCCCCAAAATCGATGCGGCGTTTCTGTGCATCAGCGATTACAGGCGGGTCACCCTCGGAGTAATACGAACCAAGGCAGATGCCCGCGTTGTGCCCATTAGGTAGCATAAGACAGCATACTTGTTCTCCTACATCCGGCAGCCAATAGTCGCGGTTTTTACTGCTCCCGCGCACGAGTACGGGGAGCATATCGGAAACAAGATTGTCTTTGTCCTCGAATACAACTTTAACTGCCATCGCCGCCGGATGCACAGAAGAAACACGTCCCATGCGGATGAGGTTTTTGATATGTGGATCAGTAGCCATCCAGGCACCTCCTCAGATCGACACTCAAACTGTAGCCACCGCCAATGCTGTGACTTCCCTTCGTGATGATGTATTTACCGTCGAAAGCGTGAAAGCCCTTAAGCATGACAGTATTGCCTGCCAAGAGGTCAAACGATCCCATGAGCGTCAATCCGATTGTTGTCTCCTCGCAATTCTTCTCGTGTAGTTTCTTCTTTGCGAGCTTTTCGGCGGCGGCGATGCTCTCTACTTGCTCATTGACCTGCAGCACCTTCCCCTTCTTTGATTCATCAGGCGTAAACGTATAATCAATATTGTCGCCGGTTCTAGTATTCATGTATTTAACGCGGCACGCCCTGTAAGTGTTGCGTGTTTTCGACTGGATTTGATAATTTTTGACACCAGATCCCTCGCGATGAATTGTTACAACGGGTTCTTTTTGTTCGTATTCTGCTTCGTCAAAAACGATGATCTTACCGTCTGAAATTTTCAGCGCAAAACCTGCATCTTTGCAAAGCCGCAGCAGGAACGCAAGGTCAGATTCCTCTGTCTGTTCCGCACGGTCAAGTTCCGGATCATCATCAACGCTGTAATATGCCTCCATTCCTGCCCCCGCTGCCACGTCGCCCAGAATAGCCGAAAGTTTTGTTTTCTCCCAGCTCCGATTGCGTTCAACGCCGCGCAAAGTATTGTTATCTGGCACAGATACTGCCTTGATTTTGACCTCATGCGGCAAACCCGTCATCTCGATTTCGTCAATCTCAAACATGCCGAGATCAAGTTGTTTCTCCTCTTCGTCCTCCGCCATCCAATTTTGAGTGATGATGCTAATTGTCAGGGTCGCTCCCTTCTCCGGCAGCCAATCACTCTCCCAGAGTTCCGCCATATCTTCAAGAGTGAGGCTCACATCATCCGCATAGCCGCTCATCACATCGTTGTAACTAACGGATTTCAAATATCCTGCGATATCTTCCGATATGTCCTTTGCGTTATAGAGTACCTTCACTTTGACGCTGCGTGCAGTCATGTCGTTATCTCCTCCACGGCGGCAGGCTCTCCGGAATTGGCGTTGTAATCTCCGGCAGAGTCAGGACAACCCCTGCCGAAAATATGACGGTTTTCAAATGGTCTGGATTGGATTGCATGAGGATCGATGTATAACGCTCTCCCCCAAGATGTCTCTTTGCAATCATATCCCACTCATCGCCGGATACAGTTGTGTATGTCTTAGGCAAAGCTTACGCGCCCCCTCTCGTGCTGAATGCGTGCAAGTGCACGCTCTACGGCAGCATCGATCCCCTGTTGAATTTGCGCGACTGTCCCGCTATCTGTGTTACCGTTGATTGTGATCGGTGCCGATACTGATAAACTGATACCTCCCTGCGGCATGAGCCCCATCATTTCGCCTGTCTGCCGCCAGAGCGAAGCGGCGCGCGCCGAACCGTCGATCGGGATTGCTGCCTCGGGAGAATTTTCCGCAAATGTTGTCATGAACGCGCCCTGCCCGTAGATACCGCCGCGCGCGTTTGCCGATATATCAACATTGGATGCGGTAGTACCGCCATTACCACTGACAAAATTAACAACTGTATCGATTGGATGAGATAGAACTTCTTTCAGCCCCTCCCATTTCTCCTTGACCCACTCAACCCCCACACCGATTTTCTCCTGCAGGAACTCTATGAACTGCGTAACAGCTGCGGCAGGGTCGTCCCAGAGAAGTGTGAACCACGCCTTGACCGCCTCCCAGTTAGCAATGATAAGCGAGCTTATATAAAGCAATGCCGTAATTGGCCCGCCCATAAAAGAGAGGATTGCTCCTGCGGGACTTTCCCACAGACCAACAAAAAATTCCTTAACTTCTTCCCAATGCGTATAGAGTTCGTAACCGATAGCGATCAGGGCGGCAATTGCCATAACGACAAGTCCGATAGGGTTCAGGCTCATTACTACATTCAACGCCGTTTGTGCGAGCGTCATAGCACGCGTCGACAGACTCGCTGCTTTAAGAGCCATAGAGAGTGCCGAGATTCCCACACCGACCTTGTATGCGATAAGCAACGCCGTCAGTATCTTTGCCGTCTCCGCCATTCCTGAAACAAGCCCGGGATTCTCTTGCCCCCACTCAATGAGCCCATGGACTAATTTACTAACCGCCTCAGTACCGTCTTTGATGTACGGAAGCAAAACACTTCCAAGGTTAATCGCTAACTCACTTGCTGCGTTTTTCATCAACTGAAGTGAATTCTCTGTTGTCTCGCACCGGGCCTGAAACTCTGCATTCATAGAACCACCATACTGTGCAGCGTCAGCGACTTTGTTAAAATTATCTTCCAACCCTTCAAGGTTACTGAGAAGTGGTGCAATCGCACCAATAGATTCTTTACCAAACAAGTCTTTTAATACAGCCGTTTGTTTATCTTTATCTAATCCACGCAAAGCTCGCATAACATCAAGGATTGCTCCCTTGGCATTAACCTGCATTCGCTTCGCCATATCAGCGGCATTCATTCCGAGCGCTGCGAATGCATCCGCCTGTGTCTTTGTCGCACTCTCTCCGGCCGTCAATCCAAGCACAAGGTTCTTGATACCGGTTGCCGCCATCTCAGATGATACGCCCGATCCCACAATCGACGCACCGAGCGCCGCAATCTCACCGGACGCAACGCCGCCAACTTCGCCGAGCGGGCCAATGCGGGTGATTACTTCAGAAATCAGTGGGGCAGATGCAGCAGTTGTATTGCCAAGATAATTGATCTTATCAGCAAGGACAACAACCTCATCTTGATTCATTTTGAATGCCGTGCGCCACTTCGCCATCATATCGCCTGCCTGATCAGCGGTGATATCAAATGCAACGCCCATCTTCGCAGCGGATTCCGCAAATCCGAGCAGGTCTTCTTTTGCAATGCCCGCTTGACCCCCAGATGCGACAATCTTGGCGATGTCCTCGGCGGTCATTGGCAGGGTGCGCGTAAGTTTTAGAATGTCCTGCTGCATGTCCTTGAACTGCTGCGGACTGTCAAAGTCAACGACCTTACGGACATCCGCCATCGCAGATTCAAAGTCTACGGCCGCGCCAACAGCGGATTGAATTCCGCCGACAATCGCACCAAAAGAAACCGCCTTTGCAGCTACGCCCATTGCCTTAGAGAGCATACCACCGCCTTTCCCGCCTTCCTGTACACCAATATCCGCGCCTGCCGCTTTTGCGCGCAGATCCGCGTTCCTCAAAAGTTCGTGGTTGTACTCTACAAGATTCTTCTTCATCGCTGCCATATTTGTAGCGTAAGCCTTTTCACCGATCGATCCGCTCTTAAATGACTGATTTAATAACTTCTGTGCGCGCTCGGTCTCCTTGACCGCCGCTTCCAGTTTCTTTGCCTCAGCTTTCAGCTCTGCAAGAGACTTCGATGCTTTCTGTGTTGATCCGGTGAACGTCGAACCGAGCTTCCCGCTGATCGAGAACGCTAGCTCCATTAGTTTTCCCATAGACCCACCTTCTTTCATGTGGTATACTATTTATATAAATAGAATCACGGAGGTGCTGTGATGTTTGATGCATTGGATTCCTTATTTTGCTGGATTCTTGTAACGTTGTTCATGTTCTGCTGTCTCACATTCGGTATCTTCAAAGACACATTCGATGTCATCATGACGGTTCTTTCGTCGCCGCCACTCCTTACGTTTGTTCTCCTCGGATCTATCGGTATTGTGTTCGCCGTCCAGCAGTACAGTAAATACCAGAAAATCTATTTTGAAAAACATTCAGGACGTAAAATATAAATAATTTCATAAAAAAGCACTTGCATTTTGCAAGTGCTTTTTTATTTCTCCATTCGCTGCCGTATATCTTCACCCCACTCAATGAGTTCCGCAATTGACAGCGACAACCAAAACTCAATGGACGTGTATGTTGCTTGCGATAGATATAACACTGTGCCGCGAATCAAAGCAATCGGACTTTTCCCTCCCTCGAGGTCAATCAGTCCTTGCCGAGCAAAAAACGCTGCACCTCAAGTGTTACCTTCACAAAATCCGGTGCAGCAAGCTGCTCAATGACCTCAATCGGCACTTTTGCGGCACTTGCTGCCACCTGTGCCTGATACCCCATCGAAAGCGCCGGAACAACATTATCCGGATTCCCGCGTTGTGCGGCGTTTGCTTTCATAAGGGCAATACCATTCAATCCGTCGAGATCAACATCAAGCTCCCTATATTCCTGTTCCTTATAAATGACAGGCTTTGTCAGTGCGATTTTCATGAGGTTCCCCTTTCTCACAGTCCAAGTGCGGCACGAATCTCCGCCATGTAATCTGTTCCATTAATACGGAACACGCGCGCAAATTTGTCGATTTCAACGCGAGTTGTCCCGCCAACAGTCACTTTCAGATAGACGCATACCATCGTGTTTCCAGATCCAGTCGTTGCCCCCGTCTCAAACTTGCCAAGCTCACCGGACTTTGGAAGGACACGCACGTTAACAATCGCAGGAACTTGCTGAATACGCCCTGTCGCACTGTCATAGTGTGCCTGCGCCCCGCGAAATTCGAGGTCATGTGCCCGAGGTGCCATGAGTTCCGTGAGGTCCTCGTTAATCGTACGCCAGTTGAGTTTTACCTCCATGGAATTTGTCATGCCCATGGTCGGCATATCAACCTCGCCAGCGATACCAGATCCTTTGATCGTATCCGTCAGATACTCGATGCTCGGCAGTTCAATATCTGCTGTACCGAGCAGCAGTTTGCCGTCCTTAAAAACAGCATAGTCGGTCAGCTTATCCCGCACTACGTTATAGGCCATTTACTCTCCCTCCTTATTCACCGAATAGTGTCTTAATGTACGACGGATCATATTCCTGTACAAACTCAATGTCACGTGCAGGCGACGGCGGCGAAAAATAGACATGGAAGCGCAAGATGCCATCCATGAGCGCTGTTGTCGTGTTCTCATCTTCACGGAACTCCACGCGCCCGCCGAGGATGTAGCCGCGCGCCGCAAGACCATTCAGCCAAATGTTGGCGCTATCAACAATGGTCGAGATCAGCCGCTTGTTCATCGGGTCGTCAATCTTGTTCCAAAACGTCGTGATCAGCGTATTGTTAAGCCAGCAGAACATGCGCCGAATTGGAATAAAGCTGTCTTTGACGTCGGTGTTCCCCGGATAACAGCTCGTGCGGTTTCCCCACGCATGCCAGCCACCCTCGTTGATCGCGGTGACGATGCCCTGCCCGTTAAGATAGGCACCCGTCTCTACGTCAAGCAGGACTTCATTGTCACCATCGACAATGGTCGCATCACACTTGATGCCCTCATTTGACGGTGACTTGTACGGTACGTCGTCATTTTTCGCATCCGTTGCGCAGATCACCCCTGCAAGCTGCGTTGACATGTGATACTGCGTCTTGGAGAGCGACACTTTCGGCCAACACGTGACCAGCTGCGGATCTACGAAATTATTCTTCCGTTTCCATTCACTCGCGTCCGTGTACTTCTTGGCTTCTTTGATCGAAATATCTGCAAGCGCAATCGCCTCAAAGCGCGCATTAATGCGCGTTGACTTTGCGACCATGACCGCCGCAACCTTGCTGCTGTCCGACCATCCGGGCGCAAGGATAAGCCCTGGAATCAGCCCGAATTTCGGATAGACCTGTGCCACGAGCTCAAGCCCGGAATATGCGCCCGTCTGCGTGTCAACGCCGCCGACAATATCATCCGCCGTGACCTTCTCCGGTGCAAGTTCGTCGTAGTCGAGATAGAGCATCGCCGCGTCCTGCACCGCACCGCCCGCGAGCGCCGTAATCACAAGTGCGCCGTCCGCCCCGTACGTCGCTGTATAATCCACGCCCCCGGTGAGCGGCTGCCCTGCGGATGCTTTCTTAACCTTGAGCGTCGGCAGGATGACTGCCGCGGCGAGTCTCCCTACGTGCTCCGTGAGTGTGACAGGCTTATCCGCGACGGCGTTCTTATGTTTCGCCGGATCAAGGACATTCACGAACACCACCGGCGCGACATTATAAAGCGCGAACTGCGACTTCATGAACTCACAGAGCGTATACTTCTGCCAATCGTCGGTATATCCGAGGGCTGCCACCGCCTCGTCATACTTATAGCAAAGGAGCGGTATGTTCGGCTTCGCCGGGTCCGTCGCCAGATGTACCGGTGCGGTTCCAAACACAACAGGAAGACCAGCACTGATCTGAGTCATCGGTACAAGAGAAGTTGGCACCTCCTGCCCATAAATACCGTGTTTATACGCCATTATGCTTCACCTCCTGCAATCTGCTGTGCTGCCATATAACACGCCGTTCCCGGTGTGTTCACATCCGCACGTGCCCGCATACTGTCCTCGATAGGGACAACGAGCTGCATAACGAGCGGATATTTCTCCTTGACCGGCACGAATACATCATCCACCGCGCCAATGTAGACACGATTCTGCACAAGCCCAAGACTCGGCGCACTTGGACCAACATACATAACCCGTGCAGTGCTCGTATCTGCTACCTTCTGCGTCTCTTGCTCTCTAACTTCGGTTTCATCATTTTTCTTTGCCATATCTACACCTCAGTTCCTTGTATTAAATACTGATTGATGCTCGCCCCCGGTCTACCGAGCATATAGGTCAGCTCCATATATGCCCACCATTCCGGCCACGGCTGGTCTTCCGGTATCAGGGTCTTCACGGGAAGCTGCAGCATATACATTTCACCAATGATTGTTTGTTGTTCTACCGCCTGCCGCACGATTTCTGCAATATGATAGATATCAAGATGCCCTTTCTTCATGTCGGCGCTGTAAGTCATCATGAGAAGTTGAATCTTCATCGTAGAACCGTTGTCCGTGTCCGTGATTTCCACGGGACGAATGACGATATGCGGGTCTTGCTTTTTCTTCTCTTCATTGGTTGCCACCTTCGGCAAAAAACCATCGCGGACAATGAGCCGATTTCCTGCAATTTTCTCGTCCAGGGGCCGATACCCGATCTTGTCGAAATGCTGTTGCAAGAAGTCCGCTAATGCCCGTGTGCATCCGATCGGGGTCATTCCATCGCCTCCAATCTATACATGACCTCGTGCCCAAAGCGTGCCTGAAAAACCTCCTGCATACGCTCCTGTACGCCTTGACTGACAAGTGCTTCTCCCGCCATCTGCGGGACGGATGGGCCAAACTCGCGCTGAATCGGCAAGCGCGAGTTCGAAGACCTATGGTAAAGCCCCGCTTTACCCACAGCCATGAAAAAAGAGCGAGACAAAACGCCGCCGCCCCCTTTTTTGACTTGTGCGTATACGCCTCTGCGCGAAATCCGCACACGGAAGTTCGTGAGATCAATCGGCGATCCGCTAACAGTAACTACAGCGTCGAGATCATCTCGTGTCGCCCGTTTGATTTTCACTTGACCTTTGATATCGGATGCCCGAATTGTATAGCGTTCGCGTATTCCTTTCGATACTGCAGTTCGCCCAGCAAGTACCGCCCGATTGAGCGCTGCCGCCGTCGCATATTCTACGGCGTACGGGACTTTCTCCAACACTTTCATCGCTTTGTCGATGCCCCGCGCATCAATCTCCGTGCTCATGACGTTCCCGCCTCCAATGTCAATGTGAGGATCCCCATATCGTCTGTTACATCAACAATACTGTACATCTCACCATCAAGTTCAATCACGTTGCCATGTACAACCTCCGGGATATCTGACTTACGGATATGCAGCATAACGGTGCGAGCATTGATATCCTCCAACGATGAACGACGCCCTACGTGCTGGACGTACTCTTTCATCGTCAGCCCTTCTCGAACTGCTTGCACCGTTGCCCCGTTTACTATGTGCTCTTCTGCAAATTCGTCCATATTCAAGAACACGCCGATATCGTCTGCGGCCTGCTCCCGAAAGGCTTTCATTTTTTTCTGCCGCGCGACTTTTTCGCTACGGCAGCCGGGTCTACTGCAGGCAGTTCGACAGGGTCAAGGTCGGATTCCTCGGTATCCGAATCCTCCTCGTCCCTCTCCTCATTCTCGGTATCCGAATCCGCCGGTTCAGCGTCCTGCAAAATCATTTCAGGACGAGAGACAACTCCCTCCATGAGCAGGCTCTTTGCCACACCGTCTGGAAGATCAATCTCTGCGCCTACTGCATACAGCGCGCATCCGACGGTCACATAGCCGTTCGTTACAACAACTTTCATCGTTTGTCACCTCATTTCGCCTTGATGTACGCCCAGTCGTCCGTAAACTCAGGCGCGAGCAAGAAGCGGCTGTAAAGTGTGAGGCTCATTGTGTTTGCCGACTTCGATGCGGCATACTGCGGAACATAGAGCCCGGAATAGGTCTCGAACCCGCTACCCTCATCATTGATAAGCGTGACAGCCCCGTGAAGCTGACGCCCGCGCCCCGGCACACCGATGATAACGTCATTCTCGCCAAGGAAGGGAACTGTCTTGCCCACGTCGTTCGTATAAGTCTCCATGTAGCTATATACCTCAAGATTCAGCGACTGAATGAGACCAATACGCGCGACCTGCGGGCTCTCAATTCGCGGCTGAATGCTCATCATAGAGAGGTTCGCGTTCGACGGAACAGAGAGCCACTTCATAATCTCGTTGTTGCCGAGCATATAGTCTGCAATGTTCTTGCCGACAATTGCAACCGTCGGAACAACGCCCGCATTCTCCTGGATGAGCGACGATGCGTTCCGCAGGTCACTGTAGATACTCGCGTTCGGCTGATCCCACGCCGTCGTCGGTGTGATCTTCTGATTCCAGTCGAAGACAATCTTTGCCGTCTTGACCGTCGTACCGTCGTCGGCATAACCATTGATCGTATACGCGCCCGTCGTCAGGATCTCTGCCGCCATCTGGTTCTTGCGGTTCATGATCATTGCCTGCATCTCGGAAAGGTCGTTCGCCTGAATCTCCGTTGCTCGCTGTGCAGGTGATTTGGTCGAATAAACCGTCTCGCCAAAACCGCGCTGTTCAATGTCCTCTGGACGCACCGTCCGACGCGGCGCAACCATCGGCGGCTCGTAGATGTCCACCGTCGAGCCTGTACGTGCAACATTGATGCCGTGGCCTCCCTCCACCACGAACGGCGCGAGCCGGCGTCCGCCCTTGCGATACTCGACGGCAATCTTTGTCGTGGCCGCCGCCGTCGGAATTTGAGGGAAGAACGTATCCACCAGTAGCGTTGCCGGCGGCTTGATGCGCTCCATCGCCTGCATGAGCGAAATCGTGTCTTTCAGTTCAATAGCCATATTTTCTGCCTCCTTTTACTTCAACGACGTGAGAAAAATACCCGCGTCACGCAATTCCTCTTCGTGCGCGACTACCGTGTCACCGGATGCCGCAATCAGCTTTTCGCGGTTGAAATAACCTGTGATATACACCGTACCAACGGTATCCGCACTGCTCGCGTCGATGTTCTCTGCCGCGATCGCGACCGCCTTGCCGCCCTTTGCGGCGATGGTGTACTTACCCGCCGTCACACCGAGCAGCGTGCCTCGCTTGACGTTTTGCCCGGATGCGAGCGTTACATTTCGTGTGAAAACTTCGACCTCTGCGCCGCCGAAAAGTCCGTCATAGGCGACCCCCGTCATCGTCTCTTTAATTGCCATGTCTTTTACCCCCTGTTCCTGTTCGCAAGTGCAACAACTTCATCGACCTCTGCCTGACGCTTTGTCGCGTCATCCTGTGGCAACGCAGACGGTGCGACGCCGGATGCCCCCGACGTCAGATGATCTTTAATCAGCTTGCAGATTTCATCCGCAACATTCTGCGTCTGCACAGACTCTTTGACCGCATCAATGTACGGCTGTACATCCTCCGCAGTGCTGCCGTTGTCTTTCGCCATGTTGACGATTTTCGTAACTGCCACATTCGTGCGGTCGTCAAGCGCATCGAGCGCAAGAAGACGTGCGCGCTCTTTCTGCACCGCATCTTCCTCCGGCACAGGTGCCGCATCAATCGGCTTCGCTGTTCCACCGTTAAGCAAGTCTTTGATCTTGCTCAGCAGCTCATTCATTCCTGTGTTCTCACCCATGTTTTTCATCCCGTCCTTTCCGTTTATCAGTTCTTTTACCTTATCCGCGTGCCTGAATTTCCCAAGGTCACAGGATACCGTGTTGACGATTAAGAGACCATCCTTCATCCGGTTTGTCACTGTGCTCTTTTCGTCGATTCGGTCGACAAATCCATAAGCAAGTGCCTCCTCCGCCGTGAACCATGTCTCGTCATCCATCATTGCGGCGAGCTCCTCTGCCGTCAAATGATTTCCGGCGCGTTTCTTGTATACGTCGATGATGGTCTGCCGCACGGTATCAAGCACATCCGCAGCAGTACGCATCTCGTTCGCGTCCCCCCACGTGTATGTTGCAGGGTTGTGGATCATATAGAGCGCATTGCTCGGCATGATGACCGTATCGCCCGCACAAGTGACAATCGTCGCCGCGCTCGCCGCAAGTCCGTCAATCCGCATTGTGATATGCCCGCCATAGGTCTTGAGCTGATTGTAGATGCTCTGCGCCGCGAACACGTCACCGCCCGGACTATTGACGCGCACCGTGAGCGACTTCCCACCGAGGGCTCGAAGTTCCTCCGCAAAGAGACGCGGTGTCACCTCGTCGCCATACCACGATGTATCCGAGATCGAGCCGTAAAGCAGAAGCTCCGCATCCGCGTCCGCCTCATTTTTTATTTTCCAAAATCTCCCCATCGTATCACCTCCTTTCGCAGAAAATGTGTATAAGAAAACCCGCCCATTACGGAGCGGGTTCGTTATTTTCTTCAAGTCCGAGCTTCTTCCGCAACTCTCTTTCATAGGCAAGTTGCTCAAGATTCTCTTCGTAATCCGATCCTGTCATTTCCGCCGCCTCGCGCTCAAGCGTACTAAGTCCGTACGATGTCCGCATGTGTGATCCGTTCACATCTTTCACTGGGTCAAGTATGCTCATCGTCGGGCCAAACCATTCCGCATTGCACCACGCGGCACGGGTAAGGGGATCGTCGAAAAATCCAGGCGCTTCGATTCGTCCAAGTGCAACCGCCTCCGCGAGCCACACTTCATAGACAGGCTGGCAGAAGTCACGCGCGAACCATACGCGCCGCATCCGGTACTCGTCCCACGCTTGCAGGAGCGCCGCACGACTCGCACTATACGAACTCGTAAAATTCTTCATGAGGACTTCGTACGGCTGCCCAAGCGCCGCACCGATCTGCTTGACAAGTTCCTGCGTGAATACGCCGAAGGTGCTCGGTCCGTCTCCTGAGTTGACGGATTTTACATCAACTCCAGACGGCAAGGCGTTTAGAGTGCCTGGTCCCAGTGCGTAATCATTGACGTTCACAACAGGTTCATTCGGATCACCCTCATAGGCATTCCCGAGCATACTGTTCAGCGTCCCCGATACGTTTGATGTTTGTGTGAAAAATAACGCAAAGAATGACTTTACAATCGCATTAGCAAGCTCGGCCGTCGTAAATCGGCTTGTTTGTTTGAGTGTCTCAAGTACCGGGGCAAGGTAGGGAACACCACGATACTGATCCGCTCGCACGTCGTGACAAATCTGCAGGATGTTCGGTAGTCCTGTTCCCTCCCCAAATGCTTTGATGCGTACCCACTCTGTCACGCCCTGTGTATCCATGCGGTCGTACGGGACTTTGTTAGACACCCAGTAGCCGTCAATCGCGCCATCCCCGTCGACTTCGACACCCGAGATAATGCGATGCCCCGCCGCCGGCGCGCGCATCTCAACACTTGTATAGTTTGCAAGTCCCGTATCAATCGGATTGCTGACGCGATTCGCTTCGAGAAGCTGGAGGCGCAGACTGTACGGTGCCATCTCCGCCGGAGACTTACGCCGAAAGAGTGCAAATGCGTCGCCGTCAATCAGATAGGACAGATAGGCGATGTGCTGCAGATCGTAGAAGTTATTTCGGCGGTATATATCGCAGTCCTTCGAGTTCGCCCACATTTGAAACTCTGCCATCACGGCGCGAATCCACTGCCGCGCATCGTCTGCACCCATACCGAGCTGCTTGAAGCGTGGCCGAGGGAAAAGTGTCAACCCTGTCCCGACGGCGTGCGTCGCACTGGACTGTATTGCCGCCGCTCCAATCGGCGTATTGATTGCTGTATCCGCTGCGCGGTTGCGGAGCGGGTTGAGGTTCTGATCAATGTCGGATTTGCTTGACAGCTTCATCGGATTCCACGTTTTAAGTATATTACTTGTCTGTGACGCGCCGCCTTCGCTGTATCCGCTGTTTTGAAATTTTGCGCCTTGCGCACTGTCAATGCGCTTCTTTCTTCTCGCCATCCGCTCACCTCCCATCTACAAACACAACGCGCTTACTCATGCCGCGCATATCCGGCTCACTGCCGTCGAGCGTCGCGCCTCCCGCGATCAGGCTGTCAATCGCGGCGCGTATCGTCGAGAGATTCGCCCTTGTCAACGTACGGTTTCCAATGGTGTACGACTGCCCCGAGAGAACAGCACGTTCTGCCTCGAGGTATTGCGCAAGGCGCTCGTTCTGTATCTTGTTTGCCATTCGTACCACCTCACCATATGTTCGTCTGCCGCGCTGCTGACGCCGTTCTGCGCTTCGTTTCGATCTTCTTTTTCTGTGCCGGAGCTTGCGGCTCTCCGTGCAACGCCTCTTTTATCTTCGCCCAGTCAGGCGTACACGAGAGCATGCAGGCAAGATTGTAGACGCGCAGATCAAGCGGCTCATTCCGTACGCCTTTGGTTGTCTCCCATATCGTTCGCAGGGCACCGTTCCGGCGCACCTGCTTTTTGTGCTCCGATATGATGCCACGGAAGTAGAGCTGGTCATACCCTCGATACGGTAATCTCTCATCTCCGTCAAGCGGGAAATGAAAGTATGATGCGCCGGGTGTTTCAATCGCCAGCCGATTCATGACCTGCTGCTTTCCATCATCGACGCCAAGCAAGACAAGCGGAACGCTTGCCCCCTGTGCTTTTCCGATTTTGTAAACGAGCGGGATGCCGGGCCCGCCCTTGCCCTTGATTGGGATGCGCTGTTTGTGATAGTTCCGCTGGCAGTATGCGTACACATTTCCTGTATAGTGACCGCCCGAATCAATAAAGCTCCGTACGATGTTGAACCCGGAGCCGTCTTGAAAGAAATAGGTGCGGTCAAGTACCGCGTCAAGCATCTCCCACGTCCGCCATTGATCCGGTGTTCCTGGAATCACTCCGTAGAGAATTCCCCAGCTCTCCTCCGCTTCTCCCCATCCGCATACCTCATACTCAAGTCGATTGTCCTGCACGTCAACGGCGGCAGTCAACATCAGTACGCCGTTCGGCAGCTCAGCGCCGTACTGCTCACGTCGCTGAAGGAATACAGCGCCGTCGTCAAATGCGCTGCGCTCCCGATACGGTTCCCCGAATCTCGTATTCACGACAACCTGCTCGCGCGTCGGATCTCCAAGCGCCTCATGCCATTCGCGCATGATTTCAGACCATGTCATCCACGGAGACGAAAAGGCATTGACGAAAAAAGAACGGATACCGTTCTTGACGGCGACAGGATTCTGCGCGACATATTTCTGCGGTGCCGCTTTCATCGTCTTTTCGTCGAAAGAGAATCCGCAGTCCGGACACCGCCATTTCACATCCTCGATGATAACAATCTTCCGGCCTTGCGCGTCCTTGTGTTCGCTGTGTTTTGCATGTATGTTTGTGTAGCGGATCGCATGATATACACCGCAGTTAGGGCACTCATACTGCCACTCCTCCTGCGTTCCTGCCTGGTACTCCACCGCAATGCGGCTGCTGCCCTCAATGGTCGGGGTTGAGAACATCCCCATCACTCTATTCCAGAATGTCGTCATGCGCTTTGACGCCAGATCAACAGGGTCGCCTTCCGTTCCGGCGGATTCTGGAAAGCGGTCGACCTCGTCGGCGAGCAGTATCCGAATCGGACGCGATGCAAGCCCCGCCGGGCTGTTCGCCCCGCACATGATGAGACGACCGCCCGGAAATATCTTCGAGAGTATCGTATTATTCCCGTCGCGCGTTTTCGGTGCGTTCTGCTGCGCCCCATCCTTCGCGTCATAAAAAATACGCGACAGCACTTTTGTATCACGTATCATCGGCGAGATGCGGGTCTTTGAGTAGTCCTGTGCCATCTCAATGGTCGGCTGTATCATCATGATTGCGCACGGGTCAAGATGCGCAAAGCGTCCAATCACATTGTTCATGATGTCGCTCTTTCCCACTTGACTGGAGCTCATGACAACAACGCGCCGGATGCCCGGCTGCGTAAACGCATCCATGATTTCTCTCTGGTACGGGGCGCGACTTGTCTTCCACCGCCCTGGCTCTGCAGAGGTGTTGGAGAGGACGCGGTAATCATCCGCCCATGTGCTGACCGTTGTTTTTGGCAGAGGAGTGAGCCCTTTTTGCGACACGATACGCCAGAGTTCAATTGCCGTTTTCATCGTCCACATCCACCATCGCATCCTGCATAAATAGGCTCGGCTCGTATTCACTGAGTTCCGATAGTTTTTCCTCGATCTCAGCTGTGAGCGTCTGGTAGATATCATCTTTCGAACGCCCCTCCATCACCGGCGCAAGTTTTGACGGCAGCCCTAAGAGTTGCGCCCGCAGATTAGAAAGCATCTCGATCATGACCATCTCGACGGTACGCGCATCGTAAACACTCGCCTCGTTCTGCGCAAGACGCAGTTCACTTAGCTCGCGCTTGACGCGCTCATGCTTTGCCTTTTCGGATATGTAGTCAGTGTCATCGCCCTCTACCCCGCCACTTCCGTTTTTCAGCGCATCATAGTTGCGGATGCTCTGGACAAGATACACTCCACCACGTGCATCTTTGTCGTCACGTAGCACGACCCCCTCTTGTATAAGCTGGCTAACCCGCCCGGAGGTCACCCCAATGGCGCGCGCAAAATTCGTTTGTGACACTGTAATTGTTTTCGGGTCAACTGCCACTTTCATCAGGGTACCTCCTTTCTCGCTAAAAATTTTCACTGCTCATTTCCTCGGCATACCTAACGTAGTCAACCCTGATCTACATGCGAAATGCTTACTTAGCTATAATTTTTATTCATAGCTACCGCGTTTTTGGGCATTCGAAAGAACGCGCACGCCTTCAAACCTCCAAAAGGACCCGCACCATTGCATACAAAAAGGACACCGCGCTGGCGATGCCCCTTTGTTTCATTTCCCAGCT
>ERZ772955.985-NODE-985-length-19618-cov-10.479630_pt1 | contig 19618 bp, 19 predicted proteins | sample MGYA00511133_ERZ772955 | MGnify/ENA primary metagenome ERZ772955 (study PRJEB29015, sample SAMEA2737914) | human oral metagenome | biome: human oral; feature: human-associated habitat; material: dental | place: China | collected 2149 ... | reverse complement strand
CGAGGGCGTCCGCACGTCGTCAATGCTATTATTGCAACGATAAGATTAGCATAAATCGACGTATTTTGCAAGAATGACACACAGGAGTCTTTATCAGCGGTTCAGCTCCCGCACGAAAGGATCACTTCGCAAATACGATCCACCGCAGCCTCCTCCAGATCCGGATAGATCGGCAGTGTCAGCACGCGATCCGCAACAGAACGGGCAACGGGGGTCTGTTCCACATCATACTTGCCGCGGAAGCAGTCAAACGTATTTGTGAGCGGATAGAAATACTTGCGGCTGTGTATATCCGCCTGTTCCAATGCAGCAAAGACCTCGTCGCGTGTGCTGCCAAATGCCTTTTCATCGAACACAACGGGGAAATAGGCATAGTTCGGCACGACATCCGCCTGCGGTGTGTTCAGCTGCACGCCGTCGATGCCTTCCAGCCGTTCGCGATAGCGTTCCGCAACGACCTTGCGCCGCGCGATATCTTCTTCTACATGACGCAGATTGCACAGCCCCATCGCCGCACAGAACTCGTTCATCTTCGCATTCGAGCCGACACCGTCGACACACTCCGCATCGCGAATGCCAAAGTTCTTCAAGCGATACAACTTCCTTCCAAGCTCCTCATCGCGAAAGCATGCCGCGCCGCCCTCGATGGTGTGAAAGACCTTCGTCGCGTGGAAACTGAAGCACGCAACATCCCCGTACACTGCCGTACTCTTTCCCCGATAACGCACGCCGAAGGAATGTGCGGCATCGTAGATCACCTTCAGCCCATATCTGCGGGCAATGCGCTCGATTTCCTCCACGCGGCAGACATTTCCATAGACATGGACAGGCATAATGGCAGATGTGCGCTCTGTAATCAAGAGCTCGAGCTTCGTTACATCCATCGTATAGTCATGCGGATCAATGTCGCAGAATACCGGCTCCAATCCGTTGCGTACAATCGCGTGCGTCGTCGAGGCAAACGTGAACGGTGTCGTGATGACCTCACCCGAAAGATTCAGCGCCTGCAGCGAGAGTTCGAGTGCCATGTGCCCATTCGTAAAGAGCTCGACCTGCGCAGCGCCGAAAAAGTTCCGCAGGGCTGATTGAAACTCCTGATGCTTTGCCCCCATATTGGTCAGCCAGCGCGACTGCCAAATATCGCGAATCTCTGCGATGTACTCCTCCATCGGCGGCATCGACGACCGCGTCACCATGATGCTCATATCCCGCCTCCCCTCGATCAATCCTCGTCCATCTGCAACACAAGCGTCGTGTCAATATCAAAATCAATTCGACAATCCTTGCGGAGGGCCTCCGCCATCGCTGCATACACACATAGAAGATCGTGGAACTCCGTCCCTGCCCAGAGCTCCGGAATCATCGCAGCAATCCGAAGGACTTCGCTCGCCATCTTGAGCCATTCCACAATTGCCTTGCGCCGCGTACCGAGATCATGGAGGAACAGATCTCGCTCCATCGCCTCACGGATCGTCAGTGCCCAACAGATGGCAGCACAGACGCGGGTTCTGTACTGCAGCTGCTCATTGCCCGGATGCATGCGAAATTTACTGAGCGGTGTCGGAATATACATCATATTGCCCTGACTGAGCAATCGAAGCCACATGGGGAAATCCGATATGAGATACTTCCCCTCTTTTCCCGAAAAGCCAAAATCATGTCCATCCCGCAGAAACTCCTTTCGGAACAGTGCTGTGGTCGGCTCTCCAATAAAATTTGTTAAACTAATGAGGATTCCTGCCCCAATTTGTTCGCCGCTGAACTTCTTGCATTCGTGCGTGATCGGTGCCGTCGTTTCCGTATCCGGCAGCTTGTTGCCGTTCACATCCATACATTCCCGATACGAGGTGACAAGACTGAGATCGGGATGTGCAAAGAAACAGTCCATCATGACCGCAATCTTATCCGGCAGGAAGAGATCATCGTCCATCAGCCAGTTGACATAGTGTGCATCCGCGTTGTCATAACTGCGGGCACGTGTCCAATTCTCCGGTGCCCCATAGGATGGATGATGTTCGTAGTGAATGCGCGGATCGCTTGAGAAATCGCGCCGCATCATGTCCGCCGTCTCCGTGTTATGCGAGTTGTCCGTGATGAAAATGTCCAGATTGCGATAGGTCTGTGCAAGCACGCTCTCAAGAGCGAGACGGAAGTAGTGCGGCCGCTCAAACGTTGGAATAATGATCGAGACGAGCGGATAAATCTCCGATGAATACGTGTCGAGAAACACCTCTCGGCTCGCTTCATCCACTGCACACGCCCTCTTGTGTGTGAGCAGCCACGGTGCATCCTGTTGCGGCAGGACCGTACGATACCCCTTGCGGCGAAATTCGATGCACTGCGCTTCCGCAAAAAAACAATTGCCATGAAAAAGGTCACTGCGCCACGGGATATCGTACTGTGTGGCGATGAGATCTGGGCTCACCGCCATGACCTCCTCCGTCGCCCCCTCGACCGTCGCTCCGTGAAAGGCGGTATCATCGGTATAGAGCAGTCTGCCCTTGAGCATCGGCGATGCGCCAAGCTCCCCCGATGTCGAGAGCTGTGCTGTGCCAACGAGCCCCATAATGCCGATTGCGGGATCCTCCGCAAATACGCGCAGCATCTCCGCAAAGAAATTCAGCCGCAAGAGGATGCTCCCCGCCGACAAATAGACCTTATACTTCGCATCGCTCTCGTGCATCGCACGCTGATAGGCAGCAGCGACATTCCCATCGACAGATACCTCAATCAGCTCCACGGTAAATCCCGATGGCACATCAATTGCATCGAGATACGAACGGATGGCAGAGCCTCCGCCCACATCGCACTGTGCAATGACTGCGATTTTCCTGTCATTCATAGCGGCTTTCCCTTCTATCGCCAAAGTCCATGTCTCTGCAAAAATGCAGCCGGATCGTTCATGACATCCAGATTGTCGTGGATCTTCTCTAGCGGCCAGTCCCACCAGCGCAGATGCAGGAGGGCTTCAATCATCTCGGGTGGAAAACGGTACTTGATGATCTGCGCGGGGTTGCCGCCCACAATCGCATAGGGCGGTACATCCTTCACAACGACACTGTCCGCCGCAATGACAGCGCCATCCCCGACCGTCAGAACCCCGCTGTCGCCCGCCGCTTTCAGTCGGCTGCCGCGTCCGATCCAAACATCCGAGCCAATGTGTACCCCACCCGCAGGACTCTTATACCCCAGAGAGGAACACCAATCCTCCGTATCAAAGTCCATGCAGCCGGGATCGTATGTGGTGACACGGCGATAGTCATGTTGGTTATTTAGTCCAACCTCAAGAACAATATGCGGACCAAAGGACGTGTAGTTCCCGACGCGCACCTCCTGCGCCCCGCCGCGATAGCCCCACTCGATTCGCCCTCCGACTCTGCTCTTTACCCCAACCGAAACCATACGTGAACCGTACGACCAGACGCGTGGAATCTCCGCATGCGTCGCATCCAAGAAGTTTTCTTCCCGATCCGTAAGTTCCGCCTGAAGTGCCCCATAGCCAACATTTTCCGCGAAGAGGCGCGGCACATCCAGCCCCGACATCCGAAAGATGCGCCCGTCGAGCAATGACGCACGTGGGATCTCGGGGGCATACTGCCCGAGATATGCGATCATCGGATAGAGCTTCGAGCAGGAGAGAAGCACACGCTGCACGCTCACCGTCTCCGACGCCCCCTCGATCGAAAGCCCCTGTCCCGTGCAGGTTGCATAGCCGACGATCGAAAGTGTACCATCCTGCTCCGCACGCCGATACCGAGGGACAAGCTCCTCATCCAAGTCGCCGCCGAGAACGACGAGCACCTTCGTACACATGGACATATCCCCTTCCGTTCAAATTGCCGAAATCACACGGCTCATGGTCCGAATGAGATCAACACCGTCCCAGACGAGCGCAAAGTCCATCGTGCGCCCCATCGGCACGATGCGGTCAACACCTGCAGGACGCATGGCGAGCACCGCCCGCAGGAGACTGTCCCGTTCCACGCCGTAATACGAAAGCGTCTGGCACGAAATGCCGCACAGCGGTCGTATCTCTGCAAGTTCCTGTGCCCGATATTCAATAAAGAAGCCGCTGCCTGCCTTGTATGCTGCAAGTTCCTCCGTCAGCTCCGCCACACAGACGCGCGTGATCAGATTGTCCTCCATAGGTATTTGCTGCGCTGCAGCGTGCACGCCGAGCCGATAGAGCTGGGTCAGCTTATCCACCGCCTGAACGCCTTGCAGCGTGTAGCGCTCCCTCACAAGCGTATGCAGGGTGCTCCAAAACACCTCCTGCGCCGCCTTGACCTTCTCTGCTGTGCCGAGCCATACGACAAAGTGCGGCGCGGTACACGCATTTTGATCGCTGAGGTACGTGTCATTGTAGAAATCCTGCGCGATCCGCCCCTTTTTCTCTGCAGCGAGATAGGCAGGGGCATCAATCACGGCAAGCGAATGACGGTCAGCAAACGTGATTTCATTTGCGCGCGGTGGAAGCACTGCGCAGCGTATTGCGCCAATAGTCGCATCGCCGCCCCAGATCACGCGTGTATTTACAAGCCGTGAGTAGTGCTCGGTTACGTCCTGCTCGTGTCCGTAACGGACGAAGAGGAAGTAGTGGAGAAGTGCAGGGAAGTCCACCAGCGTCTCCGCGAAAATCCGACAGAGAACATCGACCTGCGGGAAGTCTTTCGACGGCAGACGCACAATGCTTGCATTTCCCGCAAGAAATGCCGCAAGGCACGAGTAGGCGAAGTTCACAGCTACATTCGAGGGTGCGATGTGAAAGACAATGCCGCGTCCAACCCGATTCCTTTCCGTATCATAGAGCTTCTGCATCTGACGCAGCGCGGCGGGGCGGCACCAAAAGCCGAGTGTTACGACATCGGGGTACGCCTTTGCCTCCGCATCTGCGAGAATCCTTGCCGAGAATGCGGCAAGAAAAGCGACCGCCTCCTCCGAAAAAATTGGAAGCGGGCGCACATCCACCATCCGCGCCTCGCTTTCCGCACCGCCGAGCACATAGGTCACGCCGTCAAAATGCTGCCGCATAGGCATCGCTGCACCCCCTCAGTTCCGCTTGCTTCAGCCTGCCGAACACCTTGAAATACTTCCCCTTGCGCCCGCATGGGCAGTCATCCTCACCGATAAGAACGCCCTCGTCCTCCGTTAGGAGCGCGTGCCCCGGGTATGACTCCGGCAGGAGTGAGACCACCTCGATGATGCCGCGCTCACCAAACCCTGCGGGCGAGAAATCCAACGGCCGGCGCACAATAATGTCGGAGTACGTGCTTGCGTGGAGATGGCCCTCCGCGCATTCGAGATAGATGCAGCCCGTCTGCTCCACCATGCCGTAGTAGTCCGCAACATCAAGATCGCCGCAGACCGCACGCAGCGCCGCGCGAAACGCCGCAGGCGTAACCGCCTCGGCGGCAAGCTTCTTCCAGCCGCCGCCGTGAATCAATACGGCGTTCGAGAGATCAAGTTGCTCGCCTGCAGCCCGCAGAGCATGATAGAAATACTGCCACACCATAAATGTGAAGCCAAAGAGCAGGATGCGCTCGCCCGCGTGCTCCGCGAGAAATGCGCGAACGGCATCCAGCTGGAGCTCCATCGCGTCATTCAGCGCATAGAGCTTCTTGCGCCCGAACAGCGAAAATCCGAGGATACCCGCCCCGCGTGCCGAGAACATCGCACGATTCTTGACGACGGAGGGACAATCGAGGATGAGCATTGGCATACGGCTGCCCCCTATCCGATCGGAGACAATGCGCACGAGCGTCTTCTGCTGATTTGTCGCTGTCCTGCGATCGAGGAAAATGCGCGATACCTGCTGCCCCGTTGTCCCCGACGAGGTCATCGTCTTGAACACGTCCTCCTCCGCCACACTCCGCAGCTCCATCTCCTTGAAAAGCCGCACAGGCAAAAAGGGAATATCCTCCGCCGAACGCGCCTCTGCGGCAGAAAAGCCAATCGTCTCCATCATCCGTGCATAGGGAGCGCAGTGGGTTCTATGGTGCTCTGTCAGACGCAAGAGCTCCTCATATATGAGTTGCTGCTTCTCCTCACGTGTTACGCCAAACGGCGGCAGAGCGAGCACTTCCTCATACGTCATAATACTGCTCCAATTCGCGATAGACCGTCTTGCCCGAAGCATTTTTTGGAATCTCGGCAATACACTTTGCCGTAAACGCCGTGTGGTGCAGCCCGAGCTTTGCACTCAAAAACGGCACAATCTTTGGAACAAGTACCTCCTGAGTCACAAAGACATAGAGTTGATCGTCAACCCCCGCACACGCAACCTCAATTTCACCAAACTGCCGACGAAGAATATGCTCGACCTCCTGCAAATTCGTCCGCTTGCCGAACATCTTCAAAAAGCGCCGCTTGCGCCCGACGACGGTATAGTATCCATCTGCATCACGGCGGGCGAGATCGCCCGTCTCATAGCGTCCATGGCGCTCGTCGCCCCGTGCGAGATCCGCGCCGCTCTCTGCATAGCCGAGCGTGACATTTGCACCGTAGTAGACCAGTTCACCGACCGTATCCGCCGCCGTAATCTCCGCGCCCGCCTCGTCGACGAGCGCGAACCTGCCGCCCGGGATCACAATTCCCATCGCCCCGATCTTTTCGAGTGCATCCTGCGGCGGCAGATAGCCCATACGTGCCGTTGCCTCTGCCGCGCCGTACATCACGACAAACGACTTGCCCTCCCGCGCAGCAAACTCTGCAAACTCTGCATGAAGTTCAGGGTCGAGCTTGCCGCCCGCCTGTGTCAGTGTGCGGAGCGCGGGGAGATCCATACGGAAGAAGCGAAGCCGCTTCAGCATCGCGTACGTATAGGGGACACCGGAGAGGTTCGTGACTTCTTTTTCCCGCATAAGCTGCCAAAAACTGCGGTCAAAGAGCGTTTTCTCCGTCACAACAACGGAAGCACCGACAGCGAGGTGCGTATTCAGAACAGAAAGCCCATAGACATAGTGCAGCGGCAGATTCGTAACAGCACGTTCATCTTCGTGAAGATCCAAATACTGCACAATGGACTCTGTATTTGCCTTGAGATTATCATAGCTCTGCCGCACCAGCTTCGGGCTGCCCGTCGAGCCAGATGTCGTCATGAGGATGGCAAGATCCTCGTGAAGCGGGTATGGATACTGCTCCCCCATATCGTAAAGGACATTGCCATCGATGTGTAAAACCTGCGTATAACGATTCAAAAAATCGAAATGCGCTTCCTCTGCAAAAATATAGGCCGGTGAATACTGCTCCAAAAGGCTTCGGAACAGGTCCTCATCCAAATCCTTATCGACCATAACGGGAACAATCCCATGATTGATAAAGCCCACATATGCCGCAATCGTTACAAGTGTATTGCTGCATAGCAAAAATACCAACGAGCGCGTTGGTATCATCTCCGCAATTTGTTCTGATGTATCAAGCAGTTTGCTGTATGCCCAAACCTCATTTTCCATGAACAGCGCGGGCATCTCGGCAAAAGGTTTCAGATCGAAAAACACGGATACAGCCTCTTAAAATGTGATGTTGTAATTCTTCGACAGGATCTCTTTTCCATGATCGAACGAATTAAAGTCAATGATGTCATCGGTGTCCATCATGATATCAAAGGCATCCTCGATGGCAGCCACCAACTCCATGTGTCCGACCGAATCCCACGCACTGATGGACTGATATGTGAGCCCCTCCACATCGTCCTTGGAAACGCCAAGGTTGTCAGAAAATATCTGCGTGTACTTCTCCAAATTCGTCATGGTATTTTCTCCTTCTCTGCAAACGTTATTGGTTGTTAATTTTTCTGGAAAGGGTCAACGGCAGATCATAACCGTCCCAAATAAAGGACAGATCAAGACTGTGCCCTACGGGAACGACCCGATCTCCTCCCCTCAGCCCCTTTTGAAAGATCATCTCCTTGATTTTATCATGCAGATGATCTCCCAGATACGTAACGGTCTGACACGGCTTGTCAAGGACGCACGCCAGTTCATCCAATCTTTCTAAACTATATTCGAGAAAGTACCCGCAATTCCCTTTATAATCCATCACACCCTCATACAGTTTCGGCAGCTCGATCCGCACCAACGCATTATTCTGCCGAATCTCCTCGATGCCGGGACAGGCATCCGCGAACACTGCTGTTTGCAGCAGCTTTTCCGACCCGCTGATATCGCTCAGTCGATACTCTTGATTTACTTTTTTTTGAAGGCTCTCCCAAAAAATCTTTTTTGCCTGATCGACGCGTTTTCCTGTCCATAGAACCAGCCGCGTTGAGCTGCAGGCATTCTGATCGGAATAGTAAGTATCAAGATAAAAATCTCCGGCAACAATTTGATGGTCCATCTGCAAATACGCATCCGCATCAATCACAGCAATCGAATACCGATCCGCAAACCCCAGCTCCACGCATCGGGCTTGTGTGGGGTTTCTTTTTATATCTTCGATCGTTTTATCGCCCCCCCATATCATTCTGAGATCACAGATCGATGACAGCACGCGCGTCGCCTCGTTGTCATGTGCATATCGTACAATGCAGATGTAGGGACGCAAATCTTGAAACTCCCTCTGTAAAAGCATGCTGACCGCCTCACACAGCAGATCAACCTGTTCAAACTGTTTGTTGGATACGCGGATCACAGATGCATTTCCGGCGGTCAACGCATAGACAAGGGAAACCGCAAACTGCACGGGAATATTCGAGGGCGCGATATGGAACGCCATCCCCCAGCCGATTCTTCTGCCAAAGGCTTCATATTTGGCGGCCTCTTTTTTTATGGATGCCTTGCGAAGCCAAAAAGCAAAGGCGGCGATATCCCCATACGCCTTCGCTTGGGGATCACGGAGCAGCACCTCGGATAATCTCCCCAGAAAGGATACGACATCTTCTGAAAACATCGGCAGTGCCCGTGTCTTCTCCATATTGCAGAGGACATCCATATTTCCGACTAAAAAGTCGATGTCCCTATATATGTGCTCCATAGGTATCGCTGCACCCCCTTATTTCCGCCTGTTCCACCCTGCCTAGGATACGGATGTATTTCCCTTTTCTTCCGCACGGGCAGTCATCCTCCCCCTCAATGATGCCTTCATCCTCCGTGAGTATCGAATGCCCCGGATACGAATGCGGCAGCGAAGACAGGAGCTGAATAAAGCCCTTCTCGCCCATTGCACAAGGCGAGAAATCACGATATCGACGTATGATTACATCCGAGTAGATGCTGGCATGAAGGTGTCCATATTCGCATGCAGCATAGATACATCCTGTCTGTTCTGCCATTCCATAGTGATCCACATAATGTTTTATTCCACAAACAGCCTGCCCCATTTTCTGGAAATCTTCATTGGAAATTTTCAGATTGACTAACTTTTTCCAACCACCTGCCGTAAGCAGATAGGCGTTCGACAAATTGGCGGTTCTTCCTGCTTGCTTTAATCGCCGGAAAAGATGCTGCCAGACCATAAAAGTGAAACCAAAAATAAGGAATCGATCAGCTCCGTGTGCTTGAATAAAGTCATCCAGTACATCTTCCTTGAGCTGCATCTGTTCATCCAGTGCAAAAACCATGCGTCTGGCGGCAAATTCCAGCCCCATGATCGTCGCACCTCTCGTGGTAAAGTTTCGTCGATCCTTGAGCACCGCATCCGAATCAATCACGAGCATCGGCAGTCTGCGGTTCCCGATAAAGTCTCCCAACAGTCTGAGCAGCACCTTCTGCTGCAAAACAGCCGTTTCCCGATCCAGATAAATCCTTGACTGTTTTTGACCGCTTGTTCCCGACGACATCATCACCTTGAAAACAGCATCATCTGATATACTCTTCATCTGCAATTCTTTGAATGCACGAATGGGAAGAAACGGCACATTCTCCAGTGTTTTGACACCAGCCGGATCATAGCCGATGGCATCCAAATACCTTTGGTACGAAACGCAGCGATGCCGATGCCATTCGGTCAATTCCCTCATGGCAGACAATAAAAGCTTTTCCTTTTCAGCTTTCGGTAATGCATACGGGGCAAGCTTGTGAAAGACTTCTAGCATATCTCCATCCCTGCACTATTCCAGATCATCCGGCAGAAGCATCTCATCGGCTTCCATATCGCGTTTCACTTTCTTGCCAACCACACGCGCAAACTCATTGGGAGGTATTCCATCCCCCGGACGTTTTGCGTCAAGATCCGCCATCGAAAGCACATGCCCTGCAGGAATGTGCTTCGCGGCAACAATGCTCCTTCGCATCTTCACCCGCTGTGCGAGTTCCTCTTCCGTCACACTTCGTTCATAAGACCCCAGCGCCGCCGCGACATTTCGACATTCCCGCACCAACTTCTCCATTTGTTCAGGCTCGGTTGCCATCTGATTATCCCAGCCGATCACGCTGCTGTCGAGGGTAAAATGCTTTTCGATCATCGCCGCGCCAAGCGCTGTTGCGGCACACGCAGCTTCACTTCCCATGGTATGATCCGAATATCCGACGCTGCATTCCGGGAACTCCTTTTTCAGCATGTGCATATTATTCAGATGAACATGTTCATGCGCCACGGGATACAGTGAAACACAATGAAGAATACAGATCTGATGATTGCCTCTGCCCTCAATCGCACGAACAGCCGCCCTGATTTCGTCAAGCACTGCCATTCCCGTAGAGAGTACAATCGGAACCATGCGGCCTGCAATATACTCCAAGAAAGAAATGTTGTTGATGTCCATGGATGCGATCTTGATATACGGAACGTCACACGCATCAATCAAGAGATCAACCTCACTGCGGGAATAAGGTGTGGATGCGAAATCAATGCCGCTCTCCCTGCAATAGGAAGACAGTTCCACGAGCGCCTCCGGCAAAAGCGCAAAGCCTTTCACCATGCGCCGCGCGATCGGGTTCTTTGTGTAATATGTCCTGCTGTAGAGAGAGGTCTCCGTCCATGACTGGAATTTGACCGCATCGCAGCCACAAGCCTTCGCCGCATCGATCATTTTTTTTGCGACTTCAACCTTTCCCCTGTGGCTGGAATTCAGCTCAGCCACAATATACGGGCGCGCTTTATCCAAGTACATTCCACAGGCCTCCTTCGCTTAAATTCAGTTTCATCGTCACCCCCAATGCTTGAGATTTTCGACCTCCATCAACTACAATATTTTGCCCAGTAACGAACGATGCCATATCCGATGCCAAGAATAAGATTACGTTTGCAACTTCTTCCGGAGCCCCCTGCCGTTTCAATGGGGTCTCTTGAAGTATTTTCTCCTTGAGCGCATCGCTGCGCGCGTGCCACATATCCGTATCAATAAACCCGGGAGAAACCGCATTCACCCTAATGCCGTACTTCCCGAGTTCGAGCGCCATCGTCTGTGTTGAAAAAAGCACAGCTGCTTTGCTGCTCCCATATGCGAGCCCGCCTTCCACCGCTTCCATCCCGGCAACCGAGGCCACATTGATGATCGCGCCCTCTCTATTTTTCATCATATACCGTGATACAAGCTGAGCCAACTGCACCTGTGACATAAAATTCGTATACATACAATCTTCAATTACCTTGATTGTGGTCATCGAAAATAATTGTTCCACGGAGACTCCCGCATTATTGACCAAAACATCAATGCGCTTTTGTTTGTCTCCGATGGTTTTGATGGCTTTTTTTACCGCGTCTGCATCTGTGACATCAAAATAGAGCGGGTAAATTTCCGTTGCATAGTGCTCCGATAATGTCTTAATTTTTTTTTCAAATTCTTCCGTCTGCCGTCTTGCACAAGCCCAAGTGCAGGCATGATGTTCGGCAAATTTCTGTACCGTTGCCCATCCAATGCCCCGATTCGCTCCTGTAACGACCGCAACTTTACCGTTCAGCATTTTTCTCCACTCTCTTCGGTCGATATTTGTAAAATACAGAGGGAATCAAAAGTGTCACTTCTGCCTCACAGGCGAGTTCACCATCCACATACCCTCTAGACACACCTTTTCCGATTCCTCTCGTATACGATTTTACTTCTGCAACAATATCTAGGCGGTCCCCAGGACGAATTTTTTTAATGAATTTGACTTTACATTCTACACCTTCAATATTGATATCCTCGACCCCATCCATCGTATTGAGTGCAATCGTCAGCATTTGACACAGTGCTTCCATCTGAACGGCACCAGGCATAAGAGGCTTCCCTGGATAATGTATGGGAAAAAACCACTCATTATTGGTCAGGTTTTTATATCCCTTGGCATATTTCCCAGGCACACATTCCGTTACTCGATCAATATAAAGAAACGGATAGCGGTTCGGCTCGTATTTCTGGAGCTCATCACTATCAAATGATAAAATTTTTTCTTCTGCCATATTGGTGTAACCTCGCTCTCATCTATTTCCGAAATACCCTATGCTCATCATTTCCCTTTGTTACTCTGGCAGGGTTCCCAAGAACAGTACATCCATCCTCCACCGACCGAAAAACCATGGAGCCCATTCCGACGATGACGTTATCTCCTAAATTTGTGCGTTCCTTCATCGAGGAGTTCAGACCGATAAACGTATTTTCACCGACGGTAGAGCCGCCACCAACCGTTGCCATCGGACATACAACGGTATTCCTTTTCAGATGTGCATCATGTCCGACGACTACATGGAATCCCAAAAGACAGTTTTCCTCCATGATGGCATTGGCCGACACGATGGACTGTGCATTGACAATACACCCTGGGGCAATCTGCGCCGTAGGTGAAACTATGGCAGAAGGGTCAACAAGGGTTGCCAGCTTATAGCCGCTTTCCTCAATGCGTTTCAGCAGAGAAGCACGTGCCGCAGGTTCCCCGACGGCAATAACAAATTCAAATTCTTCCGCTGCGATTGTTTCACACGAGGAAAAATGAACGCGCTCTGTCCCGTAATACGGCGCTTCTTCCTCAAAATCATCAACGAGATAAATGTTAGAATATCTGCAGGATAAAGCATTCACGCGCTCTGCCAAGTCATAGACCTCGATGGCAGCACCGCTTGCTCCATATATAAATAAAATCATCTATGAATCTCTCACAAACCTATAGGACTTGTAGATGTCTGTCCGATCATGCGACAGCCCCTCGCACAACTCTATATACCATTAGGACAAGCCATTCGTGTATTCGCACAAGAAAGAGCTGCCTCCGCACGAAAACAGCTCGTAAAGCGCTCCATACGGACACAGCTCATGATATTCCTCCGCCATTGGCCCACTCTCCTCAGAACAGCCCTGTAATCACGCCGTCCTCGGTGATGTCCATCCCCATCGCCGCAGGTGTCTTCGGCAATCCCGGCATGGTGAGGACATTCCCCGTGAGGGCAACGACGAAGCCCGCACCGCAGGAGGCACGCAGCTCGCGCACGGTGATGCGGAAACCCGATGGACGGCCGAGAAGCGCAGGATTGTCCGAGAACGAGTACTGTGTCTTTGCCATGCAAACGGGGGTCTGCGTCATCCCGAGTGCCTCCATCTCCGCAAGCTGTTTCTTTGCCGCGTCTGTGAAGTCCACGCCGTCCGCACCATAGATTTCTCGGGCGATGGTTTCGATCTTCTCTGCGATACTTGCCTTCTCATCGTAGACGGGGTGGAAGTCCGCACGTTTACCGAGAGCTTCCGTCACGGCATCTGCAAGAGCAAGACCGCCCGCACCGCCCTTCGCCCAGACCTCGGAGCGCACACACTTTGCGCCGAGCCGCGCACAGAGTTCTTCGAGGAGTGCAAGCTCCGCTTCGGTATCCGTTGGGAACACGTTGACGGCGACGACGGCGGGTACACCGAACTTGCCAATGTTCTCAATATGTTTTTCGAGGTTTGCCGCGCCTTGCTTAAGCGCATCGAGGTTCTCCGTGCCGAGCTCGTCCTTTCCCGCGCCGCCATTCATCTTGAGCGCACGCACGGTGGCAACGATGACCGCCGCATCAGGCGCAAGCCCCGCAAGGCGGCACTTGATGTCAAAGAATTTCTCCGCGCCGAGATCTGCGCCGAAGCCCGCCTCTGTGACAACATAGTCGGCGCAGCGCAGCGCGTACTTCGTTGCCATAACGCTGCTGCACCCGTGCGCGATGTTCGCAAACGGACCGCCGTGGATGAATGCGGGCGTGCCGCCGATGGTCTGTACGAGGTTTGGCTTGATCGCGTCCTTAAAGAGGAGGGTCAACGCGCCCGTCGTGCCCAGTTCGTCCGCATGGACGGGACGGCCGCTGCGCGTCCAGCCGATGAGAATGCGCCCGAGACGGCGTTTCATGTCCGCGAGCCCGTCCGCAAGGCAGAGGATCGCCATCATCTCCGATGCGACCGTAATGTCAAAGCCCGACTCGCGCGGTACGCCATGCACGCGCCCGCCAAGGCCCGTAACAACGTGGCGCAGGGCGCGGTCGTTGATGTCGAGGACACGCTTCCACACGATGCGGTTCACATCGAGGTCGAGCGCATTCCCCTGAAAGATATGGTTGTCAATCAGCGCGGCAAGAAGGTTGTGTGCCGTCGTAATGGCGTGAAAGTCGCCCGTGAAGTGGAGATTGATGTCCTCCATCGGCACGACCTGTGCATAGCCGCCGCCTGCCGCGCCGCCCTTCATCCCAAAACAGGGTCCGAGTGACGGCTCACGCAGGGCGACGATGGTCTTCTTCCCCTGAAGGTGGAGTGCATCGGCAAGCCCGACGCTCGTCGTGGTCTTCCCCTCGCCCGCAGGGGTCGGATTGATCGCCGTGACGAGAATGAGCTTTCCTCTTTTCCCCGTTGCACCCGCAAGTGCCTCGGGGATCAGCTTTGCCTTGTACCTGCCGTACGGCTCAATGTGTTCCTCGGCGATGCCAAGGCTCTTTGCAATCTCCGCGATCGGGCGCAGCTTTGCTGCGCGTGCGATTTCTACATCCGATTTCATTGACTTACTCTCCTCCCGCTTCCGTCTGCGCCTTTGCCGCCTGTACGACGTTCTCCATCAGCATGGCGACAGTCAAGAGCCCCACGCCGCCGGGTACGGGCGTGATCGCTCCCGCAACCTCGGACACGCTTTCAAAGTCCACATCACCAACAAGTTTCTTCGGTGCAATGCGGTTGATCCCGACATCAATAACGGTCGCTCCGGGCTTCACCATATCTGCTGTGACAAAGTGCGGCTGCCCGACCGCAGCAACGAGGATATCCGCCTCACGCGTGATTGCGGCGAGGTTTTCCGTACGCGAGTGACAGAGCGTAACGGTCGCGTGCCGCTCGAGGAGTAGCATCGCCATCGGTTTTCCGACGATATTGCTGCGCCCGATGATGACCGCGTGTGCGCCCTCCATCCGTATCCCCGCATATTCGAGCATACGGATGCAGCCCGCCGGCGTACAGGGGCGCAGACCCGGCGTGCCGAGAAAGAGGTGTCCGACACTCACGGGATGAAAGCCATCCACATCCTTGCGCGGATCGATGCGGCTCAGCACCTCCTCCGAACTCTCCGAAAGAGGCTTGGGCAGCGGCAGCTGCACGAGAATGCCGTGCACTTCCTCATCTGCGTTGAGCTCGTCGATACAGGCGAGCAGCTCCTCCCGCGTGGTCTCAGCGGGCAGAGAGATGTGACGCGAGCGTATCCCCAGCTCCGCGCAGGCTTTCTCCTTGTTGCGGACATAGACCTCCGAGGCGGGATCGTTGCCCACGATGATAACGGCCAGGCACGGATGGACTCCGCGCTCACGCAGAGCGATTGCGCCATGCTCGGCACTCGCCTTGATGCGTGCGGCAAATTCCTTGCCATACAGTATGCGTGCCATGATGCTCTCCTTTTTCAAGTAACTTCTTACACCAAATAACTGATCCACGTAAAGACAAAAATTGCGATGGAAACAATCCCGTTCCTCATAAAATACATCTGCGTCACGCGCGAGAAATCCGTCGGGCCCGCAATTCGGTGCTGATAGACAAGCGTTCCTGCCGCGATGCCGACACCGATGTAGTACGGGAATGTGAGGTGCATCATCACGCCGAGCGCGACAAAGAGGAGAATCGAAAAGACGTGCATTGCACGCGAGATCTGAAATGCACCATGCGCACCGAACGTGACCGCAAGGGAGTGGAGTCCCTGACTGCGGTCAAACTCCTCATCCTGTGCCCCATACATCGCATCAAATGCGGCAATCCAGAGCGCGACGGCGATGAAGAGGACGACCATCGGCAGCTCGATCTTGCCGCTGATCGCCACCCACCCCCCCGCAGGTGCCATGCCGATGGCGATGCCGAGGAAGAGATGCACCCAGCCCGTCACGCGCTTCATGTACGGATAGATGAGGAAGGGGACGGCAGCGAACGGCAGGAGACGGATACAGACAGGGTTCAGCTGCAAGACGGCAAACACAAGTACAAGGAGGCACACGCCTATAAAGACGAGCGCCTCCACCTTTGTCACGCGCCCCTGCACCATCGCACGATAGGCGAGGCGAGGCTGCTGTTTGTCGTATTTCAGATCGGCGAGGTTGTCGAGAGCGAGTGCCGCCGAGCGCGCCGCCGTGATGGCGAGCACGATCCAGCCGAGGTCACCGAGCGGGGGATTCCCCCCTGCCGCCAGAAGCGCACCCATAAGTGCGAACGGCAGGGAGAACACCGTATGATGAAAGGCGGTATTATTCATGTGCGCCCGCAGACGCTCCATCCACCAGCTCAATCCAGACCGAACTCCTTCCACCGTTCATTGACACGTTTTACAATGTCCTCCGACATTTCGATCTCATCAGGCCACTCGCGTGCGTGCCCTTCCTCCGGCCACGTCTTCGTCGCGTCGATGCCGAGCTTCGAACCCCACTTTGCCATCGGCGAGGAGTGATCGAGCACGTCCAGAGGCCCCTGCACAATCTCGAGGTCGTATTTCGCGTCGATGTTGTTGAAGACGCGCCACCAGACTTCCTTCATGTCCTGTACGTTGACGTGCGCATCCACGACGATGATCATCTTGACGTTCATCATCTGTCCCATGCCCCAGAGCGCGTGCATAACCTTGCGCGCGTGCATCGGGAACTGCTTCTTGATGGAGACGACAATGCAGTCGTGGAACACACCTTCAAGCGGCATATTGACATCGACGACCTCGGGCAGCATCTGCTTCAAGAGAGGCAGGAAGATACGCTCCGTCGCCTTGGCGAGGAAGCAGTCCTCCATTGGCGGCTTGCCGACCACCGTTGCGGAGTAGATGGGGTCCTTCCGATGCGTAATCGCCGTGATGTAAAAGACGGGATAATCGTCCGCAAGCGAGTAGTAGCCCGTATGGTCACCAAACGGCCCTTCGCGGCGCATCTCGTTCGTGTCAACGTAGCCCTCAAGGATGATCTCCGCCGTCGCGGGCACTTCGAGATCGACGGTCACACATTTCACCAGTTCGACCGATTTATGACGCAGGAAGCCGGCAAAGACCATCTCGTCGATGTCGCGCGGGAGCGGCGCCGTCGCCGCATAGGTCACAACGGGATCGGTGCCGATCGCGACCGCCGCCTCGATGCGCTCACCGCCGCGTGCCTTCATGTCGCGGAAGTTCTCCGCGCCGTTCTTGTGGATGTGCCAGTGCATCCCCGTTGTACGGCTGTCGTACTTCTGCAGGCGGTACATGCCGACATTGCGCTTGCCCGTTGCGGGGTTCTTCGTAAAGACGAGCGGCAGGGTCACGAACGGACCGCCGTCGTCCGGCCAACACTTCAGGATAGGGATCTCGTCGAGGCTCGGATTCTCTGTCTCGATGACCTCCTGGCAGGGCGCATTCTTCACGTATTTCGGGAAGTTGATCGCCTTGCGCGCCATTGGGATGAGCGTCATGAGGTTCATCTTGTTCTGAAGCGAGATGTGCGGAATCTTGAGGATCTCCGTGAGCTCGTCCGCGACATCGTCGAGCTTCTCCACGCCGAATGCGAGTGCCATGCGCTCGTAGCTGCCGAATGCGTTCATGAGAACGGGCATCTTCGAGCCCTTGACGTTCTCAAAGAGCAGGGCGACGTTCTCCGCCCCCTCGCGCTTTGAGATGCGATCCGTAATCTCGGTGATCTCGAGCTCGGGGTCGACCTCCGCCGTGATGCGTTTCAGAAGTCCGCGCTCCTCAAGCGCGGCGATGTATTCGCGCAGATCCTTATATGCCAAGATTTTCCCTCCTAAATTCAAATCTGTATAGTATCAACTGTAACGCCCCACGCGAACACTTAGTTGCGCAAGTAGTCGCACGGGGTATTACGAAACGGAATTACTTTCTCAGTACAAATCTCACGATCAAATAGCCAACACCGTACAGAACGATCATCGGCAGTGCAATCATCGACTGTGTGAATACGTCGGGTGTCGGCGAGATCACGGCGGCGATGATGAACGAGAGAAAGATGACAATGCGGGCGTACTTCCGCAGGAATGCGGACGAGATAAAGCCCAGCTTGCCGAGAATCGTGATGACGAGCGGCAGTTCAAAGACGAAGCCAAACGGCAGCACGAACATGATGACGAACTCAAAATAGCGGTTCACGGAGAAGAGTGCTTCGAGTTCTTCGTTGCCGAAGCCCTTGAAGAACATGATCGCCGCCGGGAAGACGAGGAAGAACGAGAACGCAAGCCCGAGGAAGAAGAGGATGACCGAGACGGGCACGACGATCCCTAGGACAAGTCGCTCTGCCCGCGTCAGTGCGGGCAGGAAGAACCGCCACACATGATAGAATATGACGGGCAGAGCGAGAAGAAAGCCCACGACGACAGCGATCTTGATGTAGGTAAAGAACGCCTCTGCGGGCTGCATATAGTAAAGCTTTCCGACCGGGACGGTCAGGTAGTGCATGATGTCGTCGATGAAGTAGTAGCCGACACCAGAGCCAACGGCGACGGCGAGCAGGCACTTGATGAGACGCGAGCGCAGCTCCGTAAGGTGTGCAATGAGCGTCATGCTGCCGTCATCGTTGGCCGCTGTATCCGCTGTTTCCGGCGGTGTATGCTGCACGGGTGCCGTCACCGGCGGAGCGTCGACGGGCAGCGCGGCGGACTGTTCCCCGCTCGCTGCTCCCTGCGATGCTCCTGCACCGACTTCTTTCGATTCCTCCGTCATGGGTCAGCTCTTTGCCCCTTTGCTCTCGCCGTTCTCGAGCTTCTTTGCCTCCTCGGTGACGTTGATCTCCGCACGGGCTTCGTCCTTCTCGTTGTTTGCCGACTTGAACTCCTTTATGCTCTTGCCGAGTGCCTTGCCGATGTCGGGCAGACGGCCGGGGCCGAAGACGACGAGACCGATGATAAGGATAAGGACGAGTTCGGGAACTCCCAGACCAAACATAAGAACCTCCTAAAATAAATCGAATTTATGGGGTATCATTGCTCGCTTGTGCAAAGCCCCACGCGAATGCCTCGTTGCGTAATCGACCGCGTGCTTGTATGCTCAAATACCGGCGGACTTCTTAGACGCGCTTCGCTTGAACGAAAGAAATCCGCCGGGGCATACCGCACGCTTTCCTCGATTACTTCACTAGGGTTCGCTTAGGGGCATTTCACTGCGCTCACATCTGACACGTTACGATTGTGTCTTGACTTCTGCGGCAGCCCCCTTCTGCTCCGCCTTGTGCGCCTCGACGGCCGCCGCTGCGGTAGCTGCGGTGGGCGTTGCCGTGGGTGTCGGTGCTGCTGCGGGTGCTTCCGTCGTCGCCTGTACCGTCT